>Ga0307509_10002001_pt1 | contig 33671 bp, 37 predicted proteins | sample 10_EM_MG_FD_202245 | JGI IMG/M metagenome (GOLD analysis project Ga0307509, IMG submission 202245) | Populus trichocarpa ectomycorrhiza microbial communities from riparian zone in the Pacific Northwest, United States - 10_EM | ecosystem: Host-associated > Plants > Roots > Unclassified | place...
TATTGACTCCGGTTGTTGTCATAACAGTTAGCCACTGGTATGACTTCGATAGGAAGAGTTTTTCCACCTGCGGTTGTATTGGAGATGCATTGCAGAAACTCATATCCTATTAACGGAGTTAAGTGTAGCCGAGTTGGTCCGACACTTCCAGCTGGATAATTCCTGATGGAGGGTAGACCTCGGACAAGTCCTGAGCAGGACAGGGTGCTCGCACAAGGTCGGAGTAGTGGTGAATGTCACAGGCTTAAATGTGATATCTACTTAAGTTTAAGCGTTTGGCATTCTACTTCGATAACCAACTTTCCTCGAGAGAACTAATTGAGTGAGGCTTTCAGCTTAACTATATTAAGTTTACCCGTTTTGATTCTTTGTGAATTATTTACTCTATCTTTATCTCCTACTTTGAGTGTTTTGGTGCCGTCGCAACCTTAGAGTTCACCTCTCTATACGGTACCCCTGTTACAATATACGCCGGACGCCACCAGAGATGTCATTCAGTACCCAGCGCACTGGGAGATCATGAAAGCCGAAGAGGCAATCGCTTGACAAATCTCAATATTGATTCCCCGTGACAGTCTGTGTACACCTCAATCGAGTCAACCTATCTGGCTTTCGTTCCTATGTGTAGCGTCTGCTAAAGTCTTGTAAGGGTGGGTTCCTGGCATACATACACGAACACTTTTCCTGCTGCTAATTCGCTGTTCGAAGAAGAGAACAATCTTCTAACCCTATTTTAGCCTGGCCACTGTCACACCAAGAGCCATCATTCCTCACTAATGCTGCTTAAGGCGTAGAGTCGCCCTGCCTCAGACATCAGTGCTGGATTCATTTCATCCCTTATTATTTTTCTTGTGTCGAAACCTACATCATGACAAATGTTTTCACCATAAGAAAAGCCCTTATGTATCCACCGGACTGATGGGCTCTGCAGATTGCCGTCCTTCCGAATCTGGTAACTGCACCCACACTCAATACGGCGATTCAAAGGTAGAGTAGCTTCACAAATCTAGTCAATGTGAGAATCTGCTGTGATGATCACACAGAAGAAATAACCAGCCCTCCTATGGTGCCTGGTCGGGAAACCGCATGTTAGATCTGCTAAATAGGAGTAGTAGACCTTCCACCCGCACACCAAGTGACAGACTGTGAGTTTACCCCCCCTGATACTAGCGTCGACATCTAAGATCTAACCCACCAAATCAACACCATCAAACTTCAAGCCCTCCCTAGACACAAAGAATAATCAAGCTGACTTTACCTTCACGAAATCTCGAATATACTGCTAGTACTTTAAAACCAACTGTCAGCCTGCCATCTGCAGACAATCAGAACTGACCCTCAAGAGAAATTTGAACCGACATCATGGCATTCAGCCAGCAAAAACCCGATTCCATCTAAAAAGAAAACGTGTCTGCGCGAAACATGCACCGACACCCTGGCATCAAGCCAGCCAACAATCCAAGCTGTGAATCACAGCCAGCGTACATGAAATGTTGTATCAGGTAACACAGCCAGGAGTCAGAAAACTAACCGAGCAGGCAAAAAGAAGCATCTTAGACCCGAAAAAACACAAGCACATCAGAATACCCCTTCCTGCACTCAGCAGACAGCATCTAGCACCTCTCACAGCACTCAGTCATCAGGTGTAAATGTATCCCCACCAAACGCTGGACATCATTCAGGACGAAAATCAAAGCCTGCAAAAACGACAACGTATCAGACCCTAGTATATATTGAACCGGAGACTGATGCTGATGGACAAGGTGAATCTGTTCACCTCTTCCAGGGTAGGAGTGACAAGTACCAGGTTTCAATCCCGGACAGTGAAACCGAGCCTGACACCACAATCAATGAAGAAGACATTGATTGTCACGATGATTCTGCCGCACGATGTCCAGTCCAACCCTGGAGCCATGGCTCAGGAAACAATGAAGCAAAGACGGTGAGAATTTCGATATGCTCTGGATCACAGGATGTAGCAATTCCCCCAAGGACTACCGGATCTGGAGTGATAATAACTCCTGGTTCACCCTTCGAATCCCAGACCTTTTCTCTCCTCAAGTTACATCAGGTATTCTTTCTCACTTGGTGTCCCTAATGCTCTAACAGAGTCTGGTATCAGAAGTTTGTGTCCACTCTCACAAGGAAGCTCTTCAGGACGCCCGACCGTGCAGCATGAAAGTAATTCACGACGAAACACTGCAACAGGTATTGAAGGGGAAATACTAAGTGTTGCAAAGACTCTAATCTTCTGTTCCACTCTTTTTGTTGACCCACTTCCAAACCCAATAGCATTGACGTCGGAGGTGTATAGAGTTAGGAATTGGGCTAAAGATGAGATTGCGGATACTAGAAATATTGAACCATCTGAGAAGAGTATACACATCGTAAGTGTAGTTAGTTATTACCAAATATACGATCTCGTACAAACAACCTCAGATACGTCAAAAGCACAGCGGCGTGCGCGCTCAATATATATATTATATTAAAAACAACTTCAGAGATCCATTCAAACTACCGGATAACCTGTTGGTTATCGCTTGGACTGTCAAATTACTCCTCGCAGAGCAACCGTTCCTGTGCCCCCTGTGCGGATCTCAGGTTTGTATCTCAGTGACGATATCATCCACAGATCTTCTTCGGACAACTGACTCTTAATTCGGCATAGCGAATAAAATTCAGATTCCTCGCACCCCAGATTGCTGACGCCATACACGGTAAGTATTTCAATGGCAAGAGACTACATACAATAGAGGATCCGGAATTTGTCAACCTCATCACTGGTCCGACGGTATGCTTGACATTTGTATTACTGTGCCATACACTTTGAGTATGGCCTGCTGGTGTTTTTCAGGACCCTCTAGACTTCAAACCTGATGCGGTCGGAGGTAAGATACCCAGAATTGGCAGCAATTGTGTTTGATCTGACGGCTAATATGTAATGAATGATCTTCGATCCCAACAGAAGAAGACCTGGTGGGCTATGCCCAAGCCGACACAAGAACTGATAATGACGCATTTACGTGAGACGCTGGCCGAATAGAGGCAGAAAGAGGATCAAGTTTTAAAGGAACGGAGAGAAGGGTTTGACGACAATCATGACGAAGTGCACACCGAACTTCAGCGTCAGTTATCCAGAAGAAATCCACACCGAGCTACCGAACCAGAACTGACTTCCAACAATCGCAACACGCCTCTCGATGATCAGGCAAATATTCAGGAAAGGTCTCAGATGACCGATATGTCGTTTGACTATAGCCAGACGCCATTTGCGCATGCCCTCCAGATGCTCGACTTGAGTCCACCTAGTTTAGATAACTCACAGGGGCTGACACTCAGACTAGAGCCAGAGACCGCGCAGATCCCAGACCTGGCCAGCGCCCTTTCTTTAATCCTCGACGAATCTCAAGATTGTCTGGCACCAGTCTGAGATAATACACCTTGAACTCAGACTGGCGGAGCGTGGACTTCGACTTGGCGCAATGTATCTGTAAAGCGCCAATGAATATCATATAGCAACCAAAGTAATTTAATTTTTTTGCAGAACTGAGCTACATTCTGAGCAATAGTCCGGAGAGATCTCAAATCATGGAAATGACCATTACCTGGAGGTCAACTCCAGGTGATGGAGATTGACTATTTGTGTAGTAGTTGAATAGGAATAGTAATAAACGGAATCATGAGGCGTCTTAGAAGAGTAACCATAATAGAGGAGCCGACGTAAGGGCGCACTGAACTTAGCAACATTGTGATGATGATATCCTCGTAGCATCCAAATGTCCAATGCACAGCGGATTCTGAACTCGAAGTCGTTCTAGGTGCATAAGTGAACCTTCAGGACGACTTTGGGATTTAATAAGCCCACGTCCCAGGCCGTCCCAAAGCTCTCTTGATACTCCCATGCAGGATCAGGATGACATCTGAATGATAAGCATCAAGTGCACGCTACGTTCAGACAACTGTCTTCGGAGGACTTCATAATTATGAAGAGAGAACCTAGTCTCAGAAGCAATCCTGATGCGAGAACCAAGAAACAGATTGTATCAGGACATGAGGGCTTGGCATAGAATGTAATCAGGACCCCAAGACTCAGCCATGAACGGCTTCAGGAGGTGGGTGCCGAAGTCTATATAATTCAGCATGGCACTTGGACGTGGCGAGTGAAAGGTGTTGACGTCCGGACGCCCCAAGGTGCCGGCGCTATGTCCGGAGTAGCGGTTGACGTTTTGAGCGTCCAGAGCATCAGACGCACGGCACGCTCAGGACGCAGGTAATAACTTTTGCTGATGTTCACATGCATTCACTATCTGAAAATCCCATCCAGTATCCTTCCAATAGCCAACCTCTCCACAAAGTCTAGTCTCCTCTTCACCAAATACCTGAATCTCATCTTCATCCATACATAAACTCTCATCAGTTTCATCGCTTTCAGTAACACAATCAATATTCAAACTATCACAAGAACTAGTATCACTATTATCACACACACTCTCGCTCTCTTTCTCGATATTCAAGTCTTCAAGATTCGACAAACATAAACCATTCACAATATCTATCCTCTCTTTGACACCAGACAATCAAGTCCCAACATTGCCTGGTGAAATCATATTTCCAACTCATCTGACAAGTGATTCCCTTTGTCCTCTTCCTCACACTTAATCTGGTCCTTTGCCGCCTCTTTATCAACTGAACTAAATCTTCAAACAAACAGTTCCCTCCTGACCACTGCAACTTCAACTCCTCTTCTACATGAGCGGACACCTCACGGTGATCAGCATTTATATCTCTCATGACTATCGGAACACGAGGGCGATGTCACTGTGTGCTTATTTGTGCGCTCCGGTCCCTAGGAATTCTCTCTCTGGCCCTTAATGATGCATAATATAACAAACCAGCCTTCCTCGAGGTGTTCGTAATGGGAAACAACAGTTGTGACTGTTATAGACTATCGACATAGTCTATGTCGTTTGCTTCATCAATCGTTATAGACTAACATATTGCACCTATGCAAGGTCACTGTTGATGGGCTTGGCCCGTGCCCCAGTATCTGAATGGCGTATTATTTAGATGGTTGCGAGAAGAGCTCTAACTACTGTGACTTTTTTTTCTTTCTTTTTCTTTTTCTTTTTTTCTTTTTTTCTCTCTTATATCATGTATTCGTTATTAAAGTACAATCACTCCACGCTCCGCGCCCTCTATTTTCCTCTCGCTTAAAATTCTTACCGCATTCGGCCAACATAAACCTCAGGGTTTGGTCTTTATTTGTTCACGATACATCTATTTTCGCTTTTCACTTGGGCTTCATTTTCAAGTGAAATATATATTTCATCTTTGCTGAGAGAATATTTTATTCTTGGAAAGTAAAACTGGTAGTTAGACTTTATTTTCTCTCTCCTCCTCCTCCCTGTCCCCTGGCCTGGCCTGTTGGCCTTGTCCAGATGTCATCTACCCCTCTCACTTCTACTGGTGCAGGCCCGGCCTCGGCTGTCGGCCCTACTCGCTCTGCCTCCTCTCGCCAGGCCCATAGGGCTGATCCTATCTCTCGCTCGTCGTCGTCCCAGTTCCGTCACGCCTCTCTCTCCGGGGAGGCTGACAATGGCGCCAACATTCTTGGGCATGCTGCCAGGCTCGCTCGCCTTGAGCCAGCTTCGTTCCCTAATGTCTACAATGGCACCGCCGCTACCTTCCCCGATAGCCAACTCGCTATAGCCGCCCTTCTCGCGCAACTCATCGCCATGGTTAATGACCTTGGTGCCTCTGTTACCTTCTTGACTTCGCAGGTTGAGTCCCTCACCTCCGCCCAGGCCGAGCGCTCAGCCACCCCCTCACCACCAGCCACATGCAACCTGGAGGCGGCCTGCACGGACTTGTCCTCTCGTGTTGCTGCTCTCTCTTCGAACCGCGCCAAACAAGTGGCACCCCCGCTACCTCAAGCGCCACCCCCTCCCGCCCCTGCTGTCCAAGCTAAACCTGCTCAGCAGAAGAAAAACTCGCCACCCACCTCACGTCTCGCACGGTCACCGCCCCGGATTTTCCCTTCCTCTTTGAGGGATAATGGTATGGCAACCCAGACAGATACGCCAAACGCCACTCGGACTCACCCCAAGCGGTTATCCATTTCGCCTCTCACCACCCCCAATCAGAGGAAGCCAAACTTTACTCTGAGCGCTACCCGGCCACCTCACTCTTCCATACCGGTCCTCTCCCCGGTTTCACTGTTTCTGATCCCCCGAAGCCCCAAGAACAAACCTGGGCACAGGTCACCAGGAAGGGCGGTAAGGGCAAGAAGAACGCCACTGCAGCACAAGTCGCTGCGTCAAGCAAGAGTAGTGTCCCCAAAGGACCCCCACCGCTCCCGGCTGCTAAATGTCGTATCTTTGCCCCCCGGACCTCTCCAACCCTCCCGAATGATTCGTTCATCATGACTGCTACCCTTCCCGACATTATGGCAGCTATGCTTAAACAGGCCAACTGCTCTCTACCCCTCTCCCTTACTGCCTCGGTCAATCGCAATGGGGCTGTTACTCTCACAGCCAATCCCTACACCCCGTCTTCGGCTTACTCCCCCTTTTTTGATGCAATGACTAAGAAGCTCAATCAGAGAGTCCCAGTTTGAGACAATCCTTTCCAGGTTTTCAGGCAAGCACCCACAAGTATGGAGCTTCTCATCCACAATCTTCCTCTTTCTATTCTCCTGCACGAGCCTACTGACCTCTTCCCCTCAATCCTTGAATCAATCACCAATGCTATTGAGGTCCCCAAATTTGGGGCTAGATTTTTACAGTCAGATCCGGTAAAAAGGGCTGAGAGGAGCACAACCTCGCTGGTTGTGGCAGTCGACCCTCTCCATGTTTCCCGGTTCGGCCAATCCATTCGACCTTTCTCCCGCGCCGCACCGTCGCCCCCGCCTACTCTGCCTCCAAATCCACCCAGTGCCGAAAGTCCTGGTGTTTTGGTCACTCTGCTCCTCTATGCAAAGAGGAGGCACAAGCCTGCCCGATCTGCACTCTCCTCCATCACCGCTCCGCCCACAGATGTGCTAACCAAAGCTGCCCGAAAGGGGGCTTTGACAATTAGGTCGTGGGTTGCTGGATCGCCTCCCCCCCTCTCTGTATAAACTGTGGTGGTCAGCACGCCTCTTTCGATGGCACCTGCCCCATCAGCTGCAAAATCCTCTCCGCTCTCCGTCCACCTTGAGACCGAGACATTCCCTATGCCCCCGATGTGGGCCTCGCCCTAACCACCCCTCAGGGTCCAACTGTTCACCCAACTGTACCGGCCACTCCAGCCAGACACGGTCATCGTTTCCCTCCCGCTAGCGAATCTACCCAACCTGAAACGGTTAAAATGGTTCGCAGCGCTTCCGCCAAATCTAGCCTTGCCGCCCCCCTCCCCCACAGAAACCTCTTTGGTGCAGGCAGCACCCTCTTCAGAGCTAGCACCATTTCCGACTGGAGCGAGCCCGCGCCGACTGACGTCCACATGGATCTTTAGATGTCGGGTAGCCCAGCCCCAACACAGAGTCCTTCACCATCCCACTCATTCCATTATCCTGGTTGTTTAAATCTTTGCATTGCTCAGCATAATTGTCTCGGTAGCAGTAATGTTTTTCAAACTCTTTTTAGTTTTTTTACTTCGGTAGAAAGTTCTTCTCATATTGTGGCTCTTCAGGATATTCCTCTTTGGAGGAATTGTCCCCCTGTTTTTCGCAACAATAAATGTTTTTTCCCTCCAGCAACTGACAGCTATAAGCCTCGAGTTGCAATCTATGTTCACGAAAGGCTTTTAAGTGTTATTTCTTTTCTTCCTTTGTTTTTTGAAAGGGGCGACCTTATGGCAGTGAATTTTCACTCCCCTGAGGGACTTTTTGATACCTCTCATAATTTATTTCATTTGTATAATGCCTACTCTATTCCTAACGGTCACACTAGGTCAGTTTCTCCTGTTGATTTGTTTCCGCAGCATGATTTTCCTACACTTGTCCTTGGTGACCTCAACATTATTCATGTCACTTCCGACCCGACTAGTTGGCTTTCCGGCTACGATCATTTAATAACTTCACCTTCTTTCGACAGGCCGTCAGCTTTGTTGTTTTCTCTCCGCTAAGCTCCAGGAGTCTACACCAGGTTCCCGTTCACCTCTAATCACCGCCCTGCAGTACTTGATTTGTCCTTTGCCAATTGTGCTTTGCTTCCATACTTCTCCTCTTGGAACCCCTCCCTCCCGCCAACCGGTTCGGATCACCCCGCCCTGTGAATCATTCTCTCCACTCCGCTCCTAAAGCCCCCACCCAGGGGGCCCAATTGGAAATTCACGGATTGGGATCACATTTCCCCTCTTCGCACCCATCTTACACTTGCAGCCCTCCCTGCTCTCCCCACTCCAAACTCACTCACCCTATGGTTCGACGACTCCCTCCCCAAAATCACGCACCTCATCACGTCCAACACCCCAACTAAACGCCCGTCCACCTACTCTAAGCCGTGGTGGACTCCAGAACTCACACAGCCACGACGCATTCATCACCATACAACCCGCATCATAAGAAAGAATCAGTCCTCGCCCGCCCTGGTCCGTGCAGCTCGGAACACCTATTTCAAGGCGATCCAGACGGCCAAGACAGTCCACTGGTCGCAGTGTCTGGCCAACGTCGACTCCCAATCGGTCTGGGATGCTCAAAAGATTGCAGTCGGCAGAGCCCCAGATCGTTTCCCCACGCTTGCGAACGCCTCCTCTGCCACCGAAATTAATAACACACTTCTACAACATTTCTTCCCTCCTAGACCCTCTCCTCCTCCTCCTCTCATCCTTGCTGCGTTTAAGGACGTCCCCCAGGTTTCACCAGCAGAAGTGTCCTCCGCACTTCAAAAATGCTCCAACACGTCAGCCCCTGGCCCAAGTGGTATTCCTTACTCTATCTGGAAGCAGGTTCACAAGGCCAACGAGCAGCTTCTTCCAGCTCTTTGCACTCCCCTCCTTACCCACGGGTACCACCCGGTAGCCATGAAGAAGGCCAACGGCATTGTCCTGGACCACCCAGGCAAACCGGATTACCGTACACCTGCTTCCTTCCGCATCATTGCCCTGCCAAGCAACTGTCTTCAAGATCCTCGAAAGACTTTCTGCTCTTCGTCTCACCTCCACCGCCCGCTCTCTTGGCCTCTTACACCCCAATCAGTGTGGATCCCTAGCCGGTGTGGGCTGTTTCGACACGGTCGCTACTCTTACACACGAGGTTCGCCTACTTCAGGCTGCTTTCTTCAAAGTATCAACTCTTTTCCTGGATGTCAAAGGAGGTTTTGGCAATGTCTGCGCTAACAAGCTGGGCAATACCCTCACCAAAGGAGGTGTCTCCGCCTATCTGGTTTCCTGGATCAAGTCCTTCCTCTCCAAACGCCAATGCCAACTTATTTTCCAAGGTGCGCCTAAGGTTTTCTGCCCGGTCACGGTTGGCACCCCTCAAGGCTTGCCCATTTCTCACCTTCTGTTTGTGCTTTATATAGCCAGCCTCCACCCCACTATCCCCCAAGGTCTAGCCATTTCCTATGTCGACGACCTCACCATCACAGTCGGCTCGGATTCTGTTCGTTCGAATATCCGCCCTATTCAATACTTTTTCGGCATCATCCAGAGGCGGGGTGCTGACCTTGGGGTGGCCTTTTCCGTCCCCAAACCTGAACTCATTCACTGGAGGACTCCAAAGGACCGCTCGGATGTTTCCTTTGCCCCTATAGTGATCAACGACATGCTTTTTCCTTCCTCCCAAGCTGTGAGGTGGCTTGGCTACTGGCTCACCCCTACTATTGACTCCTCCGTTCATTTTCTGAGACACTTGGCACTTGCCAAAGCCTTTTTCACTTCAATCCGACAGCTCAGTGCAGCTGGCAAAGGCCTCTCTTCTTGGTGCAACAGGAAGCTAGTCTTTGGCGCCATCCTTCCGATTCTCGCCTGTGGCAGCGACCTTTTTGTTCTGGATGCGGCCACCCTTAAGAAAATCAACTCGTTCTGCCATAGTGTGCTCCGGTGGACAACTAACTGTTTCTACACCACTCCCCTCGGCGCTCTGTACTGGGAAGCCTCGCTACCACCCATTTCCTCCATCTGCAAACACCGCCGTCGGTCAGGTGCCCTCCGCTTGGTCTGCGCCCCCTCAGAATTCAACCCTGCTACCGCCCGGATACCCGAGTCTGTGCCCACCTGGGACCAGGGTCGTTCAGCGGACGATCATCGTTTCCTCCTCCAAGGCTCCTCGAAAGCTGTTGACCTTACGTCATGGCTGGGTCCGGCAGTGAACTCCGCCAAACACCTCCTACTAGACTCCTTATGTCACGAGGTCTCAGACCTTATTGAGGAAATCACTATCCTCCTGCTCACCTCAACCGATCTCGTGGGGCTCCCGCTGTCGAGGGTACACTGCGTCACCTGCCAAGCCCTCAGAACTCCCCTGATACAGTCACTCCTCGCTGACTGGCTGGACATAAGTTCACCGGTGCCCTGTTCCTATCCTTATGATGCCTGCCTCACTCCCGATGCCTTTACTGGTCTTCCTTGATTTATATGTGGCCGCATACACCAGATGCGCTCAGGTGCCAGCTACCTTGCCGCACATGTACCCTGGAGGAACAGGGACTCCAGCACCCTCTCCCCTTTCTGTGAGGAAGACGATGAGTCCTTTCAACACCCGATTCTGCATTGCCCCGCTAAGGCTCACCCTCGCCTCACCCATCTCTCAGGTGTGGGCGATATTGGCCCTGACGGTCCCCTCTGGCTCTTGGTTCCCCTCCTCAGAGGATTAGCTGAGTCTCTCTACGCTACTCGCACGGGCTTTCCTCCAGCCATGGTGCGCATTCGAGCCAATACTGTGACTCCTGAGCTGGGTTCCTGCTCGGAAAGTCCTTAACACATATCTCCCTAGCTTGGCCCCGGCCTTCTAGGTATTGCTACTTTCAAAACTCCCCTGCTTGAGTTTCTCTCTTCAGGGTATTTTCTATACATTTTATGAGTTTCCGTTGCTTTTGTTTGCTTGCGGCAGTAGGCAGATTGGGGCGGGGAGGCTTTTAGTACATATGAGTGTTTTTCTTATGAGCTATAAGGAGGGTTTGACTTTACTTTTCCTTTGTCAGTCATCGATGGCGATGCAACAAGGTTCTGATGATCCCGCTTGGAGAGTTTATGCATGTGTTGTTTGATTTTTGTTATTTCCTTTGCTACTTTTGGAATTAAGGTTTTTTATATGCCATAGCGCGAGCTGCATGCATGATTTTGTACCTAAATCAATAATCACATGATTCAACAAAAACAAAAAGAAAAAAAGAAGAAAAAGTGCAAGAACTCCATCCTCCGTCTCCTCTACACACCCGACGATTGAAATCTCAACACCACGAGATTATCACCACTTTTCTTTTCTCTACCCTCCGCCATGAGCTTGCTCTATGGAGTGGAGTCATACCTCCTCTACACTCCCCTCCCCTTAGGTTTATCCCTTTGGGCTTTCGTCACTCTGGGTAATGGATTTCGTCTTCTTTTGATGATGTTTCCTCTCCCTACCCTGCTTTTGCTCTACCTCGCTTAGAGCACTGCCACGGTCGGCAACACTCTTCTCAACGCCAATGTTACAGACGGCCAAGAACACGGTTTGCAGTAAGGGAAAACATTTCAACAGGTCACGGTCAATTTCCCTGTTCTCTCTTTTCTTTGACAGGCTGCCTATTCCAGACACGAACACGGTTACCGATAGTTTCCACGGCATAGAGTTGGGTATACCCCTCCTTTTCCTCTTCTCCTCACGGTCGGATCGGCTGGGACCCTACTGCTTCTTGACTATGGGCCTCAGTTCCCTTCTGATCTCTGGGCTCGGGTGGTTCTTATGGCTGTGTGAGTGTCTTTTGCCTGTGTTTGGTGTAGGGGTTTCATGCCTGCCGCCTCTGTTGCCTCCGCGTGACATGCACTCCCTCCCGGTTTCGTTTCTGGTGGGCCTACAGTCACTACATCGCCCAGCCACACACTTCCATTTGTCTTGGTTTCGGTTACCCATTTTTCTCTTTGTGGTCTTTTCTGCCCTTGGGTCCAGGACTTAAGAGCCCCAGGTAAATTTACCTCTTTGTGTATGGATCATTGGCCTACGGTATTGTCCTGCTGGCTCCTTGGCCCCTCCCCTGCTGCGCCCGAATGGGGTCAGTCGTTGGGCTATGGGTGGGTTGCTTATGGCTTCGGCTGGGATTTTTCTTCCTTGAGTTTGTTGAGGTTTCTGTACTTTCCTTGGTTGTTGAGTGTTGGGGTGGGGAGTTTTCTTATGAGCTACACGTCGGTGGAGGTTTTTTGGTTCGTTGTATTCAGGCCTGTACGCTCTTCTGTAGTGTCTCCCTATAGTACGAGGCGCTTTGGTGTCGGGCAGGGTTAGAGGGTTTTAGCACAAGGGATGCGGGATGGACTGTGGGTGGAGGTATTTCCTGTCTTAAGGTGATTTCCATAGAGGAGTTTGTACCTTAAACAAGACTAAAATGATACTAAAAAACAAAAAAAGAAAGAAAGAAAGTACAAGAACTGCATCCTCTGTCTCCTCTACACACCCGGCAATTGAAATCTCAACACCACGAGATTATCACCACATTTCCAAAACTCTACCCCCTGTCTTTGATTTGTCCTAGGGGGTGGAGACTTACCTCCTCTACTCTCTCCTTCCCTTATGTTTATTCCGTTCGGCTTTCTTTAATCTGGGGTGATGGATTTTGTCTTCCTTTGATGATGTTTCCTCTTCCTAGGCCGCATTTGCTCTGCTTCGCTTAGAGCATTTGCACGGTCGGCAACACTCTTCTCAACACCCATGTTACAGACGGCTGGGTACATGGTTTGCAGTAAGAGAAAACCTTTCAACAGGCCATGGTCGATTTCACTACTCTCGTTATTTTTAAGAGGCTCCCTAGTCAAGACACGAATGCGATTACCGATAGTTTGTACGGCACAGAGGTGGGTCTACCCCTCTTTCTCCTATTCTCCTCCCAGTCGGGTCGGCTGGCACCCTACTGCTGCTTGACCTTTCTGGCTGGTACCCACAACAACCTTGCTGGTATCCATAACTACTGCTTTACCTTTCAGACCATGACCACAGTCCATCACACCCTGCCTCTGGGAGGATGGTATTGCACTCACGTGATTTACGGGGAAGCCGCTCACGACAGGGATCCGGCTCACTGTTAGCAACCAGTGAAAAATCACACCTACCCTTTATTATCTCCATGAATAACAGATGTATTATTTTCAAATTTTTGATACAAGTACTTTCAGATATAGAGAATTAGAAAATATTGTTTCTATTTCTCAGGTAAAAATTGCTGCTCAGGTATAGTGGTTTCAATATTGCCTATCTCAAAAAAGAATTGCCCTCTTTCCAAACAATATAAAAATTGAAAAACTTCCAAGAAAGACATTCTAAAATAGATAGAAGGATAGTAGAAGTCTTATATATTCAGAGCAAACTGGTTTTAATTTTGTTTATATAAATTGCCTAGAGCAATAGTCGTCAAAAGAGAGATGAAAAACTATGTAGAAACTACATACAAATTGTATCAATTTGACCATGTAATATCTTCATACATAGTTGGCCTATGAACTCAATATCTTGGAATATCCTTTATTATGATCTATAGAGTTAGTATTAAAGGTTTGAAGTCAGGCAAATACACCTGGCATATTCTATACTTCATTCAATTTAGAGAGTAATAGTATATAACTACTGAGCTTTTTGCCATTGTTAAATAGTTTTAATAACATTTTCAAACCAAATACAAGTCTATTCATGATTCAATTCACATTAGATAACTAGAATTGATAGTAAGCATGTTGTATAGACAAGTATATCTAATGGTATCTACTAATCTGTACACAATTATGACAATTTGACTATAGACAATTTACATGGAATATGATCAACCAATATCGATTTTCCTGGCTTCAAGAAGTGTAGTTTTACTTAGTAAACCATTTACCTTAATCTGATAATTGATTGTCATTTCAAATAATTCATTGTTGCAATTTTAACTAAGTAACAGAACTTCTCCCTTGCTTTTACTGGTTTGAGAATCATCAACGTACAGATTATTCAAAACTTTGTTCTATGAGTTTAAACCTTCAATATCTACTCTAGAGATCATAAGAAAGGATATTCCAAGATATTGAGTTTATAGGCCAACTATGTATATAGTTATTACATGGTCAAATTGAGACAATTTGTATGTAATTTGTACATAGTTTTTCATCTCTCTTTTGACCACTATTGCTCTAGGCAATTTATATAAACAAAATTAAAACCAGTTTACTCTGAATATATAAGACTTCTACTATCCTTCTATCCATTTTAGAATGTCCTTCTTGGAAGTTTTTCAATTTTTATATTGTTTGGAAAGAGGGCAATTCTTTTTTGAGATAGGCAATCTTAAAACCAATATACCAGAGCAGCAATATTTACCTGAGAAATAAGAACCATATTTTCGGATTCTCTATATCTAAAGGTACTTGTATCTAAAGTTTCAAACTAATACCTGTCTTATTAATTGAGATAATCAAATCTAGGTTTGATTTTTCACTGCTTGCTATCAGTGAGCCGGATCCCTGTCGTGAGCCGCTTCCCGTAAATCACGTTATCTCCTTCCTCTTTTTGCCAGTGTGCGGCCAAAATAGATGGCATCTTCAGCCTCCCCAGGACTTCAATCATGCCGAGCATGGCCCCTCCCGCGCTGAGTGTGCGGAATTTTCAAGTTGTCCCCGCGACTTTGCTTTTTGTTTTTCCTTGGTTCGGATGATAGTGCCATGGGTTTTCCTGACTCTTCCTGCTTGTTCTTTGATTTGATTCCTTTCATCTATCTTCTGAGCTTGTCAAGAGTTTCTTTTTGGGGGTAAGATGTGCGGTTGGTTCCACACCAGAGGGACTTGGGGGGTTGGCTTTTTCCCAGAGGTAGTTGCGGGTTTTTTTATGCCATAGCGCAAGCTGAGTGCAAGATTTGGTACCCATAAACAATAATCATATGATTCAAAAAAAAATGAAAAAAAAATGACAAAGTACAAGAACTCGCATGCAGCGCTAGCTATGGCGTAAACAAAACCTTAATCCCAAAACAACTATAACATAGGAAAAACCACACCATGATCTCCAAGTATGCCAAGTATTCGACGCGGCACCAATACATGGTTGACAAAAGAAAGTAAAAGCACGATACTAGCTAAACAACTAACTCACAAATAAAGGAACATAACATAAAGTCCACCGCAGTAGAAAACCTAAACACCGCGAGGCGGGGAGGAGGAGAGGAGGCCCACGGGGAAGGGGGAGGCTGGAGGGGAGGGGAAGACCATCGAGGCCGGTGACGGTGGCAGGGAAGGGAACATGTCCGTTGGGTAGTTAATAGCGGTGGCCCTGATGTAGGCAGCGAGGGAGGAGAGGAGAGAGACCGAGGACCAAAGAGAAGCATCAGCGCCGACTGAGGTCAAGCCTTGGAGGTGGCGCGACCTGGCGGCGGCTTTCTCTGGGCAGCGTAGTACGGCGTGGCTGAAGGTTTCTTTGTCTTCGCCCCAGAGAGGACAGAGGCGGGCGACGTCAGGGGACGACCAGGAGGGGTGGGCGGCAACGTAACTCTTCTGGGCTCTTATCTGATGAATGCGGCCAGCTATGAATTTCCCTAGCCCCATGAAAGGGTGAGCAGCGAGCGAAAGACAGAAGGTATAGTATGGGGGAGGAGGATGGTCTAAGCGCTAGGCCTCGAGCATGAGGAGACGGGCCTTGGCTTTGAGGGAGGAGTAGGCGGAATTCATGACGTTGTCGGGAGGAAGAGGAGGGAGGTCCGGGAGGAGCACGGAATTTATAAGAGGGGCGAACGAGAGGATCCCGAGGAGGGGGAGGGTGAGATGAGCCAAGGCATCCACAGGGAGGTGGGTCCTTGTCGGTGGAGAGGGGCGTGGGGTCTTCCATTTGAGCGGTATAAGGTTGGGGTCCAATCACGTACAAAGCGAGTGGTGAGAATCAGGAGCACAAAATTTGAGAAGGGAGGGAAAAGAGCTGCACAGGCGGGCGGACGCAGGGATAATCTGAGGGGGGGAGCACACTAGCCGAAGGGTGGCCATGCGTCTGTAATGGGGAACCAGGACAGACAATGGAGGCAGGCATGCCTCGGCGGAGAGGATCGGGAGGGGCGTGGCCAGACAACAGTTCGAAACCCAACCTTGGACCTGTCTCTAATGGACTTCCATCTTGGTCAGGAGGCCCTTGGAGGGGACAAAAAGGGCCGCCCCATAGGAGAGGATAGGGCTAACTACTATGACTGTTTTTTTTTTTTTCTTTTTTTTTTTTAAATGATATGCATTTGTTTAAGGTACAAAGACCGCATTAGGCTTTAACGCTATGGCCAACAAAAACCATGTCCGCGTCACCCCAGGAAATATCCAAACCCCCAAGTCGCTCTGGTATGAGACCAACCGCACATCTCGCCTATCGCCTAATCAAATCCTACGAACATACTCGTACACACGAATGAAGTAGAAAGGAAAGCAACAAGCAGGAAGGAGAGGAGAACCCTTAGCGACATCTCCAAAAAAACCGAAAGGGTGAACAAAAGAAATGTATAAACCCCTGACAAAGGAAAGTTACGTCTGATAAGTGACGTGTATCAGCCTGAGCTAGGAAGTGAGAGTGTGGACCTGCACGCCGGAGCGGTGCCGGGGAACGAAGCGGTGCCCGATGGAAGGATGGGATAGTGAATGGCGGAGACTGTGATGAGAATGCTCTGGTGGGTGTGCCATCACGGCATTAGCGACGGCCAGAAGGACGGGCGTAACCAAGGCGGGTTTTTGTATAGCGACCGAAAGATCGACCGCGGGTGGGAAGCATTAAGGTGCCAGCTTAGGGGGTGGGAAGAGGGGGGGTTGGATGTAGCTGTAACCGAGCAACGGGACGAAGACCAAGAGGGTGGAAAGAGGAGGATGTATGGAGGAAGGCAGTCCAAACACTTGAGACGACTGACTAGAGTAACCGCGTCCGATGCTTTTCCGAATGCGAAACGAGGATGAGGTGCTGAAGTTACTAACCGAAGTGTTCCCCGACATGACAACCTGACCGAGACAGAAAGGTACTTCGCAAAGGGCTTGGAAAACTCAGCGCCGAACGTGAGCGAAGCGGGTGAAATGCTGACCATGCAAGACCTCAGCGAGGTGCAAAGTAAGTGCCGGGTAAGGGGGAGAACTGAACTTCATGAGCGGGAGTCAACGATGAACAAGAACAAGAACCCCGTAAAGGAGGGGGTAAACCCCTAAGCGAGAGGAGGGGAGATAGCAGCACTCCCCTAGGCAGAAGCCATCAAGGCGGAGGAGAGGGGGTGGTGGTGGAATCCCACGATCAGTTCCCTGGTGTTGAGATTCCAATTGCCGGAGGTGTAGGGGAGATGGTTCGTGCTAACTACTCTGAGCTTTTTTTTCTTTTTTTTTTTTCCTTTTCTTTTATATCATGTATTCGTTGTTAAAGTACAAGAACCCCCCTCCTCTGTCTTCTCTACACACCCGGCGATTGAAATCTCAACACCACGAGATTATCACCACTTTTCTAAACTCCACCCCCCGTTATGAGTTCACTCTAGGGGGTGGAGTCATACCTCCTCTACACTCCCCTTCCCTTAGGTTCATCCCTTTGGGCTTTCTTTACTCTGGGTTTATGGATTTCGTCTTCTTTTGATGATGTTTCCTCTCCCTACCCCGCTTTTGCTCTGCCTCGCTTAGAGCATTTACACGGTCGGCAACACTCTTCTCAACGCCCATGTTACAGACGGCCGGGTACAGGGTTTGCAGTAAGAGAAAACACTTCAACAGGCCCCGGTCGATTTCTCTACTCTCTTTCTCTTTAAGAGGCTGCCTAGTCAAGACACAAACGCGTTTTCCGATAGTTTCTACGGCACAGAGTTGGGTCTACCCCTCTTTCTCGTCCTCCTCACACGGTCGGATCGGCTGGCACCCTACTGCTTCTTCACCTTCTTGGCTGGTACCCACAACTACCTGGCTGGTATCCACAACTACTTCTTCACCATTTGGACCATGACCATGGTCCCTCACGGGTTGCCTCTGGGAAGATGGTATTGCACTATCTCCTTCTTCTTTTTCGGGGTATTGCCAAAACAGATGGCATCCGAGCCTCCCGAGGACATCGATCATGCCGTGCCTGGCCCCTCCCGCGCTGAGTGTGCGTATTTTTTCAAGTGGTCTCCGTTATGTTTGCTTTTTGTTTTTCCTTTGTTCAGGTGATCGTGCCATGGGTTTTCCTGACTCTTCCTGCTTGTTCTTTGATTTGATTCCTTTCGTCTATCTTTTTAGCTAGTCAAGGGTTTCTTGTTGGGGGCGAGATGTGCGGTTGGTTCCATACCAGAGGGACTTGGGGGGTTGTTTTTTTCCCAGGGGTAGTTGGGGGTTTTTTCTATGCCATAGCGTAAGCTGCATGTAGGATTTTGTACCCATAAACAATAATCATATGATTCAAAAAAAAAAAAAAAAAAGAAAAAAAAAAAGTACAAGACCTCGCGTGCAGCCCTAGCTATGGCGTAAACAAAACAATACTACTGGCGCCAGGGAAAAAGCCATCATCCCAAGTCCCTCTAGTATGGAACCGACCGCACATCCCGCCCGAAGAATCCTCACCCCTCCTTCACGCGGACACAGAGAAGATTGGAAAACCACAAACAAGCAGGAAACAACAGGAAAACCCTTGCCATAAACTCCCGGATTTTTAACAAAGTAAATCTAGCCTAAACGCAAGAAGGAGGGGGGAACCACTAAAAAGGAAACCAAATAGAGGAAGAAAAACAACACTCTAAAGGGGCCGGCCAAAAGTAGCACACACGCGCTGGCGACCGAAACAATTACTCGGAGCCCAAGGCGTTGACATCGTCCACGGAGGTAGTGCTATACCATGGAAGAGCGTAACCGAGGATGCGACCGTGGCAGCCGCGGGGGCGAGAGGAGCCACCCAGTAGTAAGGTACCAGCTAAGGGAGCGGCGTGTAGCTGTAACCGAGCAACGGGACGAATACCGGAGAGGAGGATGGAGGGGTAGACCCAATACACTTGAAAGGACCGACTAGAGCAACCGCGGCCGTTGCTTTTCCGACTGCAAGGTGAAAGATAAGGCCGTGACGTTACTAACCGAAGTGTTCCCCGACCGGGCACACATAATCGAAACGGGGAAGTACTTCGCAAAGGGCTTGGAAGACAGCAGCGCCGACCGTAAACGAAGTGAGAGGGGTTGCGGACCGTGCAAAACCTAAGTGAGGTGCAAAGGAGATGCGGGGAAAAGGGGCAGCAACGAACTTCATGAGCGGGGGTCAACGATGAACGAAGGCAAGAACCCCAAGGAGGGGGGGGCCAAGAGGCCAGGAGGAAGAGGAGAGAATGTAGCATCACTCCCCTAGGCAGAAGCCATCAAGGGGGAGGAGAGGGGAGGCGGTGGATTCCACGATGATTTCCCTGGTGTTGAGATTTCAATCGCCGGAGGTGTAGAGGAGATGGTTCGTGGCTAACTACTATGAGCGAGTCTCCTTCTTATATAGACTCTTGACGCCAAGAACCCTAACCCTGGTGTCTCACAACTCGAGTCATGCGGTCCTATGACTCCTAATGAGTCATACCCGTAATCCATCAGATGACTCCTATGAGTCACCGCGCAACATGCCATAAGCCAATCATAAAACATACCACATGTCAGATGAGCAAAGCAGGCCATCTGCGTGGAACTTGTGACTCATAAGGTGAGTCATGCGCGAAAGTCATTACATAATTATGACTCACAATCGTGAGTCATGGAAACATCAACTAATGATAATATATAGATGACACCCAAGTGCGAGTCATATGAGAACACGGAGTCAACTGACTGCATAGCGTGAAACATAAACATACCTTATGACTAATAACTATTAGTCATGTGAAGCCTGCCTTGGTAAGTCACGATTTGTGATACATAATGTAGTAGTGACCCCTTGCGTAGCCCTTTGCTTTCAGTGCTTGCAGTCAACGTCGACTCAGAAGCAGAAGATATGTCGGTTTATATTCTTCCGGCAAGGCCTGAAGCCATAAATCACACAAGACACACGCAATCGTAATATATACATCTGGGCAATAGGAAATTCTGGCAAGTGCGTTTGTTGCTGTCCGGACAACCATTCCACCTGCTTTGCACAGTTTGGCTCCTATGATCAAAGAAGGTGAATAGGCATCAGGTTTCCCACAGAGCGAGCATCGACCAAGATCGTCGAGATATGATGACCTCCTTCATCTGTGTGAACTATCCCCTTGGTGTTGAAATTAGAAACATCTCTCACGTCACGATCTGTAGCCACAGCTAAGGCTTCCTTCCCGACTTCCTCAATTGGAACCTTTTTTCCTTTTCTCCTTCTTCTCATCTTTGCCTTATTCAGGCCCTTCGTCGGTTCCTTCACCAAGAGATGACAGATATCTCTCTTTACTGAGGGTGCGAAATCGAAGAAAGAACCACAATTGAGGATGGTGACAGGAGCTTTCCGAAATGTGCCAACAAAGTCAAGCTTTTCACGGCCCGCCATCATACAGATCAGTTTGCGTGGAACCTTCGACACCACCTGTTTAATATTCCTTGCTTCCGCTGTGATCTCGGCAACATCATTCATCTCCTCATGCCTGTGGTATTGGGGTGCTGGGTCTGCCTCTCCATCAAACTCAGACAAAAGCTCACTGAAACGGAGTGCCTTTACCCCTGCAATTACCAGTGCTGCTTCTTCCTCTTCCTCTTTATCTTCCGTGCCATCTGACTTGTCATAATCATCTCCATCAACCTCCCCAATCTTGCAGACGCACTCTGTCAAGTCTGCTGGGTCCTCCACAGCTGTCGCTGTTACATTCCCAACCTTCATTCCCTCAAGTGCAGACGATCTTCCAGCAACCTGAACCACGTTTACAGGCCTGTCTCGCGAGCTTGCACCGAGGGCTCAAGCTGCTGGATGAGCGAATCTGGGTCCTCTGGTCCAAGCGTCACCATCCTAGGAATCAAACTACCCAGTAGCGGGCACTCCAGACGTATATGTCCTGCTTCCAAGCAATGACAGCAATGTTGGAGATGGGCCTGGTAATATAACGCTCGATTGGAGCCAACAATAGGCTGCTACTCAGGTGTATTCCTGTAAGTGCTGAAAGGCTGGAATGTACGCGACAGAGGATTACTGGGCTGGGGAATATGTGAAACCTGTGCCGGTTGCTTCGTAGAGTTGTCAAAATATGAATCAGTGGCAGGGACTATCTGTCCGGTTCCCTGATAGCCCTCCTTATGAGATCCAGGATACCCTCCCTGTTTCTGATAGTAGTCCACTGGCTGCGGCATCTCGCCATGTCCGTCAGGGTACACTATTTGATGAGTATTAGGGTCACTAGCATCTCGCTGCCTGTAAGGGCACCTTCCATTGCCCTGACCAACAGCATATGTATCTAATAGAATGATATCTTCCTTGGTGCATCCAGCTACAACTCCAGTACCGGGAGGAATAATTGCTTTCTGCATTTGCTTAAGATCTCGTATCATTCTGCGCAACTCGCTTATTTCTCCTCCAGCTCCTCCCTCATCCCCATGACTCTCGTGGCTCTTTCTCTCCTTACTCTCTCTCCTCTTCTCCTTTCTCCCCCTCACTCTCTTCGCCATCGCCATTTTGGCCCCCTTCCTCTTATGCCTGCTATGACCATAATAATCACCATTATCATCAGATGCGGAATTGGTGTCAGTAGCATTGTAGCCATCATCATCATTATCGTCATGTTCATGTTGATCCTCGTCCTCATCCACATCGTCACTACGCATGCTAGGTGGCCTGCGGTCACCTTGAATCCTCAACCAAGTGGCCAGACACATAATACTCTTATCTACCTGGAACAGCATCTCACAGGAGTCATGTTAGGAAGAACACGAGATGGCTAGCTCACTCAGGTGTCAACTTGTCAAGGCCATCCCCATAGTAGCCAATGAGGATCTTCTCATAGCTCTGCAGGCCCTTCGGCTTCCGTTGAAGTATCTTAAGCACCTTCGGCGAGTATTTGATGACGTCCTGACTGCCCTGAGAGAGCCCCCTGATTGTAGTAAAAATATCTTCATTGACATTGCCTTCCCATTCAGCATCATGGAAATAATCAATTAGAGCCGCTTTCAAGAGGGCCTTATCACTACACACCATTCATTCCAATGTGCTGATAAACCTCCCAGCAACAGAGTGAATCAAACAGGCAAGGTGGAGCTGAGCAACACTCATTTTCTTTGACTTCTCTGTCTCTCCATTAAAATAATCACCCATTGTGGTAAAGCACAACTCCATCCATCTCAAAACTCCTTCCCCTTGACACTCCCCTGTCCGGTAAACTCAAGCATGCTGCCTGTAACCTACGCATAGCTTCAATTCAACCTTCTGTCACAATCCAGTCGCTCACAGGGTGGGGTACAAGTCGTCGAAGTTAAACACCAATCGGTTTCACAGCAGCACTTGTGCGAACGTTATGCCGTCTTCCCTTAATTGGATGGTGTGTTCCACCGAGCTGTATCCACCCGTGTGGGTGTGATCTTGACCTACTAAACCGGATAATATGTCTATGGTGCACTGCCTTGATGATACTGTGATTAATTGGACGAACCGGGATAGAATAAAAGATGAAGTACTGGACCAGATTACAATAGCTGGAAGATGCTTTCTATTGGGTGGTTGTCTTGATGGTGCCACTCCTCCCTTACTGAGTGGAGAGAAAGGTGGCTTATATGCAGAAATCTCTGCATGCCAAGCTATATACCAAATAGGCAACTCACGAATAGGGAAATCCTACCTGTGACTGCCAAACTATCCTCTTAATAATACCCTAGACCACACCTGTACCCAAGTTACAATATTTTAATACATCGTAATAACATCACAATTAAGTTATAAGGTCTGGCAGATATATTAGATTGTGATTTTTCATTAAGACCTTGTATCTTATACATAAATGCCGATGCCTTATGGATTATGTAAGCATATAAGATCATTTACTGTATTATGTAAGTTATTTAGATATAAAAATACGGAAAACTGACACAATGCGCGCGAATTTGATCGTAGAGTACTAACTGCCCGTCAAGACACAATGCCCGTTAGTTAAATTTAATGAGGTATAACCAAACCTGAATAGTTTAAGGTTCAACAGGGGATGTTTGGTAATTGTTTAAGCAAAGAAATTTCACCGTGCTAGCACTTATAGTATTGATTAGAAATTGGTTGAAGAAAAGTATATCCGGTAGAAATAGGACAAGATCGTATTTCATGTCTCCTTTTACCATCATGTCAGGTATAATTGTTGGTTTAAAAAAAAGATTCCATTTCATTAATGTGCTCCACACCATAGCAACTGCCCGGCATAGCGAGTCATCTACAAGTTCAGGCAATGTGATTGGCTGAACCTGCGTTGAAATTGAATAGTGGCTAGTATTTGGGTGGATGGCTCGCTATTGCGTGGAGCATGTTATAGTTTTTTTTAGAAAAAAAAATTTGTAAGTAAATTTATTCTGCTAATATTCGCTACACACTGGATAACGATACCCTCCTCCCCCCAGAGCCGAGGTTTAGTTACAGCCATTAAATCTAACTGACGGGCATTGTGTCTTGACGGGCAGTGAGTACCCCTACTATCGAATTCGCGGGCATTGTGTCAGTTTTCGGATAAAAATAACACAGCCACTGCATCTCACCTGCTTTCACCTGCTTTCCCGACTGCCGGTATGAGCGATAGCGAAATAGGCGGGGAGCCGGCTATTAGGGGGATGTTTTCGCATAGTTAATTTTAGTTAACTCAGGAAATAATTCCTATCTCAGGCCCTGTATCCATGTGAAAATTACCTCTCGAGGGGATTATTTTTTCCATGGATTGCAGGGATCATTTAGGATAAAAGAATACACTGTACTAGGGGGTAGGCAAAAGTCGGGCGCACCCCATATACAGTAACTATGGTTTTCTACCATACAAACGGCTTTTTGTGGCTTTTTTTTGTATGTGAGCAAAAGTCGAGCCCACCAGAATAGGAAATAAACCAAGAAAACCCGTGGCACCGCGCCAAACTTACCCTTGTACCCGAGTACATTGCACAATCGAACCCACTTATTTCCCACAATCTATAGAGTAAGTTAAGGGTCATCCTGAGATATTACGTTGCAACGAGCGCGACCCATGAAAAAAATCTATGAACCGAACAGAGGACAGGATTGCAACACCACACCAACTATCCACTTTTCAAGTCTTCTGTTACATGCAACATGACGGGTTTTAAGCCATCATTCCGACAAAGATTTTCTAATTATACTTCCTTACTAAGTACCCTAAATCTAAAAAATTCATGGATTGAAGATCTATAGGAAAAAAAAACCATGAAAATTCCATGGAATCTCAATCCATGAATCGGTTGCAACAAGTGACCCGAACAGGCCCTTATACGATAGCTCCCCCCCTTTTGCCTTGGACTGTACTTGTACTTGTACCATGCACAATATTCTGCAGACTCGGTTGGTGTGATTACAGGAACAGCCGCCAAGCAGGCCTGGACGTGGCAACAATCGATCATGTGCCTAATGCTAGGGTGATACCCTTTTAGCCAGGAAGCGATTTGCAACAGAGCAGACTTACCGGGTCCCTTGTATCATACTGCAAACCCCAGCAGGTCAGCCACTAGGTTCTAAGAGGGAGACGGTGGTTTAGGCAGTAAAAGTTCAAAGTTGGGAAGCGAGAACTCGCGATAAATATTGGAGAGGGAAGAAAACTCCCTCACGGCAAGAAAATTGTGTCCTTGCGAATTGCTTGTTTTTCTCGGGCGTTGGTTCGGGCATGGTTGCCAGCCTGCTTCCTGCTTCCGACATCGAACTTTACAGTTTATGCGCAAGGGCGCGGTCACTCTAGTAGTGAAGTTAGTCAAGGGAAACGATATTCCGGAGAGCAGAAACAATACGATGGCAGAAAAACCACCTTGAAATGACAGAACAGATGGAGAGTAGAGAAAATCTTAAGCATTGGTTATTCACGGTGGAGCAGAATCTAACCACTTAGTCCACGGTTAACAACAAACCCGATATCCGCTTGTCTGATCCCTGGCACATGCCCTGCAGAGTTTGAGCCAAATATTTTGTATGGGAGCGGCGACGTACCGTACAGTACTCGAGTAGAGTGTCCGGCTTCGACTCAGCCATGCTAGTGCCTATCAGGGATTAAAGTAACGTCTTCCACGCCGCAAGCGCCGGGCATAGCGAGCCATCTGCAAGTTTAGGCAATGTGATTGGCTGAACCTCAGTCGAGATTTAAATAGTGGCTAGTATTTTGGGGGATGGCTCGCCATGTAGGGAGGAACGGTATGTCAGCTGAACTTCCTCTGCTCGGCTCAACTGCACTGTACGGTACATTCTTGACCAGCCGGATAAACGAGTTGGCCCCAGCTCCTGCCCCAAGAGTTTCACACATTTTTTTCTTCCCCTAAAATAAACACAGCTGCATAATAGCAATAACTTATGCTTTGAGCACTCATAATGCATCCAAAATTCACCCGGCAAAATGGAAACAATAGGATACTACCCCACTTTCTTCAGCCGTAATGACAAATAATTTATATGCCTCCCCCCCATAGCACCACGACTCGCCGCACCATTCCCGCATTCATCCAACACTTTCAGTATTCCGTCATGGCCCAGGCCTCGTATACAGTATCGCTCGGCATGGGCGATGGCAACACAGACAGCGGCAAATTCACAGATTGTTTCAACAACAAATTCTACGGGTCCGACGAGGATGCGCAAATTCGGAGTTGGCTCTCGCCACTTGAGCCAAACAACAGACATCAGGGTGTGCGCACAGACAGATTCGATGGTATCGGGGAGTGGCTTTTGGAAACTGGCGAGTTTCGGGAGTGGAGTAGCGGTGAAGGTGGCTCCGATAAGGCCGTCTTGTTTTGCCACGGGAATCCCGGAGTGGGCAAGACATATCTGAGGTAGGGCCAGATTCTCAGAGGTGGCGAATATCACTGACGGCTATAAACTAGTTCTCTGGTGATCGACAACCTATGCGATCGGGCAAGGAAGGGGGATATCGCCGTTGCGTACCTGTACTATGACTGCCTCGCACAGCAAGAACAGACGATCACCAACATGGTTGGAGCCATTCTGAAGCAGCTTGTCGGCAGGGGGAGCATCCCGGAGTATCTGCGCGAGACCTTTCGAACGGAGTTTGCTGGCAGAGGACTACGACTTCCGGATATGGTGGGACTATTCAAGGAAGCTATTGCTACACTGCCCCGGGTTTTTATTTGTGTTGATGCTCTCGACGAATGTCTGCCGAAGCATCTGCCAGAGCTTCTCGGGTCGCTAAGAGATATCGTTCAGGAGTCCCCTAAGACCAGAGTATTCCTTGCCGGGAGGCCCCATGTCATGAATGATGTTCAAAGATATTTCAGCAAGGTGGTCGTGAAACTCATCAGCCCTACCACGCAGGATATCAGGAATTATCTGGAGATGAGGTTGGACAGGGATGGCGAACCAGAGGCCATGAGTGATGTGTTAAGAGCTGATATTATCCGAATTATGCAGGAAAATATATCTGATATGTGCGTTGGAGCATTTAGCTTTCCCCCTCTACCAGGGATTTATACTTACCGATGTTTACGTGCAGATTCCTTCTTGTTGCGCTAAACATCGACGCCATTCTGGGAGAGGTCACAATTCGTCAGAGAAGGAAAAAACTTGATCAGATGGCACGAGGCAATGGACTGAGTGATGCCTACACAGCAACTCTAACTCGAGTAAAGACCCAGAAAGGAAATAAAGCATTACTCGGATTGAAGGTGCTAATGTGGGTGTCGTATTCCGAACGGCCGTTGCGGGCCGAGGAGCTTTGTCATGCCCTAGGAGTGGAGATAGGGTCCCCGGATCTGGATGCGGAAAACGTTCCGGCGTTACGGACACTCCTAGCATCATGTCTAGGTCTTGTCATGGTAGAGGAATCTTCTTCCATAGTCCGACTGGTGCACTTTACTCTGCAGGAGCATCTCTTAAGTAATCCGACCCTATTCCATAGCCCCCATTCAACTATTGCCGAGGTTTGCTTGACATACCTGAACTTTGGATGTGTCCGGGATCTACCGCAAACTCTAGAATCGGCCCCCTCAACAATACCCCTTTTAGAATATGCTTCCCTTTACTGGTGGGGGCACGCAAGAATAGGAATGACGGAAAATGCCAAAATTCTTGCGCTGAGGATTCTCGATGGATTTGATAAGCATGTGTGTGCCCAGCTACTGATATCGAGCTTTCGCCTCCGGTTGGTTCGAGGGCCTACTGGATTTACCGGACTCCATGCCGCAGCGTGCCTCGGGATAGTGAGCATATTTACTAGTGTATTGGGGATGCAAGAATGGGATATTAATACAACCGATTGCTTCGGGAGGACGGCTCTTGTGTGGGCAGCGGAACAAGGGCACCAGGAGGTTGTAAAGATACTTTTGGGACGAGAGGACATCGATCCCGACCAGACACATCCCAGCCATGGCCGAACCTTACTCTGGATGGCGGCTGCATGTGGCCGTGAGAGGGTAGTGAAGATCCTGTTAGAACGAGAGGACGTCAATCCCAACCAGGCAGACATCGAGTCTGGACAAACGCCTCTCTCCGCGGCAGTTTGCTACAAGCAGGCGGGGATAGTGAAGATGCTTTTAGAGCGAGAAGACGTCGATCCCAACCGAGCAGACACCAAGTATGACAAAACACCACTCTTGCGGGCGGCTGTGGACGGGTCTGAGGAGATAGTAAAGATGCTTTTGGAACGAGAGGACGTCAATCCCAACCAGGCAGACATCGAGTCTGGCCAAACACCTCTCTCCGCAGCAGTTTGCTACAAGCAGGTGGGGATAGTGAAGATGCTTTTAGAGCGAGAAGACGTCGATCCCAACCGGGCAGACACCAAGTATGGCCAAGCACCACTCTTGTGGGCGGCTGTGGACGGGTCTGAGGAGATAGTAAAGATGCTTTTGGAACGAGAGGACGTCAATCCCAACCAGGCAGACATTGAATCTGGCCAAACGCCTCTCTCCGCGGCAGTTTTCTACCAGCAGGCGGGGATAGTGAAGATGCTTTTAGAGCGAGAAGACGTCGATCCCAACCAGGCGGACACCAAGCATGACCAAGCGCCACTCTCGTGGGCGGCTGAGAACGCGCGCGAGGAAATAGTAAAAATGCTTTTGGAACGGGAGGACGTCGATCCCTGCCAGGTAGACATCGAGTGTGGCCAAACGCCACTCTTGTGGGCGGCGGTGAGAGGCTATGAGGGGGTAGTGAAGATGCTTTTAGAACGAAAGGGTGTTAATCCCGACCAGGCAGACACCAGATATGGCAGGACGCCTGTCTCATGGGCAGCCGAGAGCGGGCATGAGGGAATAGTTAGGATCCTCTTGGAACAAGAGAACGTGAATCCCAACCGAGTAGACACCGGATCCGGGCGAACGCCGGTCTCGTGGGCTGCTGGGAATGGGCATGAGGGAATAGTAAAGATGTTTTTGGAACGAGAGGACGTGAATCCTAACCAGGGGGACACCATATCTGTCCGAACGCCAATCTCGTGGGCGGCTGGGGAGGGGCATCCGGGGGTAGTAAACATGCTCTTGAAACAAGAAGACGTCAATCCCGATCAGCCAGATACTGAATATGGCCAAACGCCACTCGCGTGGGCGGCTACGAACGGGCATGAAGAGGTGGTGAAGATTCTTTTGCAACGGGAGGATGTTAATCCAGACGGAAGAGATATCTTTTTTGGTCAAACGCCACTCTCGTGGGCGGCAGAGAACGGGCATGAAGCTGTAGTAAAGATGCTTTTAAAAAGGGAGGCGGTCAGTCCCGACCAGGTAGACACCCGATATGGCCGAACGCCACTCTGGTGGGCTGGGAAAATGCACGAGGGGGTAATAAAGATCCTTTTGGAACGAGAGGAGCTCAATCCTGCCCAGGAAGTCAACGGATATGGCCAAACGCTACTCTCGTGGGCCGCTACGAACGGGCATGAAGAGGTGGTAGAGATTCTTTTGGGACGGGATGACATCAACCCTGACCAGCCAGACGCCTTCTTTGGGCAGACGCCACTCTCGTGGGCGGCTGAGAACGGGCATGTGGGTATAGTAAAGATGTTTCTTGAACGAGAGGACATAAACCCGGATCAGGCGGATACTGAATATGGCCGAACACCACTCGTGTGGGCCGCTATGAATGGACATGTCGGAGTAGTGATGATACTTTTAGAATGGCAAGTCGCTCGTACTACCAGACTAGATACTAAGAACCCAGCCACTTCACTGCCGGCCCCCTCCGAAGGACATGATCAGGTTGTGCGCATCCAACCCGACAAAACCAATCCCCACACAACAGATGGTAGCGGCCAGCCCTACCTACCCTCCACTAGGCCTAGGGACGGACCTGCGGCGGACCCTCAATTCCAAAGTCATGATCCCGATACCAACACTATAAACCCTGACACCCAACCTGCGCCTCCACCGGCTGACCCCGGCGACCGGGACTGGATGCCGGACTCCAACCACCCTGTTCCCAAGTCTACAGAGAGCGACCTCTCCTCAGCTAAACCATTCGTGCTGCCCCAACCCCCTTCCAAGTCCCCCGCCACGACCTTGCGACCTCCAAAAACAACTGACACCGATTCGCATTGCACCCAATCAGCTTTCCCTTTTGCACCTAGCTATTATCTCCTCGTCTCCTCTTTCATTTTTCTTTTAGCCCTTCTCATCTACGCCCCTCCTGCACTGTTTTCACGCATACTCTCATCCCATGCGTGATAGAGTGTATTATTAGTTTTGGCAAGGCATCACGCGATTTAGTGTAACTAGGTTTTGATAAAAGACTTTATTTCTGATTTCAACCCGCTACATTCTATTCATAAACATCTCTTTTCTTGCTCTGATTTCCTTTTGTCGCTTGCCCATTTCCCTTCATTGGGGTTCTCGTTAAGCGCTGTTCATATAATTATATTTATTGGTCTTCATTCCTTCTATTTTTTAACCTAATCGAGTATTTGTCTTACCTTTCTTCCACCAAATTCCGCGAAAAACAGGGTGTCCCCTCCAAATCAATGACTCTCGCCAACCACCATGCTGGAAGGTTGGAACCCTTTGAGAGCTAACCATCACCAAAGGCTACTTTGTTAAGGAGGATCTTTAGCTCGAGCGAGAAATAGGGTTTTGGTGGTGCGTTAGGTCAGGAATAAATGAAAAGATAATCCAGAGTGCATGCAGGAGTGTTGAAATTGTCCAATACTTCACTCTAGAAACCCGACTCGCTTGGCACGAGTTTTTAAAATACTATTCCCAACGCACCACGTTCGCCAGGGTGCAGTAAAGCATGGGCAGGCCTGTCAAAATTGTTGCAAATCACCGGCGATCACTGCGCTCTCGCACATATTCCCTTTGTACCTTTCCTATCTCATTGCCCAATCGTTACTAGTTTTTCCTTTGCCACTCGTTATCAAGCGAAGAATGGAGCTTCTATACTTGGTTGTATACTAAAGCCAGGAGTGAGCACACATAGCCGATAAGGATCGGAAGGCACAGCGGAGAAGATATGAGAATGCCGGCAGGTCAGGACAGGAATTCCCCTAGTGCGGTAGCATCACCCGATGGACTTCTTACCATCCATGGATGTCAATCTAACATTCTCTTCCTTCTGGAAGCATGAGTAGAGTGCCCGGGAGAGCTCCTATATTTTCTATGCAAACCGAGTTTTTTGCCTTAGTTAGAACAATATGCAAGCAAGATACGATTCCTGGTATTGATAATAGTTCTACCCGCCTTGACTTCAATTCACATCTTATCCCATTCCCTTTAGTTTTCCTCGGTATTCGACGCCCCACCTCCTCCGCGATCGACATCCATAACAATAAAACTTCCCTGGGGCCATCCCTTATTATATAACTTAGGCCTGCCCATATATTATCCTAGGATGCTCTGCTCTTATGGAGTAACTTTGCAGTGTCACTGGCAGAAATAAACCGTGAGATATTACTTCAAAATAACGGTGATTAACAGCAAATGTTTTACAAATGTGAAATGATGTTAAAAGTGCGACAATTTCAATTAGCTTGGTGATTTAATGTAATTCTTGCTCAAAAGCAGAGCCAAGATTCGTAAGGTAGGACAGCGGTTGTTACTCTAGGAGTGAATTGTCAAGACTTTCTTGAGCTGTTTGTGTTTCACCCATTGTGTAATTGTTTAAGAAGCTACCATGATCTGTTCCTAATACCAACTGATGGAGGTAGTTGCACGATTTGTTAGGAATGTGGTGAACGGAGGAGATGTTCGAGTTGTGTTGAGTTGCGTTGTCTATGCAGGTTGCTAGCTACTGTTCCCTCTAGTAGGGAAAACTCTGCTCTCTACATGTGATACCCATATGTCTCCGCATATACTCTAATCATCCATGCTTGCTCTAGAACGTTCACCCGTCCACACTTGGGTCTTCCTCCCTCCATGCCCTCACTGCCTATCAGCCGGCGGTATCTCTGCTCCTATAGCAGTGCTCTACTACTGACATAATAATATCATAACTCCACCTAATCCCATGTAGTGTGCTACAAATCAAAAAACATTTCAACAAATCAAAAAATCAAAAAATCTAGTCTCAGATCCCAGACTGACGATTATAGTCTTCTCTAATGCATGTCTAGCATGAGGACAAAGAGCTTATGCTTTGTGTTATCCAATGCCTTCATAAGCCCATCAGCTACCATCTTGTCCCTCCTGAGATATCCTATCCCCGCCTCTCTCATCTCTATGAATTCTGTTCACCACAAGTAACATACTCCAACATGCCTTGTAGAGGCCTCTAATTTCCAGTTTGTAAGACTTGTGAAACAGGGTGTTGTTGTTATTGTTATTCTTGTATTCATTGTTGAGGTACGGGAACTCGCATACAGCACTAGCTATGATGTAAACAAAACTATACTACTGGCACCAGGGAAAAAGCTATCATCCCAAGTCTCTGTTGTATGGAAGCAACTACACTTCTCACTGGAAAGAATCCTCCTTCCTCATGCACGCAGACACAGAGAAGATTAGAAACCAACAGGAACGCTGGAAACAACAGGAAAAACCTTGCCATGAACCCAGGAACAGTAACAAAATAAAGCTCGCGACAAGCGAGAAGGAAACAAATACCACCAGAAAGAAAACCAAACAGAGGAAGAAAAACAACACTCTGAAGGGGCTGGCCAGAGGTAGGACAGATGAGTACTGGTAACCGGGATAATTACTTCAAACTCAAGGTATTGACATATACCAAGAAAGTAGTGCAATACCAGGAAGGAGTGAAACTGTGGATGCGACCGTGGCAGCTACCACGGCGAAAGGAGCCACCTAGTAGTAAGGTACCAGCTGTAGGAGATGAGTGTCGCTGTAACAAACCAGCCTTCCGTGAAGGTGTTCGTAACGGGAAACGACTATCTTACTATCATAGGCTATCGACATAGCCTACGTAGTTTGCTTCGTATATCGTTATAGACTAACATCTTGTGTTCGTAGTAGGTATAGTGATCGTAGGAAGTCCTATCGTGTAGGAATAGAGTACTTGCATACAAGCCAGGGATCATAGAGATAAGGGCATTAGGTATCTTGAACATATTGCACCTATGGAAGGTCACTGTCAATGGGCTTGGCCCGTGCCCCAGTATCTGAGTGGTGTATTACTTAGATGCTTGCGTGAAGAGCTCTAACTACTGTGACTTTTTTTTTTTTTATTTTATTTTATTTTATTTTATTTTATTTTTTTATATCAAGGGCGTTTGTTTTATTAAGGTACAAAGACAGCATGCATCTTTAACGATATGGCCGACAAAAACCCTACCCTCCTCACCCCAGGAAACATCCAAACCCCCAAGTCCCTCTGGTATGAGACCAACCGCATATCTCGCCTATCGCCCAACCAAACCCCTCGAATATACACGTATACCCGAAGGATACAGAAAGGAAAGAAACAAGCAGGAAGGAGAGGAGAACCCTTAGTGACATCTACAAAATATGAACAAAGGAGATGAATGAACCCCTGACAAAGGAAATTTTACGTCTGATAAGTGACGTGTATCAGCCTAAGCTAGGAACTGAGAGTATGGACCTGCACACCGGAGCGGTGCCGGGGGACGAAGCGGTGCCCGATGGCAGGATAGAACGGTGTATGGAGGCGACTCTGGTGAGGGGTCGCCGGAGGGTGTGCCAAAGCGGCATTAGCGACGGCCAGAAGGAAGGGCGTAACCAAGGCGGGTTTTTGTATAGCGACCGAAGATCGACCGCGGGAAGGGAGCAGTAAGGTGCCAGCTCAGGGGGTGGGAAGAGGGGGGGGTGTGTGTAGCTGTAACCGAGCAATGGGACGAAGACCAGGAGGGAGGGGAGGGGGATGTGACGAGGAAGGACAGTCCGAACACTTGAGACGACCGACTAGAGTAACCGCGGCCGATGCTTTTCCGAATGTGAAACGAAAGACGAGGTGCTGAAGTTACTAACCGAAGTGTTCCCCGACAGGACCACACAATCGAGACGGAAAGGTACTTCGCAAAGGGCTTGGAAAGCTCAGCGCCGACCGTGAGCGAAGAGGACAG
>Ga0307509_10002002_pt1 | contig 33667 bp, 35 predicted proteins | sample 10_EM_MG_FD_202245 | JGI IMG/M metagenome (GOLD analysis project Ga0307509, IMG submission 202245) | Populus trichocarpa ectomycorrhiza microbial communities from riparian zone in the Pacific Northwest, United States - 10_EM | ecosystem: Host-associated > Plants > Roots > Unclassified | place...
GGCAGATGGGTTTACGGTACTCGTGTAACCTGACAGGTCACGTTACGCAAAGATTTCGAGATAATTGTGTGGTGTTGAAAAAAGTGCAATTTGCACTTTTGAGGAAAATAGGGGAGGGGAAGCTTGCCCTGTCAAGTCTGAAGCGTTGAGGATACTTGTATGACCGAGTGGAGAGTGCATAAAAGCAAAATCCCTCCTACTAAACCGTGCGCAGTCCACACACCAAACCCCAATCCAAGATCCCTCCATCCCGAGCATAATCATATGTCCTAGCATATGGTACGGCATTGGATGAGCGATCAATGACCACCCTCACTGGAATTGACAAAGAAGATAGTGTCGTACCGTACATTAGCTAGTAGCAGGGGTTGGGTGCAACATAGCGAGTAACTTGCAAGAGCACACCATACTTGTACAGTAGTCTACAAGGCGAGAGCTGGAAGGTTGGAGAGCTTAAACATGGATTAGTCGCGTCTAGCGCCGCCATTCACAACACCGATATTTAGCAATGATTGGGCTACGATAAAACTCACTATGATGCGATATAATTAACCGCCTTGCCCGGGATGAATGATTTACAGACATCTTCACTCACCGCGTCAACTTTCTTGAAGACGCGACTAAGATACAGTACTGCTACAGTACTGGTATGAACACCACACAAGAGGATAGCCACTACGGGAAAACTTTATATACATTTTTACCTACATAGTAAGGCCATAAGTTCTGCTAGGGGCTACACAGTAGGTAATATCCTACATCTAGGGATCCCCTCTCAGACTAAATCAAAGTTCAGAGTGAGATTCCTCCTCCTCCCTTTCCATTGACTTCCCGGTCTTTGGCAAAGTCTTGGCTCACCAGCCCTGTCCATTTATCCTATTCGGTTTCAACGACCTCCTCCCCCCGACACCCCACAAGGACATCTACAACACCCACTCAACCAACATCCTTGGCCACGCAAATACCATAATGGGGCTTCTCGAGCTCCCGAACGAAGTCCTCCTCCTCGTTGCTGGGTTCCTACCCCCACCATCCCACCTCTCCCTCATACAAGCCAATCACTTCACCCACGCTCTTCTATCTCCCCTGCTCATAAATAACTTCCGCGACAACCGCGCCCTCTGCGAAGAATACGGTTTAAAGGCTCTATACTTCGCCGCCGAGCGTGGAAATGAGGTCACAGTCAAAAGATTACTCGAGCGCGGGCTGTTGAAATACGTGGGGAACGGTACCCTATTGAATAGCGCTGTCGTCACGCAGCCGGATGCAGTTCTCCGCACTCTGTTGAACTGCGGGGTCGCAGTGAACACTCGAGATTCGGATAGGCGAACGCCATTGTCCATCGTCACAAGGATGGGGAGACTGGGAGCTCTAAAGATGTTGCTGGAAAACCCAGACACCGATGTGAACGTCGAAGATCAAAAGCGAGAGTCTCCCATCCGGCACCTAGTACGCAAGGGCGACGAGGCCACACTCAGGGCTCTCTTACAGCACAAGCGAGTCGACGTCAACCGCCTGTCCAAGAAGGGGTGGGCACCAATTCACGACGCCATCAGTAAAAACCTCCACGTGGTCCTGCGCATGCTAATTCAGCACCCGAGGGTGAAAATTAACAGCGCCGGCCCGGACGATTGGACTGCACTACACTTGGCGATCAGAATGCACAATGAGAAGGCCCTCCGCATGATTCTGAAACATCCTGATATTGACGTTAACGCTCAGGACACGGATGGGTGCACTCCTTTGCATGCCGCTGTGCACTGGGGGGACGAGTGCATGGTGAGTACCTTGGTCGAAAGGGAGGATGTTAAGTTTGACATCACCAATGTCCCTGGGAGGACGCCCTTTCAAGCCGCGGTTGACACGGGCCAGAAGAAGTTGGTAAAATTGTTCCCAGATGTTGCTAGAGTTTGACCTCGATTTCACTATTGTCCTTGTATTTAACTTGCTTGCTGAGGTCATAACGATGGGCGCTGGTTATGCTACTGTATATTTTTCTTTTCAAAATGCCAGCAAATTGCAGGTGACTTCCTCCTCCTCCTCCTTGAAGAAAGTATATTCCGTGTACCCGTCTTTATATCGAGAACTTCAGCTCTCCCCATTGTGATTCCCCTGCGCTGTGATAGTGCCAAATTTCCATGCATTAGTGTGGGTGTTTGTATCTGCCTGTTCTTCTGTTAAACTGTTACGAAGAGGTAGCCCGGGGGTAACTGGGCTCTGAAGATTGCTTGAGCGCGGGGCTTCGAATCATGTGCTAGGACAGTCCAAATTTAGTTACTCAGAATATCATACAGAGGTTATCGACGAGTGAATCACAAATTGCGGAGTCCCTCAAGCTTACTTCCTACCCCCCCCCCCCCCCGGCGTTTCGATCTTTCCCCATTCCAGACACTGTTACTCGTATGCGGTAGATCACATTCAGGCTATTGCCTAGGAATAATATTTCTAGAAAAGATTTAGCCTATTAAAGGGAAGTTCTACATATCACCGCTCTAGGAGACGGACACTGTGTGATGGGTACATACTTTTAACAAACCCCCTGTAGTTTGAAGAGTAGACCATGAATAGTCTTTATTTTGGAGCCGATGGAGAATGGACAACGAATCCTATGCGTAAACTACATGAAAAATGGAGTACCCCCGACCTCCGAGCGACTCCCTCACTATACTCTAAAATCCGATTTATATATTATTCATTTGGCTGCAGTCAATGGCAGGTTTAAGTTCGTTTCATTAGATTTTCATATTCACCACGAAAAAAAGAGGGGGGCTAAAATTAAGTAGCAAATTAAACTTTCATTTCATTTATTTCAGCAAGAATCCACCTAATAAAGTCTCTGGTCAGACGGCCGCCACTCCTGCTCCCGATGAAACACAAATCTCCCCCCAGCTCGATTAAATTGAACGCAAGAAGTAGCAATAGTCCAAACTCTCCATGCATACAGCCACCAAGCAGTAGTATAGCTCCAGTCTGCACAGGTCCCCGCATGGGCAGTCCTAAAGCTCGCCTGCTCCGAACATCCTCCCCAATGATCCACCCCTCCCGGACGGCCCCGGAGTTCAGATACAAGAATCGTAATATCTAGCCACTCTGGACTGCCGCCTGAAGTCTCGCAGTGGACCCCAAGGGCTTCACCAGTCGAGGTGGGGGTTAGAGTTGAGTGTTGGTAGTTGAGAGAGTCGAGGAATGTGTTGTTTGTGAGGGCTTCCAAGTCGGCCTTGGTAGTGCCTGGGGCCTCAGAAAGAGCGAGAAGTTGGGCCCAGAGGGGGTCGGAGAGGAGGGCTTGTTGCTCGGTAGTCAACTCGCGGGACACCAAATTGAAGTCAACGGCAGTGGCAGATGTGATTGTGATGAAGAACAAGAGAAATATTGAGAAGAGAAACATTTTGAGACTTAGATTTCTCGAAAAAAAAATGGCGGGAAAGGACTGAGATGTCCTTGATGTTTCTAGAGATAAAATTGGCAAGGGAATCAGGAGTTTTTTTGGGCGTCTGTGGTCCGCAGTTTGTGGTTAGAAGAGGGAGGGGAGGAATAAAAGAAGGGGCGTGGGTGATGCGGTATTTATAGTGAACGGAAGTTCCGCGAATTTGAGGGCCGCTTCAGCTTTTGGCCGACCACAGGCAGGTACTGTAGGTAGGTATGATAGGTAAGTTGGTCCCGCAACCAGATTCTTGCTTGTGTGTTTTGTGAGAACGTAGGTTATGTTTGCTTCCACTCTTCAGCGTGAGGTTAAGAATGGGCCTCGGGAATGCTGCAATGTACGATTGATACTTGGTGATGATAGCTGGCCCACATCCAGACACCTGCCCTTCTCACATAATTTGGCGCAAATCTCAGTTGAGTATCTGCACCTAATCAATTTCCAATCTCTTAGATTATGAAATACTAACCTGAGCCCCAGTGTTTGATAGCGAAATTTGAAGCAAGAATTTCACCGCTCTAACTTCTTTCACCGGACAGAATCCAGTAGAGCTTACACTTTTAGGAGTGAGATCCCGATGTCTCATCTCCACGTTCACGACATTGATAGCTCACGAATCCACAGGAAAAAAATATATTCAGACTAATTTAACACCAGCTATAATTCACCGTCAATCTAAACTAAATCTAAACTACTGTACATAGCAGTCTGAACGTCCTCCGCAAGGCTAGACCACCCCTCAGCCTTCCATGGAGCAATTACTATTGCCCTCTGATCGCAGCTTATAATGCCCTGTTGAGCATAGGCGAATGATAATTCTTCCGCGTCTAACACTTTGCTTTCCTGCGCTACCTTGAGCGCCATCGCCGTGACATGAGCATTTCCACCAGATAGCTTTGCGAGATTGTTCCATGTGCTCGAAAGAGAGGGTTGGATAAAGATGGATATTGTGGCCATTGGTATAGCGTCCTCTCGTTCCTGTTTCACAGAATAATTTTTTTAGCGAGGCTAAGTAGAAAGGAGGATTGAGAGGACTAACTTGGAGCTGAGCTATTTTAGTGAGCAGGTCATCGACCTGTTGCTTTGAAGCCTTGACTAAACCTTCTCTACCTCGAACAGCCTGTAGATCATCCATAACAGCTTCCAAGACGTCTTCATTGTTATCTAAGATTCCAATAGCTCCGAGCAGCATTATAGATCGCAGATGATCAGGATTGTTTTCAATACTATCAAATTTCTGTCAGCAATTCTCTATGATGAATGAAGAAATAAATACTAACCAAGTAAATAATTGCTCCCTTGCAACATCCCTCTCCTCGTTCCCGCCTTTCGCCCAAAGGACCTGAGAAAGCAAGCAGACCACATCTGGATTTTCCGAAGACTCATTCAGGGCAGCCTTAAACATCTCCAAGCTCTCGTCCATGTTTCCAGAATAGTAATATCCCAAACCAGCCGTGAGATGTGCCGACAGCCGGCACTCTTCTAGTCTTGAAATCTCCCCTGAAACGTCTAATGCAACAATAGCATTCTCAATCGCCGCCTCGTAGTCCTCCTGGCCAAGCTTAGCCCTAGCAAGGTCTGCCTTCGCCTGCGCATAGCAAATCAGGTCCTCCTCTGACTCTGTAGTTTCATATTTTTGCTCGACCTTTTCACAAACAACCTGGAGTTTCTCTGAGGCTGATACAAAGTCTTTTACGCGCTCGCCAAATAGTGCCGCTAGGCGGAGCGCAATGGGCTCATCGGATACCTCTTGTCGTAGTTTCTGCAATGCAAATATTGGCCCTACCAAAGAAACTAACCCAGATTCGTGTGGCATATGAATGACCTTATCAAACGCTGCTGTTGAAAACCGACGTTTCACGAGCGACTGCCACAGATTAGCCTACGCCCAGCACGTCCGGGGCCATATCGCACTCACGGAAGAACTGTCCGCTATCTCAAAGGCATGCTCGAATAAGTCTTGCGCATCTACTTCATTACCTGTCATCAAAGCAATGATGCCCTGTCCAACCCATGCCAACGCATATTCCGGATCGGCGCTCTGAGCTCTGGAAAACGCTTCATTTGCCAATTGTATATTATCCTGCAAGAGATATAACGTTGCCAAATTCGCCCAAACTCTAGCGTTCTTTTCGTTAATATATAATGCCCTAACAAGAGCATGTTGAGCTACTTTGGGATTGAGCTCTCCTGTGGCAACGCCAAGCGCATTCCAAAATTCATGATTCCCGGGTTCAAGCTTAATGGTCCTCTTAAAGCACCGAATGGCCGCCATCCTATGCCCCATGGGCCTGTCAGGTAAAATAACGTAGGATCTATATTCAGCACAGCCAAGATTGAACCATGCAACGGCATGCGCATGTCTATCCTCCGCGCTAGCATAAATAGCCCTCTTATACGCTAGCATTGCCATATTCAAACACAAGGCGAGATCATCGACTTCGGCACCGTCCAAAGCATGAGAACCAACACCATCAACCTCTGAAAGGATGTCAAACTCGGTCAAGTCGATTTCGGTCTTGAGTATCTGCACAACCAAACCTCTAGGCATGCGGTTTACCAAACTCTGTATCCAGGTAAAGACTAGACAACAATCCCCAACAGTCCTCCAGAGATTGAAGGCATCTGGCCTCTCTTTGACAATCTTTTGTGCGACTTCCAAGCTCTCAACAGCACTCTCCGCAGCACGCCCGAAAAATCCAGTCTCAATATAATGCCATGCAGAAGCCAATCGTGTCTCCGACAATGCAACAAGAACGCCAAATTCCTTCGGCCTTAGCTCAAGCACCGCACGATAGCCAGTAGACGCCTCCTCGTATTCACCAATCTCACGCCTTACATTAGCCAACATATACTTGGCGAACCAATTTGTCGGATCAAGGGCCTCCGCTCGAAGGAAGACCTTCAAGGCTGAAAGGTATCTTCCCACTGATGCATATGCCTCTCCTAGGCCTACCAATGAATGAAAATCATCAGGTGAAGTGCCCAAAGCAGCTCGAAAAGCAGGTATAGCCAAAACGGGGTTCTGAGCGTTTAACTCTACAACACCGATAGCACTCTGCGGCCAACTGACACCCTTCCCAGGTACCGATCTCTTCTTATCGGCCTCAGCGGCCCTTCTTGCCACAATCTCAACCAACTCCCACTCTCGGCCCTCTGCAAAGTTCCTTGCAAGACGCTCGGCAGCCTCTAATTCTCCAGCTGAGAGTTCAAATGCCTTCTGAAAACATCTGTCTGCCCTGTCCGAATTTCCTTCGACATCCTGGTAGTAAATTCCCAGACTAGTATAGGCTGGCGCAAAGTTCTGATTACTCTCAACCGCAGACCTAAAGTAATGATATGGCCCACTACGGTCGGCTCTACACTCTTCTGTAACGCGCATCAGCCACAGAGAGCCTTCCTATGAGAAGAGATACTTACCATCAGAGCTCCAAAGCGCCTGTCCGATTCTCCACAGCACTTGGGCTTTGAAATCGCGCGATCTAGCATCAATACCAGTTATCCGGCTCAAGCACTCCTTCAGCCCACTCAATCCCTCTGAGACATTGCCCCTAAGCACATCGCACCACGCTGCCTCCGACATTATCTTCGAATCACCAGGGTCCAAAGCCAAGGCTCGTCTTAGAAAATCGGCCGCACCAACGTAATTATGTTGCTCTTCGAGAATCAAGCCTAACCCAACAAGGGCAGACCCATGCTTTGAATTCCGTCGAAGCGCATCCTCGAATAAAGCCTTAGCTTCGTCGTGATGTTTGGGAGATTGGTAATGAATCAAGGCCCTCGCTAGAATAACTTTCATAGAATCTAAATTTCTATAGGGGGGAAGAAAAAAAGTAGATATAAGTAAGGTCCTAAGCTGGCTAGTGTCCAAGTATGAACTCACTTCTGAAGTGCGAGCCCAGTGTAACTATACTCAATAGCCATTAATTTGATACCCCGCCTTGTAACGTCGACAACAGACTCATATTCCTCAAGCATAGTATAGTATTCGCCCACGATACGGAAAGCAAGCGCAGATCGTGAAGCTTTTTGTTTTCTCAACTCCTCCTATATCCTCATTAGCTTCCATATTGAGATAATTGGATCAAATAGAAACATGCGATCATTATACTTATCCTCTCATCCGGAGGTAAAGTCTCCTCGGGGTCACGGGCATCGGCGGTCTTGAGCATCTCTTGTTCTGCTCCCTTCTCTACTTCCGGAGGTGGGAACGGCGATATCTCGGACTCAAGATATGCTTTCAAGATGATGGCTAGTGCACTAGTAGGAAAAAATTGAATGTACTCCCTTAATACATTCACGTCATGCTCACCTATTTAGTTCGATCAGCAAATGGAAGGCATAAAGCATCAGCAGGACTATACCAATATTTTCGCAGTCCCTCCACTCAAGAACAATATTCCACGCCAGCTCACAGGGATACTTAAGAATCACCAACCCATTGGCAAGCTTCCAGACTTTGTTTCCCAGCGTCGATTTCTTCTCTTTTGGGAAGGTCAGGAGTTTCTCGTGGCAATGTTGTAGCAACTTGATATCTGCCTCCCGTCTTACATCTTCATCGTCCGACCAATCAATCAGCTCTTGGTATAGCTCTTCCAACTAAATACACACCAGTCAGAATGCAAGCTCCAAGAGCAAAGGACATAGCAATTTAAGCATACCGGAGAGTCGTCGTAAACCTCTCTCTTAACCTCTAAAGTAACTTGGCCAAGCACAGCACCAAGTCGAGACCTCCGCTTCGCAATCTCTCTATTGATCTTCTCCTTTTCCTCCTCCTCAACAAGGTGAATCAACTTTCCGAGGGTGTGCGAAGGATGAGGTATACGGCCCTCCAGGTAAGTAAACACCGGGCCTTCCGGAAGGAGCACTTGCAAAGCACGTTTTTGCTAACCCAAATTAATCCCCAAACATCAATCCTAGTATTATGTAATATAGATACATACCTGCGCCAATGTCCCTTTCTCCTTCACGAAAGGCACTATATTGTCTACCACCGTTTGGCATTTCGTTCGATCATCCCTAAGGAAACCATCAGCTTTCTCCTCCGCCCTTTCGTATAACCATAGAACCACATACATAGCCTCGTAAATAGTAGCCAATCTGACCGCGGCGTCAATATAAGAGTCCACCTTCCCATTGAACTTCTCATAAAGATCAACAAGTCCCTTCCAGGCATGAAAGTTCTCTGGATTACCCGTCTTCCTCCGTTCAACTTCCTCCGTAGCGATAGCTTCCAGGTATGCCGTCTCGCTCTCTTGATATCGTTGCTGCCGGAAGAGACTTATGCCTAACATGACCTTGCTAAATATTCCCCGGCCATCACCGTGATCATCAGCACACTGCTCCGATTTGTCATTTCTTCGCACGAGAGACACGAACCCGATATAACTTTTGGGGTCTTCCTCTAGAGCCTTCCTACTCTCTGTTTCGGCCTTCACCCATTCTAGCGCTTCCAGGTGGGATCTTGCAGCCTTTAGAGCAGCCTTGAGGTTTTTAGCAGACATCTTTGGGGTGTTCCTAAAGGCCGTAGTGGGTATTTGTTTTAGTTGGATGCCTGAAACAAGGTCAGTAACCTTGCTATCATATCAATACAATACGGTATGATACCTAAGAGAATCAAAACATATCTTAGGGCACAGCAACCGCTGCCCCCTGACCACCATATCCATGCCGCGATTCTAAAGCTTATAGATACAGAAACACCCAATTGCAAGGAGAATGAGAGTATAGGAAGTTATAGAACAAAACCCGAGCTGCTACAAACGATGGACTTAAACTCCGTAATGAATAAAGGGCTTCTCAGATCATAAATGTATCCAAAGGTTTGCTCAGCAACCCCAAGTTTGAGTCTTAGAGCCTCATGTTTGTGCGGGGTCAAATCGGGTCGGGAAAAATAATAATCCGTATCAAGATAATCTAAGTTACAAAGCTATCCTCCACCTCTCTTCCCCATACCTCCATACATCCAACACAGCAACAACTGCAACCATGTCCTCCGCCCTCCTAACCTCTAAACACGTAGCCTACATCCAATCCCTCGACACCAAGCGCGACCGCCTAGACTACCACCTAACCTCGCACCTCCGCCTCTCAGGCATCTACTGGGGTCTCACCTCGCTTCACCTCCTCAACCACCCAACTGCCCTCCCCCGCTCCGAAACCATCGCCTTTGTGAAGTCCTGCTACCACTCTTCCTCCGGCGGCCTCGGTGCTTCACCCGGACACGACCCACACCTTCTATACACCCTCTCCGGCATTCAAATACTCGCTACCATAGAGGCGCTCGATGAGATTGACGGCGGTAAAGTTGTCGAATACGTCTCCAAACTACAGAACCCCGACGGAAGCTTTTCGGGTGATGAATGGGGGGAGGTGGATTCTAGATTTGTCTACTGTGCATTGAACACCTTGTCGTTACTCGGGAGGTTGGATGATGCGCCCGGGGTTTCGGTGGAGGGGGCAGTGGGGTTTGTGCTCAGGTGCTTGAATGCTGATGGAGGGTTTGGGATGGCGCCGGCGGCCGAGAGCCATGCGGGACAGATATTCACTTGTGTTGGAGCACTGAAGATTGCAGGAGTCTTTGAAAAGTCGTTGTCGGAGGATCAAGTTAACCTACTGGGGGACTGGCTGTGCGAGAGGCAGCTGCCAAATGGAGGGCTTAATGGCCGGCCGGAGAAGCTGGAGGATGTATGCTATTCTTGGTGGGTGCTGAGCAGCATGGCTATGATTGGGAGATTACATTGGATTGATAGAGAGAAGCTGGCCGACTTCATACTTTCTTGCCAAGACGAGGAGAACGGGGGGATTGCAGACAGGAAGGGGGATGTAGCAGACGTTTTTCATACAGTCTTTGGGCTTGCTGGTTTGAGTTTATTGGGTTATGAAGGGCTCAGGGAGGTAGATCCTGTTTATTGTATGCCGAAGGAGGTCACAAACAGGATTGTATGGAGTCGTCGAAAGACCCCTACATCATGAAGCTTCCACAATTATTTCATAAACAACAATATCTACACCTCAAGTCAGTCCAAACGTCCCAACCTATCTCGCAATACCATTCAAAAGGCACTTGAAGCTGCTACCCCAGCCCAGTATGATCGTTTGGATATCCAACCACTCTTTAATAATACATGACCCTATTAAAAAGAAGAAACCTCGTATAAAAAATGCAACACTTTATTCTGTCTTTTTCAACCCGGCCTTAGCAGCAGCCGGTGCGCTCCAGAGCCATAAGGCGCAGAACCCAATCCACCCAGTGATAGTTACCGCAATGCCAGCAATCCAGACCCAAGCACCACTAATATCCCAACTCCTGGTGTACTCGTCATGCGCAAAGTGCCTAATAGTGACACTATACTTCTCATCAATGTAAGTGATGTATGGGCGCTTGTAGTTCACTCTGAAAGCAAAAACACCATGCTGGTCCGGAATTTTGAAAGAAGTAGTGTAGGTAGTATAGTTAGATGAAGTAGATGCAGGAAGGAGCGGAACCCGATAGTATGGATCAAGCATGGTGAACTCGAGCTGGAGGCTGTCGCCTGAAGAAACCTTGAAGGGAACCCAACGGTCGATATCGTACTCAGAAAGCTCTATTTCGAAAGTCTACAAAACAGTTAGCGACACGTTCCAGAATAATCCCCAACCTGTACATACCACATCGTTCTTAATCCTGTACATGTTCGGGTTGACAGGGGCATTGGGCTCATTAGACAGATAGTGCCTGATAGCGTTGACCTTGACGATACCCTTTTCCCCGAAGGTCCAAGCAGCAATATCTTTGCAAAACTCCTTGTTGGCAGTCTTCCGCGATTCCGTTGATCCAGGCTGCTGGACCTTCATGTCGAAGAATTCATTAGAGAACATGTCAACACTTCCAACAAGAGTAATTCTGGCATTATTTCTCGCTTGCATAGCCGAAACGAGTTGCATTTGAGTACCAGCTGTCCAGGGATCTTGAGCATAAGCAAAATCTTCTTTGGTATCGTACGCGTAGGCAGTTCTCGGGGCAGTAAGGATAGGCACCAACAATGGTCCATTGCCGAGAGTGTGTCCGACGCCACGGAACGCAATCAAATCGTCCTGCTTTCCGCTGAAGTAGTTATGGACAGCAGAAGAAACGGTAGGTCGGGTGGCCAAGATAACATCGTGCTTCTCCGATTTGGAAACGGCGTCATAGTTGAAATGGTCAACGGCAATGTAGTCCTTTGGAGGAAGACCAATGTCGAGCTCGCGGGCGAGCTCGCGAATCTGTTCAGGGATGCTAGAAGGCGAGGTAAGGACCAAAATATTTCCTCCGAGCTTGGTGAACTCGAGCAATTTCTGGGGAGTAAGAGCGGGTCCGTATCCTACCCAAATTCTGTCAGAATTGTTTGGGGAAGCCAGAGGAAAGGAGCATATTATCACCTTTAGACTTCGGTGGAAACAGGATAACATGATCCCAAACTTTCTCTCCGTGCTCAAGCAGCGCAAGTGTGTCCTTCCTCGCGGACTCGAGTTTGACATCATAGCCTCTCCCTAGAGTTAAAGGATAAGTTAACTTAGTAATTCCAAGAAGTTAACCGGAGCCTTACCTCTAAGGTCCATTAAAAATTGTGAATACTTCGCATTTTCATACTGCTCCTCTATGACAGCGAGAACTCGCTCACCAGCCAATGGAGTAGCAGAAACCCATGACACAAAGAGGTTCACGAAAAAAAGAAGAAAAGCTTTGCGCGAAGCCATGTCCGATTGTGGTTGTAAGCGCATCTTGGAAGAAACTTGGGGAAAGAGAAGGTTAACAAACTGCTGCTTCAAGTGCTTCAAGGGAAGTACGCAAGCTGGATAGCCGCCCGCGTTCGCCTGAGCACGGCGCAAATATTCGGGAATGACACCTACCCTTATTCCACACTATCGATTACTGGCATGCACTACTTGTAGCACTGCACTGTCGGACACACAGATGGACTTGTATGATAGTAGATTGCCTAGAGACTTATGAACATTGAGTACCATTAGTAAGACTAAATTTAGTACGGTAGGAAAAAGGGGGGGGTGTCCGAGAGAGAGAAAATGGCACGAAGGAACAGCATCAAGAGCCGCAATCAACCATCTCCTTTCTTCCTTCACCTCCATCCCTCTACGGTACACAAGCTCCCATGAAATGGTGAACAAATAAAAAATTCCCTCCTCTTTACCCCTTCAGATCCCAACTCGATAGGATTGCGCTATTTGCCGAAAGAAAGCAGTGCTTCGGACTTTCCATATCCCACAGAACGCCCCGGGAGAGCGAAGACCCTCCGACAATACTTGTACCGGCACGGCACTGTAAGTACGATAAACAGAATTTACTCTGGCGGTTGCAACCAAACCTGCCATGCGCGATATTATCCTGTCGGCAAAATTGTCCTCTCATACCGTTTACCGTCTCTACTCAACCAACCGTTTTTTTTTTTCAGGGGACAGTACGAGTACTAGCACAGTACCAAATCTCGTGAACAAAAGTAAATTCTCCGAAACTTATTCTACCGATACCAACCTGCCTTCCACTAACAAAAAAATCCAATGGCTCTGTCATAGCCTTGGCGCTTGTGCTTTTCGCGCATATGAGAATCCCGTGATCTTGAGGACAAATGAATAGCATACCCACAGCCTCACAATCATACCCAATCACTCGAAATCCTTTCGCCAAGAGTCCAGAACAACTCCTGGGGCCCCAGTTTGAAAAAATTCCCTAAACAAGAGTACCGTTACCCTTAACCTCAGGTGAAAAAAACACAAGTCAACCTGTAGTTTAGATAAGTATCCGTTCCCAGAGTAACATTGCGTGAAACGCCTAGCTAGCGCGGTGGCAAAGTCATCAAGAACTAATTAGCTCCTGAGCAAGTACGAGTACATTAGTAGGAGCTTAGGATACCAATCCTCCCTCACAATGAGTTATTATCAAACGGCCTAACGTGTTGGGGTAGGAATAAAATGATGAATCCTGCTCTATGGGAACTGGGGGATTGAAGACCCCAGCCTTCCTCAATAGGCTGTAGGGTAGATCATCCTGGGCACAGGTGATAGGATCCTTTTCTATACCACTCACCGAGGCGGGAGATCCGTGATTGGTGGCTTAGTGGGAAAAAAAGACAAGAGCTAAAAAGAAGAAGAAAAGGAAATTCTTCCATTATAAATTTAGTGAGCTTTCTTAAGAAAGCCGCGTATAAGTGGTTGTTGTTTTCTGTAGCAAAAGCTGTGGTATCGGTTCGTTATTTTAAGAACAACCGCAGACATCGGGCCTCGACAAGAGCTAGTCTAGGAATTCCACTACAAGTATCGAGAATGATGGCACTGGATTGGCGCTATGCGACGCCTAGGGGGAGAAGCGATTAGGAAATGGCTCCTCTCCAGTTACAACCCTCTAAACTTTCCTTGCATGACTTTGCGCAATTCTTAAAAAATCATGTTCGAGTGGGGACCATATACTGTTGAAAATAATTGCTGCAGAGGTAATGATCGATGGTGAGGGTTTTTACACGGCGGAGTGGAACAGCCTAGGCCCTGTTTAGGCACAACAGCTCCATTTCATTCCCCCCATACAAATGACCCTTTTCCTTCCATTTCAAACGGAAAGAATGCTATTTCCACAGCAGAAACGGTCGCCCAACAGAGCGGTCCGATTTTTGCCAACCAGGCCCTTATGTGGAGACATAAGGTTTGAATTAACCGGAGATGAAGATCATGATCGATTTGATAAGTTTATGGAGGGGGATGCTTGAGGAAAGTTGTGTACTGTACCGGAAGAAAGGTGTGAATCAAGAGAAGGCAGGAAGGAAAGAAAAGCTGGGATGTAAGACTTTTCATGGCTTGCGAGCCATGTGAGTGAGGACATCTCCCACACCAAGTGCCGCCATTAAACTGCTACCATACTTCCAACCTATATCTAACAATATTCACCGTCTATATCAGTGATACAAAAATCCTTTGAATATATACACTTAACCACATAGGGTAGATGTTTAATCGCCGTACTGATTGTCTTGTTGCTCTGATTTCTCTGGACTCAAGGACAGCATATTGGTCGTGAGCAGTCTCCCTTTATTACCTTCGTTTCTCTCGAGCGGTCACCACTCTTCCTCTAGCTACCATGTAGCCTTCATTCCCTCTCTATTTGCTGGGGAATCAATGTTACTGGAATGCTATCGGGGCGGAAGTGTAGCCAGTAAGATCTTGCATCCATGAATTCAGGTCAGTCCTGCTGAAGACGGTGTGCGTAAATTGGCTTAGCAGACATAAGCTCTCTGTAAGTACTAGCCCTAGATTATGGATTCTACAAGCACGATATCTCATATACTAATCCAAGATACAGTTATTTTATTCTAGTTGAGGTAGAGTTTATGAATGGCTGCTTTGGTTGCTCTGGCTCTCAAAATCCTTAACCGAGTGATCCCTTATGAGTCTGGCGCTTCTAGGGTGCATCAAGATCTGGCCTGGCGGCCGTAAGTGAGTGTTCCGACTTTACTCAAGTTGCCGGGCTTCACACTTGGAGTAAAGTTAAGAAGATGGTGGTTCTATCATAATAGAAATATACACGGAAAACCTCATAACCTACCAAACCCTGCCGGTATCCCATCCTCCTCCCAATCCCATTCCTGCAGTACTCGAGTACAATGAGCTATAGTATGGGTTACATTTCGACACAAATGACTTAACCCCCTACTACAGTCGCACCTCGCTATAACGAAACGCTTTATACGGGAACCTCGTTGTTACGAATGAACCTTCTGAAAAATTACACCCCTGCTCCCATACAAACAGACCTCGCTATAAGGAATTTCTTCTGAAACCTCGCTATAACGAATGAAAGAACCTGAATTCTTGGCATTCGTTATAACGAGGTGCTACTGTAGTCGGCTGGTGGCGCGGTGGGGGAGCGATGGCACTCTTCATAAGCCGTGTGTGAGAGAGGCTGTGATCTAAGCGACGCCACCATTAGCAATTCAAAAGTGTATCATAGAAGCGCACTGCACGTCTATCGGTACCGCGGAGCCAACTATGAATGCCGGTACTGGTATCCAGGTCAGAAATTAATAATAACGACATAATATTATGCTTGAGGTGTTGGTGCTGTGCATTGTGGCGTGGGTATTGTAACAATACCGGTACGATCGTAGGGTACATAAAGATGACATTGACAGAAAGTCTCTCACTAGTTTTCTATGGTGAGAGGTTGTCTGCTGGGGGCTTAATAACAGGGTAACCATATTGCAGGTCAAGCTTAGGAGCCTGTCAGGATCCTGTTTCACTCCAAATCTTCTGAGATCTCGCCGCAGGGTTGCTTCTACTTTTGCACCTTTACAACGTTTTCTGTTTCCACACTTTTACAATCAAACAGGCTTTACTCTACTTTAATATCCACTCTCATTTTGCTAGAGGTCTTTTGTTCGAATTGTCTTCATCTTCGTATCCTTTTTAGATTTACCCAATCAGCTCGGTGCTCCGAAATGGATCGGTGAGTTCTACTTTCAAGAGACTCGCGTCGTTGCCTTGGCCACACAACTAACCCCATGCCATAACAGTCCCTCGAGAGCTTTACGACGGATTGCGCTAGAGCGACTGGCCTCGCTATCGGCCAAAGAACCTCAGCCGGCTGCCTCTTCTGGCTCGAGCTCAAACCAAAAAAACTCGGATCTCGATCGTCTGGCTGAGGGATGCGTTGCGTACCGTCCCACGCCAAATGGTGCCCCTGCCGGCAACGGGAGCTTGGATGGAGCTGGAACCCCACCCACACAAACTGAAACTTCTCAGATTCCTATAGTCAGTTAATCAAGTATCATGCAAAAGCTTTTATTTGTACTAAACTGTTGCTCATAGTCATTGCGTGAATTCGAAGTGTTGCTCGCTCTTTGTAATGCGGCGCCCCTTCTTCAAACCCACGAGAGTGCAGAGCGCCTTCGCCGCCAGCTCTCGCCCTACCTGGTCGAGTCATCCAGCCAGAAATTATCACCCTCTCCATTTTTCCGCGATATAGAACCTTCGCCATGGGAATGTCTTACCTCTCACCTAACTACTGCTCTACTATCCTTGGGATTGAAGTTCCCCTCACTACGAGAGAAGATTATTGACACCATTCACACATATTTGGACAATGCTGTGGCTTCCTCGGCTGCTGAGCTGGACGAGGATGATGCACTGGCATTTGCTCCGCTGGTACTTTCGTTCCTTGGCTTCCTGGACTCCTGCGCCAAGCATGTCAACTTCTGGTATTCAGATGAACGAGTGTCGCTTATATCCCAAATACGGGATGTCCTCTCTGAGAATTGCCTTTCTAACGTTGAGGCCGTTTTTGCTGCGGTTCGGAACTCTGATTCTCAGGAAGCCCACCTAAAGCCATGGAAAGCCCATGTTCGCCGGTATACTGCTGCTGGAAAGCCACTTGGCGCTATGCTAATACAGAGAGAGTACATGAAACTTGTGGCTGCGGCCACTTCTCTTATGGTCGTGGAGGAGCCAGTCCTCCAGGGCCAAGAAATATTGGATACTATCATGTCGGATCGTGAGGTCTCGGCCAACACCGAGGAGGACCCTTCTACAATCGAATTCTTCGCTGGAGTCGCTTCGGAAGGGATAGCACTGATAGAGGAGGGCGCAGAATACGCTCGCAGCGAATGGCAGCAGCAGCTTGGGTTTTCCATGAAAGCCCTAGCTTTGATCACCTATTCTAATTGCCTATTCCTCAATGAGAATATTACAGACTTGGAGCAGCTTCTCAAATGGTTAGCAGCCATCATGTCCGACGGTGCTCAAATTTCCCACGAGGAGCTCGCTAGTACCGCCTTAAAGCTGCTGTCTATTCTATCAAACAATGACCCCCAGTCCGCCCCTAATTTCGTGAGTACCTTACATAAGTTCATTGTTGAGGGATCGGGCCCCACCAATCAGATCACCGTGAGAGTCGCGGGGAAATGCTTAGCATACGTCTTGAAATTTTTACCTCAAGATGTAACTATTACGACGTTAAATACACTGGGCCATGTCCTTTCATCCTCCAACCCAGAGCGTGCACTAAAAGCTGAGAGATTGCAGCCTTTTGATCAGCTGACTATGGGAAGCTCGCTGTCACTCACTTCTAGCGGAGAAGAGGATAGGCAATATGTCTATTCGAGCATCATTGAGACTATTGTTGAGATTGTTGACGGCTGTAAGGATGATAAGGTGTGCACATTAATTACTACTCATGACATTCGTCCAATTGTACTGACAAAAAGTCTAGATGGTCTCTTTAGGCCAACATATCCTCGTACAAAGACTCAATAAAGTCAACACAGCGGTCAATGCGAAAATCCTCACTGGACTTGCATCTTTAGCCTTGAAATCATCTCCTACGGATTTCAAGTCCGTACTACAAGTATATAACAAGATGGGTACTGATGCGATCTGGCAGGACGATGTTAACATTATTCGTGCTGTAAGTCATTAAGAACTCTCGTCTCTCTCTCCATCGCGCCGAATTGTTCGGGCTAATTGTCTCAACTAGGTATTTGATGCAAGAATGACACTCTCTGCAAGCCTAACACGCCAGTCACAGCTGTGTGATATTTATTTGAATGATATGCTTGAATTTGTTGCTGCCATCGGTAACCCCCGCGACCCTGAGGAGAAGAGACAAACAGATGCTTTGGTAAGTATGATACTTTATCTGTACTCAATTTCTGCCTGGAGCTATCGGGAAATAGCTAACCAGGCCTTTCAGCTGGCGACCCGCGAGATCCACCAATTCATTACACCTCTTGCTAAACTACTCTCAAACAATGGACCTGAAGTAAATTTTGCTATTCGCTACGGATTTGTTTCGCTTCTTCGTGACTTCTGGTTCAACTGCGCCCTGAACGGCATTCTTTATGATTCGGAGGAGGCAAAGAAGTACACATCAGACCTCCGAACCATTGCTCTCTATACTCCGCCATTAGTCTCCGGAATGGAAGAAGATGAGAGTATCGACAACGATCTGGGTGAGGAGTCTGTTCTCGCCCGGAACGCGTCTCCTCAAAACACAGTGGAGCACAAGAAACGGCTCCTTGCCTTGATCCCTTCAGATGAGATTGGGATCAGGCCCCTTTCCCACCCTCGGGCCATTTTTTTGGAAGCAGCCTATACCCTCGAGTCTTTCAGAGCAGAAGCAGGCGGATGCTCTAAGGTCCTTGCCTACTTCATGGAAATAGGCTTCAAGGCTAGCACAGGCACTAGTTGCATGACCGCGGTTGCAAAGAGCGTTATGGATACTTATATTCGAAGAGTTCTGGAGGGAACCTATCCAGAATTTTCGGCAATGAGGGCTGCCGAGGAGTTAGCAGATATATTTGTCGGATGCTGTCATCGGCTTGAAAGAATTCAGACTATCGCAATCGAAATCGCTGATCGCATGATTGACGTAATGCCTTCGGCACTCTGTCAAAAAACCTCTCTGTTTGCTCTATTGGAGTTACTTACCTTACTATGGCTGAGTTGTTTAGAGGAAGAGACCGATGAGTATACCACTCGCTCTATCTTTACTTCAGTGAAGGGTGGGGTTTCAGTCGAACTGCCGGATTCTTATTCGTTCCGACGTGGATTACTGAAGGAATTCCAGACTAATGCTAGGAGGTGGGTTCTTCGGGTTTTGAATGTGGCCCCACTTGATGTCAAAGGCCTTATGCAAACCTATCTTTCCGAATTCGAAGATGAAGGCAGTCTAGGACATATATCCCTTGGTCGATCCTTTGCCGTGGAAATCGGATCTGCTGTCCCAACCGGTGATCAGAGGCTAGCATCAATCGACCATCGTCGGGATTGCGATGGCAATGTTGCTTCTGATTTTGTTATGCAATACACAACTCGCCAAGCGTACCGTTACACCGAGCCAGCTCTTGAGTATCACCAAGATTGGCTCAGCATACGACCTCTTGGGGACTCTGCGAACTCCTCCAATGCGCCGTCTATCCTGCGACCGGATTCTGCACAAGCCCTTTTATCCCAGATGGAAAGCAAGGACTACGAAAATGAGTTTGTTCCTATCGGAGAACTTCGCGATATGCTGAAGAGGGCTGCTGCACTTGTCTGCCGTTCGGAGAGGGATCAGGGGGCGCTTATCCGTGGCCTTGTTGGGATTCCTTTCGCTGTGTTTAGCAAGAAATCCATCAACCTTGGTATCTCACTATGGACAGGAGTGATTCACGAGAAACCCCGCCTCCAATCAAGGATTCTCACGGAAATTGCAAGGAATTGGGAAATGACTGTTGAGAGAAAAATGGGTCTGTTCTCTGACAATTTCATAAGCCATGACCCTTTCGAACTTAGAATGGAATATGCGCCACCAGACAAAGAACAACACCTGATGGAACAGCAAAATGCCTCCGATCTGCTCTCCCCACATCTGAAATTGTTGCACATGCTTTCTAGTCATTACCATGCCAACAGGAACGGAAACCCTCACATCCAGAAGGTATTTTTAAGATTGGTCCGCGTTTCGCTGGCAGGACTTCACCACGCTACAGGCCACCCACTCTCGAGAGAAGTTAGGTTCAAGTTAGTGCTATTCGGCTTGCAGGTTCTAGAGCACAGCACCGGATTGGCCGAACGCCAGCAATGGAGGCTCAAGGACCAAATCCTTTCGGCAGCTTTGACATGGTTCAAATTCCCCCCACGGTGGTCCTTTGGAGGAAACAAGCTGCAGGTCAAAGCGGAGGCTCATCTGCTCCAAGACGTTGCGAATCTCCTACAGAGTGTTGCCACTATCTCCAACACAACCAAGAACATTAGGGAAAAGCATGATCTGCTATCGATGCTCGTTGAGAATGAGTTGACAAGACTAGCAACATGGCTTTATCCTCTCGATCACTCAAGAAAGCACCACTTATCGCCTTCTTACCTAGCTAGACCGACCACTGATAATTCCATTGCTGTTGTTTTACCTACAGCCTGGCACGAAGACCCCGCAATTGCTGTGCAGTTAATTAAACGTTTCCAGTCACCCAGACTTGAGCAAGACATCAAGAGGCTGATAATGACATATCCCGAGACAGTAGTAGACCAGCCAGATGCACTTCAGATAATGCTAGGGGATAAGATATCTAGCCAACTTAGTTTTCAATTGAAGGTTGGAACCGCTACTCATCTATAAGCTCGATCATTATACTGACCTGTGATTTAATAGTACCTTCTATATTGGGCTCCAGTCAATCCAATCACTGCGACCACTTATTTCCTACCGTCGTATGCGAATAATGCTTTCATCCTGCAGTATGCTATGAGGGCGCTAGAGAGTCACTCGATTGATGTCACCTTCTTTTACGTCCCGCAGATTGTACAAACCTTGAGATATGATACGTTGGGATACGTTGAGAGATTCATTCTCGAGACGGCCAAGTTTTCACAGTTGTTTACTCATCAGATCATTTGGAATATGAAGGCGAATGCGTATAAAGATGAAGATTCTCAGATTGTGAGTTTTCCAATCACTTGGGCGCATTATGATCGCTGACCCCAAATTAAGCCCGATCCTATCAAACCAACTTTGGACAAAGTCATGGATCATCTTATTGGAAGTTTTTCTGGCGCAGATAAAAGTTTTTACGAGCGTGAATTCTCCTTCTTTAATGAAGTTACTTCGATTTCTGGAAAGCTTCGCCCTTATATCAAGAAATCCAAGCCAGAGAAGAATCAAAAGATCGCTGAAGAATTAGCTAAGATTAAGGTCGACGTTGGCGTTTACTTGCCTAGCAATCCTGATGGAGTCGTCATCGATATTGACAGGAAAAGTGGTAAATCACTTCAGAGCCATGCTAAGGCCCCTTTCATGGCTACTTTCAGAATTAGCAAGAAGGACATCACCAACCTCCCGAAGACTGAGAACATGAGTCGTAGTGAACGACGCCGAGACTCTGTCTCTACTGTAACCAAAGAATTATGGCAGTCAGCGATCTTCAAGGTTGGAGATGATTGTAGACAGGACATGTTGGCCTTGCAACTTATCTCAACGTTCCGAAACATTTTCAATAGCGTCGGTCTAGATGTTTGGGTATTTCCTTATAGGGTCACTGCGACTGCTCCTGGATGTGGTGTCATTGACGTCTTGCCGAATTCCATATCCAGAGATATGTTGGGACGAGACCATGAAATGGGATTGTACGACTATTTCATCAATAAATACGGTGGTGAGGATTCAATAAAGTTCCAGGAGGTACGTGCTTTGGATAATTCCCTCTGCCAACATGATGTTGATCTGAAATAAAGGCAAGAAACAACTTCGTCAAGAGCATGGCAGCATATTCAGTCATCTCGTACCTCTTGAAGTTTAAAGATCGCCACAATGGAAACATCATGATTAACGACGCTGGGCATATCATTCACATTGGTGAGCCAACAATCCCCCCTCATATGCAACGTCTCCACTGACCCGAATCCTAGATTTCGGGTTCTGTTTCGATATTGCCCCCGGCGGTATCACGTTCGAGCGCGCCCCGTTCAAACTCACAGCCGAGATGATCTCTGTCATGGGCGGAAACATAGAATCTCAGTCGTACCTCCGGTTTGAGGAGTTGTGTGTCAAGTCTTTCCTAGCTTGCAGGACGTACGTCGATAAATTGACGCATTGTGTTGTCTTGATGTTGGACAGCGGGTAGGCTTACCTTCACAATCCATAACATTCAGAGCGCTAACCCTTCTCAACCTAGACTGCCTTGCTTCAAACCGGAGACAATCCAAAATTTTAAAGACCGCTTTGTGTTGGATAAGAACGAGAGGGAAGCGGCTGACTATATGAGGTATCTCGTCAAGAAGAGCTACAGCAGTTATTCCACAGCCCAGTACGATCGCTTCCAGCGCCTGACAAATGGCATTCCATATTAGAAGGTTCTGGGAAGAACAGGCTGAGAAGTGCTATAGACAGAAATCATGTTCTTTACTCTTTTCCCTTTGCAATCGCTGTTCATAGACATTGTAATTTTATTCCTCGCGCTTTTTCCTACCCGTGAATCTAGCTCCAGATCCCGTGACAATGCAAGATTATGTTGATAGTGATTAAGCAGGCAGCCACGCATTTTTTAACACTCAGCCTCGCCACAAGAAATCCCAGCCACACGTGCCTTTCGATGAAAGTCGCGAACTGAAGCGCGACTTCCCTGTCGTTTATTGTTGCTCACCAAAAGCCTCACCCTTACCATACCGACACATCTCACCACCGCCCAGTATCCTTCTTTCCCTTCCCCCCCCCCCCCATATCTCGCTATGGCGCCCTCATCATGGCCTTCTGCTGATGACTGCCTCAGCCTTTACAACGCTCTCCTGGCTGTCGTCGAAGCCCCGGGCGTTAACCCGTCTCTACTAAGAGAACGGTTAGAAGAGAACATAGACCAGTTGAAGAAGCTTCTTGACATACCACCAAAAAGCGATGCAAGCCGCGCAAAAGTCAAGTCTGGTAGCAAAGACCCACACTCATCTCACGTGTTAAAAAAAGCAGAATGCTAACTTGTCGTAATTCCAGGCAAACTGACCACCGAGGAAGGAGAGTTCCAGATCAACGAGGTTTTCATCCAAGAAGCTATACAACTTTCCGATGACTTCAACATGGACGAAGTTGAGGCCGCGCGCCTGCTACTACGTGGACAGAAGGAATCACAGGTTCTCGACCGAAATGCTTTTCAAAGTGCCGTCTTTCTATTCCACATCCGCAGACGAAACATCCTCGAGTCTCTGCGGTTAATCCTTTCCTATGCCCTTAACGAGGAGATCGACCCAGAGATCCGGAGGGCGGCAAAGCAGGCTGCAAATCTGTTGGCTTCCCCAAAGGCTCCTGCGGCTGCCGGTGGTTCCGGGTCGTTTACTGAGAAATGTATTTCCGCCATGGCTTCCGTTCGAGGCTCTGTCCAGCAGTTGCGAGAGAAGGAACGACATGAGCAGACTCTACGATTGATCCCACCCCATGGGTTTAAGGAGGATTTGGAGGCCCAGGTTCGGTTTTTGATGAACCAGCACGAGGCACTAGCATCGATTGTTTTTTACTTGGTTAAATTGAAGAGGGCAGCCGTCTCGGATTTCAAGAGCCTCTTGGGTGTCGCCAAATCCTTCGAGAAGTACGATGTATTTGCATTCCACCATATCTTACCATTATATTCCTTCTGTACCGTTCTATGCGACCCGGACTCGCCGATCGACTTCCCGCAGACAGTAGAGTTGCACAAGTATATGCTTAACGAATATAAGAGCGCGCCGTGGCCCCTCAGATTTGTTCAGGCTTCAGTTCAGATATGGTGGTTGAGTGAGTTCAATGGCTTATGTAACGATCCATCGTCAGCGGAAACACCTGATTCCGCCACATTAGATTATTTTACACATGTGCTTAGCCCGTCGAAGGCTGCTTTAGAGGGCGGTGCTTTCGAATTTATGCTCGCGGTATCTGCCGATGTCAGTGCGGAATGGTATCTTAACTCGGCCAAAGAGGATCTTCACAGGTTCCTACAAACACGAGTGGCTCCGCTAGAAGACAACAAATTGCTTTCGATACCATTTAAGTCCCTCATGATCAGTCTGTTCGAAATCTTCATCGAGTGCTTCATCTCAAATATGGCAGACTTGCTGAAGCAGATGAAGACCCAGGAAGAGGAGGATGTGTTATTAACGCAGAGGACATGCGGTTACGATTTGGAGCGGTTTTATATGATGATACATTACACATATCTCGGGCGACGGAATGCTGGAATGGCGTTCTGGGTCGACCCAGAGAGTAATTTGTATGGGTTCATTGTCTGGGCTTCAACCAGTCATATGCCATTCATGGTTGCTACATTCAGTTATATGTTGGCATCACTCGCCTTTGGGGCGACTGCTGCCGAGCACACACATCGCTTCCTCCAGGATGAGATCACTCCTGGTTCTAAGAAGAACCGGAGGACCCAATACCTCTCCTGGGAGCAGCTCTTTAAGGAATTCCAGAAATACATTGAGCAGCTTAGGACACGACAAAAAGCTTTGGTACCTACCAATTCTTACAGAACTCCTGCTATACCTGCCGAAACAGTCGCGGAACCGCCGCCAGAGTCAAGTATGATGCTGGATGGGTACCTGAGATTGATAGCTCAAGTCACCCAAGAATCACCGGCTTCTCGGCATTGGCTGCTTCACGAGAGCCCCAATTTCCGGATCGTGGTCGCGTTGTTTGATCTTTTGGCTTTACAGGCTTCGGTTCAATTGTGGGACTCTGTGTTCTCAGCCATCACCGCTTTTCTAACAGAGAAGACTGAGAATCTAAATTCTCAAGTGTGGATTGCAATGGATAACTGGGCGCTCGGTACACCTGCTCCACCATCAAGCGCCCTACAACTTGGCTCCATTCCGGGAAAGCCATTCGCTCAGGCTGGAGCTTCGGAGAAACTCGATGCTATCGTGACAGCGGTACACCCGGCTGAAGCATTTGCCCGACTGATGGCGACTTTAGTCTCCCCTCCAGTCGAGGATTCTCTTCTTAAAGATTCCCTCCCATTCCCGGAGACCCTCGGTAGCTCTACGCGCCTTTCCGGAATTGACCCCTATATCGACTTCATCGTTGGAGCCGTCTTCACCAACACGAGCCTCCAGAACTTGCCCCCTGATCTTCCTCTTGTTCCTGAGAAAATCGATGACCCGATAGAAAGACTTACCCGTGCTCAATACCGGATTTTTCGACCAGCTCTGCAATCTAGCTGCCTTAAGTTCATTGAAACCTGCCTCATAAATTTTAATGAGGATTTATTAAACATTGCTAGTTCCAATGTTGCTGTTGATGTTGCGATCGGAGCATCTTCTTTAGAGACATATGCTAAGTTACACCCATTCGCACGAGTCATGGAACATCTTCTGACCGAGAAATGTTTCAACGTGTTTTACGAGATTATAAAAACTGGTGTCGAGGATCTTGCGTCGGGTGCCCCCGTTCCAATCCTACGCACTATCTTGATGACAATCAACATTCTTGATCTTGCCATGAGGATGCAATCGACCTATTTCGAAGTCGTTCGTCCTCTAGTCAAACGGGATGAAAGCGGTATGAGAAAAATGAATACTATCTCGACTGGGTTCCCTTCTGTCGAAGAAGCAATCCTACACCACTTGGATATTGTGGTCTGCCTCGGCCTATATGTCGGAAGTGCCTGTCAAGACGTGACTTTGGCTGCTCTAAGCCTTTTGGAGAAGCTTTCCGTAGCACCGAAGCTAGTGTCAACCACAGGTTCTTCGTTAGGGCAGCAAGCACGCAAAAACCGCCTCCTCGGCGCCATTGAACAGAGCCCCGAATCGAACCGAATATTATTCAACTTCATTCAACAATGGGAGGCAGATGTAGACAGCGAAGAAACGGATATGCGATACCCCCAGAAATTTGCTATTTTGAAATTGTTAGATAGTAGCTTGGCGTCACAGCCGAATGACTTTACCCTTGCGCATATGCTTCTTGGGTTCGGTTGGGATGAGAAAGAAGGCATTAGTCTGAGTGTGTCCTCAGGAGGAATCGGATCTGGTGTCTCGCTCTTGCACAGCCTTCTTGCAGATGTAGATACACGCGAGTCTGATGAAGCAGGTCTGGCATACGATGGGGGCCTTTGCCGTTTAAAGAACGATATATTTTCGGTTCTCAAAAGACTCTGGACATCACCGGCTACCTCTACTGAGATTCTATACGTTCTTCGTGCCAACAAGCTGTTTTCTCAGATGCTTTCAGAACAGATTGTCCAGAGACAGACAATTTGGGATGGGATCCCATTTGAATCAGGCGAATTCTTCACGAGGGGAGCTGCTGCGAGCTTCTGCAATTTCATTGGCAGACGCACTTCTTTGTTCAATTATATTGCTCTCGAAATTCGGCAATTATCAACGCAAGGGGCATCGACGGGGGTCTCGAAGTATCTCTCAACGTTGTTGGGAAAGACGGTACTGGATGGCCAGTCCATGACGAATCTTCACATTCTTGATCTCTTAGATTTCCTAGAACTTGACGCGCCAGAATCTATCCCAACACCTAAGATTACCTGGTTCAAAGACCTTAATCTCTCGGCCTTCTACCAGGACGATCCATTCGGCAACCCGTCATACCACCTGCCGACTATTGACCAGATTCTGCTGTTAAGGCGGAATGAGTTGGGTGCCCTAGGGGTCATCGATAACTCGAACGATGATTCAGTGACCCTTGAGATGAAGGCTTTGCTAGACTATCTCTTCGCGGAGAACCAACTACGACTATTCAAGGGAGCCAATCTAGAATGTCTAAAAGCCTGGAGCACACTCATCGCCGTGATGCTGGAGGATTGCGAATATGAGCCTTCAGCAAAGGCTCTATTCCTGCTCACAGCTCTCCAATCCATCCTGCCGAAGCTCGAGTCATACTGCAGTGGTGATATTGTCTACGCACAGGAGCTCAGTTCGCTTGCGCATACACTTATCACTCACCTTACCTTTGACAGTAAAACATTTGGAAAAGGGCGAGCTTCCGATATGGCGAATGATAGGATGTACCAATTATTCAGGATCTCCCTACGATGCATCCAGTCCCCTATGGCCACGGCAACCCTCCGCGAAGACTTCTACAACATTACCTACAGATACTTGAAGGGAATGTCTGACTTGTCCATCCAAACCAACGGTCTCACTCGCCACAATACACAGACGATTAAGGCCTCCGGTGACAGACTTCTTGAGGTGCTCTGCAACGACGCTTATGCTGGAGAAGGGCAATGTAAGATCGTCGCATTACTGCTCCTAGAGACTCTAGTGGGGCTTGCAGCGGACGAGGGATCAAGTTATGTTATCGACACTCTGATGAGGCAAAACTTTATTGTTGTCATCATAGACTCGTTAAAGCGAATCGGACACGATTTACAGAATACCACCAGTAAAGGTGATTTCCACCCCCTCCCCAATCCTCCTTACTATGAACGGGAAACTAATTCAATCATAGACATCGACTACCTCATGCGCTCCTTCAAAGCAACAGCCGGCTTCCTCGTGCGCGTCTCCCAAACACGTGTCGGTTCTGGCTATGTCATAAACGCTGGCCTCTTTCAAGCTCTCCGAGAAAGCCATCTATTCGCCGTCGACCCGGACCTTGGTGTCGGTACGTCCATTCCTCTTCCCCCCCACTTCCTTCCTCCCCCCAAACTGACCCAAAAAAACAGGCATAAACGATCCAACAGCCCTCCAAAAATACTACGACCTCCTACAAGACGCGATGCGCGTCGTAACATGCGTCATCCTGTCCAAGGGCCCGCAGAACCAAGCAGCAATCAAGCTAGGACACCAATTCATCACAGAGAACCGCAACGTCATTATGACCGTGTTCAAGCGGCATGCGGGGATTGGGGGGCAGCGCATGGATGATATTGGCGATCTCGGGGAATTGGTTACGCTTTTCGTGCTATTGATTTCGGTGACGGCGTTCGTGGAGGGGGAGGAGAGGAGTTTACTTTAATGCCCCGGTTGAATCTCATCCTATCAGCAGAGGATAATAAATGGATGCAAGTGTGTTGTTTTGTTTGTTAGTGCCTTTCATACTTGACTTTTTTGCTTTTTTGTTGACCATTGGAGTTTGTTGGAGTCTCGCTTTTTCTCTTTTACGGCCTGTAGTTTGATATTTGTGTTGTCGATGTGTAGAAGGGGATGGATAATCCGGTGATGAGGGTGTGAATAAAAGTCTTCCCTTTCTTCCGAGATGGCCTTGAGAGTTGTTGCAGGTTTTATGTTGAGTGAAGACCTGTGGTTGTCAATTGCTACAGTAAGGTCTACTTCAATGTTATAATAGTATCCCAACCTAACTACGGCCTGAGACACCATGTCCGGGGCACCCAAAGCTGAAGCCCCCTTGACGCCGATCACATACAACACGCAATACAATACGAGTGCCCGAAACCCCCAGGATGACTGCTCACACCACCCAACCCGTGCCCCCGTCGGGGGAATCCCACCACGGGTTGTAGACCACCGTGCAAAGCACTAAAATATGCCTATGAGAACACCATACTCCAGCGACCAGGGCACGTAGTTTCCCGAGAGCAGAACCTATTCTACCAAAGAGTGGGATTTCCAAACCTAGCTAGTTTACTATCACTTCTAACCCGAATGGTCTGCTGTGGTGATATTAAAGTAATACCAGCTTTGTCGGGGATAACTTAACTACCTCCTCGTATCCCTTCCAGTCTCCTTATGCCTTTTTGCCATATATATCAGGCTTTTCGGGATTACCGCCCCACTTCAGTACGGTAAAGGCTCCACCACCCCAACATGCATGCCCATAGCAGCCCATAGAAGCGGTGTATTGTTCACGGGATTGCTCACGCTCATATCCCTCCCTCCCTAGTCCCCCGATGCACTTGCGATTCTCGGCAATGCAGAAGAGGGAACAGTATAATATCTCAAACGTTCCCCCATAAGCAACAAATCGCTTCCTTGCGAGGGATAACTGCAGTAACCACCTGCCACCCAAGTTAGTATAATATATCGAATTGAACCAATTCTATAGTCGAGAACTAGCTCGTAGGCATCATACCAGCAGAACAAGAGAAGTAGAGGAACTAGAAAGTTTTACCAGTGAAAGCGGGCAAACAGCGTGACACAGGAGAAGATATAAGCATTGTTTGCTCTCATTCCCTTTATAAATTCACCCGTTACCAACCCACAGGCATAGCCCTCCTGAAGTACCGGTATCGTAACCCCAACCATGTGCTAGGACGTTGGAGTTGTCTCTCCTAGTAGGATAGTATTTTTTACTTTTTTATCTCGGAGAGTATGATATGTTTTTTGTTTTTCGCCGCTTTTCTAGAGGAAAGTTCGTACTATCATACTAGCATACCGTATGGTTTAGTTATTCGAGCTCTTATTGCACAATGCCTTAGCAGCAAATACGATGGTTCTACCTAAAAATGATAACAAGTGACTGCTCCCCTCTCCCTAAAACTTTAGTCCATACTATCACACTGCGATTCCTTACTTCTTAATTCGGTTTAATTCTCAACACCAAAAGATCCTATTGGTATAATGATACTCCTTGTTATCATAGTCCAGTTTACTTACCCTATACCGAGTGATAGTCTATGTGAAAGCCTTGGCGAACCCATCGCCAAGCCCTAACTGCCAAGCTACACCCCATCGCCTCCCTGTGCGTAAGCTGCGCGGTCTGACTTGATTTTGTTTCCCGATCCTGCTTCCTCCTCTCTTCCCTTTCACTTGCTACCAAATTTAACCCTTCCTTTCTCCACCCTTCCCTACAGTTAAATCATCTAACCGCAATTTTGTATCACCATCTTTCGCTCGGCAGCTCACTGAAAGACCGCCATCATGAGTGGCCAGGACACCCTGTTCCGTTCGGCGAAGATGTCGCTCGTACAGTTGTACGTTGCAACGGAAATAAGGCGGGAGGCGATTAGTGAGTTGGGCGAAGTGGGCATGCTCCAGTTTAGAGATGTAGGTTCCTCCCATCCTATAGTATGGTGAGGTTGTGTTGTGTTTGTGCTTGTGGCGGGGGGGGGGGGCTAATCAATGATGCGCTCTACAGTTGAATGCAGAGACATCCGCCTTTCAGAGAACATTCACAAAGAATATCCGCTGGTTGGATAATGTTGAACGACAGCTTCGTATGTTTCATTCGACCCCCTGGTAGTAAATGCTTGGTATTGATGTATTGTAGGGTTTTTCGGGGCGCAAATGGAAAAAAATTCGGTTCCTGTCCGACCCGTTCCCGATAGCGCGAGCCTCACCGCCGCCCCGAGCGCCTCGGAGATCGATTATCTTGCTACTCGTGCGGACGAACTGGAAACGAGGGTCAGTCAGTTGAACGCTTCTTACGAGACTCTTCAGAAACAATGGGTTGAACTCGTTGAGTTTCGCTGGGTATTGAGGGAGGCTGGCGGATTTTTTGATCGTGCTCATGGCCAGGCTGAGGAGATCCGCCGTGGGTCTACTGATGAGCCCACTGCGCCTTTGCTGGAAGACGTCGAACAGTCCACTCCCGCTGGTAATGCTGGACATGGAGATACGATGTTCCAGACGATGAATATTGGTTTCGTTGCTGGTGTGATTAGCAGAGATAGGATTGCCGCGTTTGAAAGGATCCTTTGGCGAACATTGAGAGGGAATCTTTATATGAACCAGTCAGAGATTAATGAGCCCATTGTCGACCCAAGCACCAATGAGCCTGTTGACAAGAATGTTTTCGTCATTTTCGCTCACGGGAAAGAAATTTTGGCCAAGATTCGTAAGATTTCGGAGTCTCTTGGCGCGGGTCTCTATAGTGTTGACGAGGATAACACCCTTCGCCGGGATCAGCTCCATGAGGTCAACAGTAGGGTTAACGAACTTGATTCTGTCTTGCACAACACTAGGAATACATTGACGAGTGAGTTAAGGATGATTGCGCAGAATCTTGCGAGTTGGATGGTAGTTATCAAGAAGGAGAAGGCGATCTACCAGACGTTGAATTTGTTTATGTACGACTCGGCAAGGAAATGTTTGATTGCGGAAGGGTGGCTACCAACGAATCAGTTGCCACTTATCCAGAACCGCCTGAGAGATGTTACAGATCGCGCTGGGCTGCAGGTTCCTACGATTGTCAACGAGCTTAGGACCACAAAGACGCCTCCAACGTATCACAAAACGAATAAGTTCACACTTGGGTTCCAGACTATTGTGGATGCTTATGGTGTTGCAAAATACCGTGAGGTTAATCCCGGGTTGGCGGCAATTGTTACATTCCCATTCTTGTTCGCCGTCATGTTTGGTGATATTGGACACGGTTTCATTTTGACCCTTACGGCAACTACAATGATATGGTACGAGAAGAGGCTTGAGAAGCAAAAAATCTTTGAGCTCTTCGATATGGCATTTTTTGGAAGATATATCATGTTGCTTATGGGTGTTTTCTCCATTTACACCGGCCTCATCTATAACGATATCTTCTCCAAGCCGCTCACCCTGTTTAAGAGCCAATGGGTATACCCCGAGCGCTTCAAGATTGGGGAGAGTATTGAGGCGCAAGGGGTGCCTGGTTACACATATCCTTTCGGTTTGGATTGGCAGTGGCATGGAGCAGAGAATGGTTTGCTGTTTACGAACAGTCTTAAGATGAAACTCAGTATCATCATGGGGTGGTTTCACGTGAGTTGGTATCTCCTTATTTTATAGGAGGGTTGCAGAGACTAATGCTGTGCAGATGACTTATTCTCTTTGCCTCTCACAATACAATCACCGCTACTTTAAGTCCAGGATTGATACATGGGGTAACTTTATCCCGGGCATGATCTTCTTCCAGTCGATCTTCGGATATTTAGTACTTACTATTATTTACAAATGGTCTGTTGATTGGATTGCCCGCGATGAGAGTCCACCCAGTCTGTTGAATCTTCTCATCTACATGTTCCTCTCTCCTGGAACAGTCACAGAGCCGCTCTACCCTGGCCAGGCGATCGTTCAAGTCTTTTTGCTATTGCTCGCCTTAGTCTGTGTGCCCTGGATGCTGCTGCTCAAGCCTCTCTACCTCCGATGGGAGCACAACAAGCACCACGCGGCCGGTTACCAAGGACTAGGCCAAGTCTCTAGGGTCAGTGCTCTCGACGGCGACGATGAAGACGAAACCCCTCGCGGTCGCGATAGTGTCGAAAGCGATGGCGAGGGCCACGCCCTCATCGCCGAAGAGATGAAGGAAGAAGAAGAATTCGAATTCAGTGAAGTGATGATCCACCAGGTCATCCATACGGTCGAGTTCTGCCTCAATTGTATCTCGCACACAGCATCATACCTTCGTCTATGGGCCTTGTCGCTGGCGCACGCTCAATTATCGCTTGTGCTCTGGGACATGACGTTGGCTGTTGGGTTTGAGTCTGAGGGGATTACTGGGATAATCATGATGGTTATTCTGTTTGCTTTCTGGCTGAATTGCACCGTTGCGGTGCTAATAATTATGGAGGGAACTAGCGCCATGTTGCACAGTTTGCGTTTGCAATGGGTTGAAGCAATGGTGGTTTCCCCTTTCTTACCTTCCTTCTATGAATTCAAATCCGTTACGCTGTATGCAGAACTAACATTCGCGCCAGAGCAAATTCTTTATCGGAGACGGAATCGCTTTCGAGCCGTTTAGCTTCAAGTTACTGCTCGAGGACGGCGCGGATCAATAGAAAACAAACACACTGCGACTAATTGTGTTTTTTCGACTTGGCTAACTGATTGATTGAACTGGTCGCCAAAGCGGTCTGGTGGGTGGTTAATATTATACATTAGTGTTGTGATTTTTTTCCCCTTCTGTTGCGTTTTTCATGTGTCCTTCGTAGTTCTATGCTAGGTTTACTAAAGGATACTATGTAGAGTAGTTGTTGAGGTTGAAAGCGAATGAGAAGTAAATCGAATATTCTGTGATTGCTGTGCTGTGCTGCGCTTCTGATGGATCGTGCTATATGTTACGGTGGCCCACTTGGTAGCGTTTGCGGAGTTATTGCGTGATTGTTGTGGGTGGGCTGAGAGGGGCGATAGTGAACTGTCCACCAGCGAATACTGGTACGGACGCTATGGATAAATAGGGAATAAGGCAATGATGACCCCCGCACCTAGAACGGCTGGTGGCCGGACCGCAAGCTACTAGCGCGCATCTGGATTTATCAATTCTTGAGGTCAGTATGGGGGAGGACCGTCTGATAAGATGTGAACTCTTATAGGGAGGTATCATAAAGGGGTGTGTTTGTGCATATAATAGAGTAGGGCAGTGGGTGTCGAAAACGCCTTTTCAGGGTATCTCAGCGCCAGGGATAGTGCACTAGGCAAGCTTATATATTAGCTCCCACCTCAACCACTGGCAAGGTGAACCGGCGGACAGCTCAGCCCGCCCCGCACAGGTGGGCTCTCTGTAGGAGCTAACCCTGTAATATGGAGAATGGAGGGGGGGAAACAGCTGGAGGAGGAGGAGCCTGGGGTTGGGTGGTTAGGCCCAGTTTTCAGAGCCTTTCTTATGACAGTATGATAGATGAATTTGTTGTGTGGAGCACGATGGTTTGCAAAGTGTATAACATGGAAATGCTACAGTATCCCTGGCATGTAGTAGTTCCATTTGGGGCATTACATCCTACTTTCAAGTTCTTCGTCACGAGGACCGTCCCCCCCCTTTTTTTTTGCTTGTATACCGTAGTACACTCGCATTCCAAAAGTTCTGGCACCCCGACTGGTACCGTGACATAGAATCATATAGTGAATGTATTATTATGTATATGTACCTCGACATGATTCCAGGCTATTTAGATAAGCATGTGGAGG
>Ga0307509_10002003_pt1 | contig 33663 bp, 38 predicted proteins | sample 10_EM_MG_FD_202245 | JGI IMG/M metagenome (GOLD analysis project Ga0307509, IMG submission 202245) | Populus trichocarpa ectomycorrhiza microbial communities from riparian zone in the Pacific Northwest, United States - 10_EM | ecosystem: Host-associated > Plants > Roots > Unclassified | place...
CGGCCACAGCCTTCCCCCCGGGCATGTTCTCACGCCCGACGTCCTCTGCCGGTTCTATTTCCTCCCGCTCATCTAATGTAGTTTCCTTTGGTTACTTTATGTCGTCTCAGGTTAGCTAGGTTTATTTTTTGGTTTTTCATGCTATCCGCTGGTGTAAGGAGGGTTTCCTTTATCGTACTTGCTTTAATGTCGTGCCCGTGTGTGGGCCTGGGACCGGTACGGACCCCAGATGAAGAGACTGGTTCCGGATATTTCCTTTGTTAGTTCGTTTTGGATTTTGGGTTTTGTTTTCGCCATAGCTAGCGCTCCATGCGATTTCTTCTACATTAAAAACCAAATTATTAAAAAAAAAAAAAAAAAAAATAAAAAAAAAAAAAAAAAAAACCCTTTATTTCCTTTCATCTTTCTCGTCCGCTCCATCTCCAGCGATTGAAATCTCAACACCATGAGAAATCATCGTGGGAGTGCCCTCCGCTTCTGATCTCCCCCGTCCGTGGCAACTGCTCGGGGGGTTATCACGCCTTCATTCCTTTCCAATCTCTGGGGCCTTTGGCCTCCCCTCCCGGGGGTTATGGATTCCTTTCTGGTTCCATTCGACCTCGCTTGCGTTGATGCTCCTACCCTTTACCCTGCACTTCGCGACGCGTCTCGCGTAGGGTTTTGCATAGTTGGCTACCCTTTTTTCCCCGTCAACACGCGGTCGCTAGTCTCGGGCTATCGGTGAAGTAGTTGCCCTGGTGGCCCTGCTCTCTGGTATTGCACTCTCTCCTGAGTTGCTCGGTCGGAACAGTCGGCATTCGAACAATCGTGACCCTGTTTCGGTCCTCCGCGTTCATACTTCTTGCTCTTTGGCGAGCCTTCCCTCTCCCGCTTCCCACGCGTTAGATCCGCTTGCACTGTACTGCTACGTCCTTCTCGAGCTGGCACCTTATCTGCCTCCTCGGCTGGCACCCTACTGCCCATCACGATAGCTGGCACCTCCACTGCTGAGTGGCTCTCCTCGCTGGGTGACTCCCGTCGTCCTCCTCCCACTCCTGCGATTTACTCGACGGTCGCAAACCTCGCATTAGGTTACGCTGTGTCATGGTATAGCACTACCTCCTTGGCCCATGCTAAAGTGCGAAGCGTCGCCGCTTACGGGGGACAGTCCGTGCCCGACCTGCCTGCCCCGGTAGCCCTTTGGGTTTGGGGTTTAGTGCGTTTCGGCTAAGGCGTCCGGCAATAGTAGTTTTATCTTCCCTTCCTGTCGGCCTTGGGCCGTAAGATTCTTTTCTTTTGTTTTGGGGGGCCGCCGAAGGGTTTGTATCTTTCCCTGGTTTCTTTTCTATACTTGTTTTTCCTTACGTGTCTGGAGGAGGGTATTGCTCCTTCTTGCTTTCGTCTTAGGTGCTATGAGGGGGAAGGATGGGCTCTGGATTAGAGCGGTTTGATTTTTCCCATGAGGGGGTGAAGCGGGTTGTTGGATTGCTTATGGGTTTTGTTTCGGTCATAGCTAGCGCTCCATATCGTTTCTTGTACCTTAAACAACGAATACAGGATATAAAAAAAGAAAAAAAAAAAAAAAAAAGAGAAAAAAAGCCCTTTATTTCCTTTTTCATCTTTCTCATCCGCTCCACCTCTAGCGATTGAAATCTCAACACCATGGGAAATTGTCGTGAGAGTGTCCTCTGCCTTTGATACTCCCCGTCCATGGCAACTACGCGGGGGTTTATCACGCCTTCATCTCCTTCCTCTCTCAGGGGCCTTTGGCCTCCCCTCCCGGGGGTTATGGATTCCTCTCGGGTTCCGTTCGTGTTCGTTGAGCACGCCCGGGTTGATGTTCCTACCCTTTACCCCGCACTTTGCGACGGGTCTCGCTTAGCATTTTGCACAGTCGGCAACCCTCCTTCCTCCGTCAATACACGGTCGCTAGTTTCGGACTATTGGTGAAGTAGTTGCCCTGGTGGCCCTGCTCTCTGGTATTGCACTCTCTCCTGAGTTGCAGGATCGGTATGGTCGGCATGCGAAAAACTGTGACCCCGTCTCCGTCCTCCGTGTTCGTACTTCTCGGGTGTTTGGCGAGCCTTCCTCCTCTCGCTTCCCACGTGTCAGATCCGCTTGCACCGTACTGCTACATCCTTCTCTAGCAGGCACCTTATCTGCCCCCTGGCTGGCACCCTACTGCCTCTTACAGTAGCTGGCACCTCCACTGCTGAGTGGCTCTCCTCGCCGGGTGGCTCCCCTCGCCTTCTTCACCGGCTACGCGATTTACTCTACGGGTGCAACTCGTGTCGGTTACGGTATCCCATGGTATTGCACTATCTCCTTGGATGTTCCTAAAGTCTGGCGCATGCTGATTACCGGGCACTCGACCCGTGTCTCCGTCTTGCCCCTAGGGCCGTTAGGTTCGGGGAATTCTCTTAGGCAACAGGCAACAGTAGTTTTATCCTTCCGCTCCGTCGGCCCTGGGCCGTAAGATTCTTTTCTTTTGTTTTTGGAGGGCCCGCCGAAGGGTTTGTGTCTTTCCCTGGTTTCTTTTCTATACTTGTCTTTCCTTATGTGTCTGGAGGAGGGTATTGCTCCGTCTTGCTTTCGTCTTAGGTGCTATGAGGGGGAAGGATGGGCTCTGGTTTAGAGGGGTTTGATTTTTCCCATGAGGGGGTGAAGCGGGTCGTTGGATTGTTCATAGGTTTTGTTTCGGTCATAGCTAGCGCTCCACACTGTTTCTTGTACCTTAATCAACGAATACATGATTATAAAAAAAGATAGAAAAAAGAAAAAAAAAAGAAGCCCTTTATTTCCTTTCATCTTTCTCGTCCGCTCCACCTCCAGCGATTGAAATCTCAACACCATGGGAAATCATCGTGAGAGTGTTCTCTGCCTCTGATCTTCCCCGCCCTTGGCAACTGCTCGGGGGCTTATCACGCCTTCATTTCCTTCCTCTCTCGGGGGCCTTTGGCCTCCCCTCCCAGGGGTTGTGGATTCTTTTCTGGTTCCGTTCATCTTCGTTGAGCACGCTCGCGTTGATGTTCCTACCCTTTGCCCCGCACTTCGCGACGCGTGTCGCTTAGCGTTTTGCACGGTCGGCAACCCTCCTTCCTCCGTCAACACACGGTCGCTAGTTTTGGACTATCGGTGAAGTAGTTGCCCTGGTAGCCCTGCTCTCTGGTATTGCACTCTCTCCTGAGTTGCAGGATCGGTACAGGCGGCATGCGAAAAACTGTGACCCCGTCTCCGTCCTCCGTGTTCGTACTTCTCGGGTGTTTGGCGAGCCTTCCTCCTCCCCCTTCCCATGCGTTAGATCCGCTTGCACCGTACTGCTACGTCCTTCTTTAGCTGGTACCTTACCTGCCCCATCGGCTGGCACCCTACTGCCCCTCACGGTAGCTGGCATCTCCACTGCTGAGTGGCTTTCCTCGCCGGGTGGCTCCCCTCGCCCTCCTCATCTGCTCCTGCGATTTACTCTAAGGTCGCAAACCTCGTGTTAGGTTAAGCTGTGTCATGGTATAGTACTACCTCGATGGCCCATGCTAAAGTCCGAAGTGTCGCCGATTTTCCAGGCGGTCCGCCCGAGACAAGGCCTTGCCCCTAAGCCGATAGGTTCGGGGAATTCCTTTAGGCATCTGGCAATAATAGTTTTATCTTCCCTCTCCATCGGCACCTGGTGCTGTAAGATTGCTTTCTTTTGTTTTGGGGGGCCCGCCGAAGGGTTTGTGTCTTTCCCTTGTTTCTTTTCTATACTTGTCTTTCCTTACGAGCCTGGCGGAAGGTAATGCTCCGTCTTGCTTTCGTGTGAGGTGCTATGAGGGGGGAGGATGGGCTCTGGTTTAAAGGGGTTTGATTTTTCCCATGAGGGGGTGAAGCAGGTCGTTGGATTGTTTACAGGTTTTGTTTCGGTCATAGCTAGCGCTCCATACTGTTTCTTGTACCTTAATCAACGAATACATAATATAAAAAAACAAAAAGAAAAAAAAAGGCCCTTTATTTCCATTTATCTGTCTCATCCGCTCCACCTCCAGCGATTGAGATCTCAACACCATGAGCAATCATCGTGAGAGTGTCTCCCGCTTCTCGTCTCCCTTGATGGCTTCTGCCTAGGAGTACTACGCACCCGCCTATTCCTTTCCTCTCTCTGGGGTCTCTGGCCTTACCTCCCATGGGGTTCTTGATTCTGTCTTCGTTTAAGCACGCTGGCGCTTATGTTTCTCCCCCTTACCCAGCACTTCGCGACGCGTCTCGCTTAGCGATTTGCAAGGTCGGCAACCCTCCCTCCATCGTCAACACACGGTCACTAGTTTCGGGCTATCGGCCAAGTAGTTGCCCTGGTGGCCCTGCTCTCTGGTATTGCACTCCCTCCTGAGTTGCTCAGTCGGTACAGTCGGCATTCGAAAAGTCGTGACCCTGTCTCCGTCCCCTGTGTTCGTACTCCTTGGTTTCTGGCGAGCCTTCCCTCTCCCGCTTCCCATGGTTAGATCCGCTTCCACAGTTCTGCTACATCTTGGCTGGCACCCTACTGCCTCCTCCTCCTTCCCCCTCCTCGGGTCTCCCTCTTGTCCGGGATCCTCTCCGGTAGTGACACACTCTCTCCTGTAACAAGGGACCACGTGAGAGAAGTGGTAATATTGTCCGGTCGGCCCATGGTCTATCCATTGTGGCCGGCATCCCCTCTGCTGAGTGACTCCCCTCGCTCTCCTCCTGCTCCTACGATTTACTCTAGGGTCGCAACCTCCGAGTAGGTTACGGCGGGTCATGGTATTGCACTACATCTTTGGCCTGTCCTAAAATGTGAAAGGTCGCCAAAAACTGGGGACTGCTCTCTTCCCTGACCCTGCCTGCCCCTGTACCCCTTTGGGTTTGGGGCTCAGTGGGTTTATCCGCTAAGACATCTGGCAAAAGTAGTTTATCCTGTCCGCTCTGTCGGCCTCGGGCCGCAAGATTCTTTTCTTTTGTTCATGGGGGCCTGCTGAAGGGTTTCCTTGCTCCTATACATTCTTGCGTTGGTTGTCTTCGTGGCTGTATCTTTCCTATGCTTTCCTCCCCATTAGTTTAGACTGGTGGCTGGTGTGCGATTAGGCACATACCATAGGGTCTTGGGGGTACGGCGAGTTGGTCATGTTTGGTTGCTTGGGTTAGGGTGGGGGGTTTTGGTTTGTCCCATGACGAGATGAAGCGGGCCGTTGGATTGTTTTGTAGTTTTGTTTTTGCCATAGCTAGCGCTCCACGCGGTTTCTTGTACTTAACAACGAATACATGATATAAAAAAAAGAAAAAAACAAAAAAAGAAAAAGAAAAAAAAGCCCTTTATTTCCGTCCATGCTCCGCACCCTCTACACCTCCAGTGATTGAAATTACAACACCACGTCGTTCAGTGCACGATCCCTCCTTGCCCCGTACTCCTGCTCCTTTCACAGGCCTTGTGTCCCTGCACCCCGTCCCCACGATGAACAATCTCCCAGACACCCCTATCGTGTTCCCTTCCCTCCCCTCCTCAAGGTCCTCTTGTAGGGAGCCCAGCAGGTCGTCCACCGTTCCTGAACCTTCCCAGACCCAGTTTCTCCTTCGCTAGTTTCTACCGGAAACACGCGACAGACTTTGTTTCTCTCCCAACCAGATCCCCATACCTGACGACGGGCAACTTAACGACCTATCTGACGGCGAAACTATTTTCATTCCTTTCCTCTGCTCCTCAATCAACGCTCTCGCGTTTATGACCAAGCAACTTGATACTATCACCACACAGCTCGCCACCGTCCTGTCTATCGTTGCGACTCTCCCTACCTTTTCGGCACTTGACCGCAAACTTTCCCCGATCAACGCCTCTCTTCATGACCTGTCACATAGAGTCAGTTCGGCCCCCTCCATCCCGACGGCCCCACCTCGGCCTGTTATTCCCCCGACTGGTGTGGTCACACGCCCTGCGGCCTGACCCCCTGCCCACAAGTCCCGCCCCCCCCTTCCAAGAGCTAACAACATCAACAACGGGTTCGATCCGGACATTCCCCGATACGACCCTGTGAGATGCGTGTTGTATGGAAACCCCCCCACCTCTGCAGATAAGTTCCCTGACTCATCGGAAGCCAACGCATTCCATGATGGCTAAGACCCTGACCCCTCCTCGTTTGTCTCCAGTCATATTGATCCCGATTGCCCCAAGCCCCCCAAGACCTATGCTCAGGCCGTCACGGCTGTTGCTCCCAAGAAGAGTAATGAGAAGAAGTGCTCCCTCACTGCCGCAGAAGTCACGTCCGTCAGCAACTCTGTGCCTAATGTCCTGGCCGCCAAGTCGCTCCTCACGACAGAAAGAAGATTCTATGCTCCCAGGTCCTCACCCTCTGAACACGAACAAGCCGCACTGATCGCAGCCACCTTCCCAGACATCGCTGCTTGTGTGCTTCAAGATGCGAACTACACCCTCCCCCTCGCAGTCACTACAAAGGTTAACGAGACAGGCTCTGTCAGTCGCCTTGTCTCCGACATTTCCACCCCTGCCGCGGCCTTTGCACCATACTTTGACACGCTCACGACACAACTTATCAGGTTGTGCCCGGTGGGAGACTCTCCCTGGTTGCCATTCCGCCACGCCCCCAACGAAGTCCAGCTTGCCATCCACTCCCTCCTCATCGCCTTCCTTCCCCGGGACCCTGAGGACCACTTCCCCAGCCTCGCGGACTCCATTTTTAACTCAAGAAACGTCCGCATTTTGGCGGCGAGATATCTCAACCACAACACTGAGTCGAGGTTGGGCAAAACGGCAACCTCGGTCGTGGTATCTGTACATCCCGGAGATGTCCCAGCGATGGGGTCCTCAATCAGACTATACTCTCGGTCCCGCACTGTTGAGAGGGCATACTCCTCCTACTGCTATACCCAGTGCGGGAACTGCTGGGGTTTCCGTCATGTCGCCCCTCGATGTGACTCGAAAGATCCAGGGTGCCCCTTGTGTTCCCTCAACCACACCTGTGCCCAGCACAGATGCCCTAACATCAGCAAAAAAAATACATTGCATTCTGTCTGTCCCCGCTCACCCTGTGCGCCGGACGTTCCAGGTGCTTATAACGTAAACTCCTGTTCTGGGTGCGTCCGCCCGGGCTCATTCTGTCTAGAAGTGAAAGGGCTGCGTCCAATGTGTCCGGACACGGACTGGCACGTCCGGATGCATTGGATGCGGCCCTTTTTGCGTCCTGACGCATTTGACACCCCCTGGCGCAGCCACCCGGCTGATACTCTACCCCCAGCGCCCAGCCTCGTCATACCTTCGCTCCCAATGCACTCATTCCCATGCTGCCCTTTTGCGGACATCTTGCGGCTGCGACATCTCTCCTCCCAGCCTCCCCCCCCGATACCCCCACCCGCCAGCTTTCCTTCCATGATACCCTCTCTTCTGTAACCCTGTCACTATCTCTCTGAATCCATTTCTCATCCGGAACCCCACCAACATCACCTCTGCTTCTCCCACACTGCGCGATTCCCTCACTCCTCTCGCGTATTAGGCGGACGTTTTTCCGTCATTACTCCCTCCACCCTCATCCCTCCCAACACGTTTCGCCCTTCTTCCTCCACACTCTGATCCCAGCCCGTCTCCTCCCATATCCGGCGGATGTCCCCCCTCTCTTGCCCTTTCGTGCGGCTCTCTCCTCAGCTCTCCACATCCTATCTTGTCTACTCCATGCCTGTGGCCACCTCCCCGGCCTCTTACAGTCGGCTCGTGGGCTCCCACTGTCTTCCCCGGCCTCTTACAGTCCGCTCGCGGGCTCCCACTGTCTTCCCCGGCTTGGAACAGCCCCCCAGACTCATTCCCGTGCCTGTCAACCCACAGCTGCCCCCTAGACGACTTACCCAAGCCTGCGCAGTTTATAACCATCAGCCCGACACATTCCCATGCCTTCTGAACCTACAATTGCCCGCTAGATGCCATACTCATACTTGAGGGGCTTATGCCCATCCGTGCAATTCATTCTCATCCCTTTCCTGCCCACTGACTCGCACACTACTATTGTTTCACCATTCCTGACCCTTTTAGCACGCGTAATTTAATTTAATTTAATTTCATGTATATAGACGATCAGCGAGGAGTGATAAAACCATTCTCCCTATCCTCTCGATCGGTTTCTTCAACGTGTGATTCCGCCTCCCCAGGGTCTTGGAACTGCGCTGCACCAACCAGTGCTCCCGGATTGGGCCCATGTTCTCGCCGCGGCTCCTGCCGATCATGTCCTCCTCCTGTATCCACTAGGCCGCCAGCGGCCTCCGCTTCGTCCAGCTCCGTCTCACTACGAAACTCCCGCCTCAATGCATCCTCATCATTGTCATATCCCGCCGTCCTCTCAACCCACTTTCCCCGCTCCTTGGCGATTCTGGCCTCCAATGTCATCCTTATCCGGTGGATTATTCGACGTTGCCAAACTCTTCCCGTTTGGCCCCAGGATCGCGTCTGACGTTCCAGCCGGGTTCTCTATCCATTAGCTAACCTTTCACCCAATGCGAATACTTGGTATTTTCAAAAGCGTCTGGATGCCCGGGCCGTCGGGGGATCCGGACACTTTCGAAACCGGCCAGTACAAATTGTTTTTCTTACTGCCAGAGTTGGCCCTTGTGAAAGCCATATTATCGATACAGATGCCAGTCCGCCAACATTGCAGTGAATAACATAATATCGCGGCTGTCAGACAGATAAACGGGCCATCGAGCTTATCCAGGAAACCCTCATCCGTCATGCCTTTCCTTTTCGGGCCAGAGTAATATTGAGCAAATATCACACCCGGAATCTAAGAGAAATTGCCTCTCCGCTGGATTATATCGATTTAGTCTTACTCCGATTGGAAACAATCCCGACAAATGTCAAAAGATATCTCATAGCTGCCCGGCGGGCAAATGAACCTCTCCTCCGCCAGTAGGTATTCCACTCTTCATGCACAGGCTGTAGGATCCTCAATATGGAGCTTATAGAGTTCTGTGATAGCCTTGTTTGCGGTATGCAGATACTGATATCTGCATCCGCTGGGCTTTGCCCGGATCTGGAACTTAGTGACCAGCGGCCACTCCATTTAGTCTAGGATAGGATGTCGGTTATTGATTAAGGGTAACTTACCTGGTGATTTGAGGGCGGGGTAGCATCAGCAAAGTCGGGAAAGCGTAATTTGGTCCGGGCATCGCTCTAACATGTGCGGACTTCTTCGGTCAGGGTAATTGGGTCCGGAAACGGATTGACAAAGATCGTCCAGTCCGAGATCAGGTCACGGGATCTAGCTAAAATGGTACGGTCAACCCCGGTTGCCATATTCTCGCCTACTGCTGGCTTGCTGTCCTCCGCTATCCAATTCCCGGACGGTTGGATCTGGCTGACATAGGGTTATCACCGGCATGGCAAGTGGATTCAAGTCTGTGGGAGAACGGGAGGGAATGGCAGATGTACAACCATTTTGGCTAACTCGTACTTGCGCAGACGTTCTCCATCCGGGGTAACTAATCCTCCAGCTGGAATTCTGGGTATTGCTAGGGGTGATTGTCAGTATCGTGCACTGCGAGCGAAGAAACTCACGCCCAATTGGTCTTTGCGCTCTTCAGGCCGATGGATGATCCATATCGTCCCCATGCTGGCCTAACTGGTTCTCCTCACTCCCCTCACACTCCTCACTCTGGCCATCATTACCCTTATATTCCACATCATTAGAGTCTAGACTCTCATCCGCTGACTCTAAGACCTGCTGCCGGTTGTACACGACAGGCTCTGGTACATGGAGTGGTGAAGAAGCTGGCTCCCGCACGGCATCCCTCCTCCTGCCTACAGCGGACCCATCTATAACAGACTCAACACTGGGTGATGTTATTATAGTTAATCTGTCCCTGGACAGAGATCCCAGGAAACGTCCGCGAAGAACCTCCCTTTGCCTTTGCCTTTCCTGCCTCGATGAATGCGCTGGGTCCGCCACAAGCCGCTGCTGTTGTTGTGACAGAGTATGCAGGTGAATAGTGATAGAAGAGAATTGCAGTGTATGATGTTGAGGTGCAGGTGGTGTTCGGAAGCCTCTATTTGTAGGTAGCTAAGGGCACGATATGGGCTATGAACTTGGAAGATCGAAACGGTAGGCCCAGCTTCCTTAAGAACTAAGGACATTCACAGTTCATCACTCGCTTTTATGTCCACTGCCGTCAGCACACACTGCACGTCCAAATTGCAGCTTGATACCAGATATAGGAATTTGCACCCGAAGACTTGGCCGCGCTGCGATTTCACTGGGGCAATACGAGTGTTAGGTACTTGGGGTTCTAGAACCAGATGAAAAAAGGTTTATAAGAATGTACGGACTAATCTAGTTTGAGTAGGTGTGCTAAGCCGACAGAAACAAATGCGGGTAAGGCTACGGCTCGGGCCCGGACGCTAATTGCAGAAAGTGAAAGCTGCCGCAAAGGCTCAACGGATGGGATTTAAGATGAAAAACTAGGATAGGAATAGTAATGAAAGGGGCAACCCCAAACGAAAAACAGATAGGGAAGAACAAGAATGATCCGCACAAGTCCAAAGAGCAAACGGCAAAAGCCCGCAGAGAAAACAGACACCAAACGAAAAAGAGCTGGAACAGAGCAAGAATGAGATGCGAAGATTCCGAGAGCCCATCAGCAAAGAAAGCGGTTGCACCAGACAGATAGGCATTGCGTCCGGACGCAGGAAATCCGTCTGGAGCGTCCTGTCCGGCCAGCCCACCCTCAGATGGCCCCAGCACAATGGTTGCATCCTAGTCCGTTGGGTGCAATACAACCTGCATCCTGTCTGCCCAGTGCACCTGGATGGTCCATTTCACTCCCTAATCTCCCGAAGAAACCCAGGGTAAGTGACCCATAGGGCTCTGCATGGTGGAACTCTCCCTGCCCCTGATGGCCTCTACTTACAACAGACTACTTTATCACCAGGTAAAGATGTTCAGGCGAAAAAGGATCTAAACATAGGATGACTAACCATCTATTGTCCCGGTAACGACCCAAAACATACCCCTTATTTGATCACTGCTAACAACCCTCGCAAAAGGTTTCTAAGTTCTTCCCACCATGTATTAGGCTTCATGATCGAATGAGTTGACCTATTGAATATTATCAACCTTCGGAGAGGGGCATGCTCATCCATCCAGGTTGACACTATTTATGACACCTAAGCGACCGGATTCCAATGAGGCCCTTACGGACTCGACCGGATTGCAATGCGGCCCAGCCAGACTCTAGCGGATTGCAATAAGGCCCTGCCAGACTCTAGCGGAGATCGGCCTGTGCCCGGTGAGGTATCTGCCCTTTTCTCACTGCTGACCTCTATAGCTCTGCGGACGCTTCGAAACCTATACCATTCGATTCCCCTCGGCGAGCGGACTCCAATGAGACCCTTCCCGACTCTGGCGGACATCTGCCCCCTGAGATATCTGCCTTTTTCATCCCGCTGACCTGTATAGCTAGGTGGACGCTTCGAAACCTATACCACTCGATTCCCCTTGACCGGGGGATTCCAACGCACCCTGTCCTGACGCTGTCTAACCGCTGGTTGAAATGTTATCAAAACCTTTCTACTTGAGTTCCCGGGGCAAGTACTTTCAAATTGTTAGCTACCGTCTGCTACTGTTTTCTAGACTAGCTTTAATAAATATATGCCTATTTTACTATCTAAATGACTCAAATAAGTAAACATGAGTAATACTGCATGGATCTTGCCGGACAATTTGGATATTCTCCCCAGTTTTCACTAACTTATTCAAAGTCCTCGAAGGTAGAGCTGTTGACTTAGGAGGTATCTGATGAGAGCCAGTTACACCTGAGTACTTCCACTAATGTTCTAGCCTATCGGGTTGCGTCCGGAGAACCTTTTCGCGTCTGGAGAACCTTTCTGGGTGGGCTGCCTTCTGAGTCCTTGGTTGCGTGTAGTGCGTCTGGGCAGCATTTACCCCTGTCTACAAGCACCCAATAACAGACTGCACACCCAGAACGCGAGTTTTTGTTCTATGCGCCTGGACCGCTGGACGCACAGGGAGCACGGGGTGCTTCCAGGTGTATTCTTTTTTTTTTCCTAATGCCGGTCCCACGACCTGACCCGGTAAGGGCAGAACAGCTTCTGGTAAACAAGAATGGTCTGCAAAACTCTAAGAGGGACCCCGTAGAGCAACAAATTGTCCGTAGACTACATTGGGTTTGGGCAACCTGGAACGGCAACAGCCGGGCCAATCCAAACAAGAAATGTGTGGGAAAAAATACAAGGAGAACTCGCAAAACTCTAAAAGTTAAACTCCAAATGAAAAACACCTAAAGGAAACACCCGCAGGATCTGCGGACAGTCGCAGGTCTAAATTAAGTATACTGATCAGGGCAAGCAGCCCAGACGTAGCGGGCTAATCTAAAACAGAAATAGTCATGAAACAGCGAGAATAACATGAATTCTAGAAACAAAAATGAAAACACCAGAAGGAAAAGTTGACGGATCCATTGTGGCCTAGTACATGTAAATTGTTTGAAATAGACCTGCATGCTCAGCTAGTGAGACATTAGCCACATTGGTCGGGGCAGGAGAGCTTTGTTCGCAGAGCTAGTGAGCCATGACAGAAACGGACTTGAGCGGACTCCCAACGCCCGTTTCTGCCGGAACTGCGGCAGATCTGGCCAACAGAATGGATGAAAAACCTTGTAGTCGTAACCGGAACTTACCAGGTATAGAGTATGCACTCGAGGCAGTTGGGGAGTCCGCGGACGGGCTTGATTCTCCTCCGACTTCTTCAGCTTTCGAATATCCGCACACAGATTGCCGGTATGTGGATCCTCGGAGGAGGAATGGCTTCTTCAGGGTGTATCGACTTGTGTCGCCAATGTGTTGACAGGCTGCGCGGCCCCTGAGGCCAGTATCAAAAGATGCGCGGCTGACCTTCTCGCCTCTGCCTGCTCAGAGGTTGCAAACGCATGATGGTCACCCGTATTGGGAGTAAACGGAGACGGAATCTTTGTCGGACTAGTCCTGTGAGCCAGTTGCCAACTCAGATTATGCTTCCCATCCCGTGTGTTCTGCTCAAGCTCAATGCCGCCATCGATTGCCCCCACCTGGCGGGCCACCTTCCTCTGGGGTCCCGGACTTCCATCTGAACCGTATGGCTCATCGGCCTCTTGCATGACCGCGAGGTTGCGTTTACCACTGTTATTGGCTGGCGTCCGGGATGCTTTCTTTACATCAGTCTCCTGTTCTCCTTGTCTACTAGACCTCAAAACACGAGTGCCTAAGTTAGCACGAGGGACAGAAGATTGCGTACTAGAAGACTCTGGCTCTGATTCGCTAATGTCCGCCCAATTGATGCGGTGTGTTCGCCCAGTCTTTTTTGTGCTATTACCGCTCCTGGTGGTCCTTGTTGAGGTCGTTCGCTTTGCGGCCACAGCGGATAACTCTGGCTGGTGGCCATCTGAGCTCTGTCCATCATTGCTACTGGCGGACCCGTCATCCGAGGCGTCTGGAGGGGGGCCCAGGTTATCACGTGGAGCAAACCTGATCTCACCAGGAGGAGGAGGAGTGCTATCCTCTGTATCATTCCTTCGATGGCAACAGAAGAGGAGATCCATTGGTTAGCTTGGCGGATTCAAAGACCACCATATACGGACAAGTCGGCTATTTGTGATTCGGATCATTTCAGCAAGCGGCAGCGGCTCCACTGGATCGTCCTGCACCAGACCTGTACACTGTCTTGTCGTACCAATAGGCATTCGTAATCCGACACCCGGTGCCATGGTTGTGTCTATGCCCGCTAGCAGGTTCAGAAAGGTGGGCTCAGTTAGCTCCATCCAGTTAACATGTTCACGACATTGCCACAGGATCTTGTCCATCCCGACAGGAAGTGGGCTGCTTGGGCGGACAACGGATGGCTCATCTATCCAGAGACGGACGCACCGCAGACCGGCGAGACCGGCAGCAGCTATATTAGCATATATTGAACATCTTTATTGCGGACGCTTGGGGATAACTTACGATCATTTCTGGCGAGTGTGGGGTCCACAACTGGAACAGTGGTAACAGGTGCTCTCAATATGTCTCTTAAGATACCCTGATGTTTTTTTGCTATATCCTTTAGCAAAAAGTCGAGGCATTCCGTAAAACGTTCGCCACAGGGGTTATTAGCCTGCCAGAGTCCCGACCTCTGGCTAACAGGCTAGAGGGTAAGAGCATGTGCCTGGATGGCCGCCCATTGTGCTGCAGTACTCTGCTTCCACCCTGGGATCCTGTCTTGCTCCATCTTACGTTTCATAGCATTGCGCCAGGCTTTATACTTCGGACTATACGTTCGTGGGTGGGGGAAGCCGCAAATGTGCTTACACCAGGTAACATCACCGTCGTTTTTCAAGGACGCCAATTTTTCAAAAGTGAGACCAACCTTTGAGGCTGCTATTGTAATAGTAATCGGAGTGGGGGGCGGGTGATGGATCTGAAAGAGGCTGTGTTTTGGGGGGTTTAAATGGTCCCTCAATGGATGGAGGCTGGCCAGTAGTAGATGCTGGTACTTTTGAGGATGAAGGATTGTGGAAGATCTGAAAATAATTGAGCGGGCCTGGCAGAGGGTAAAGGGAGTTCTGCGGATGGTAATGGCTGTGAAAAGGTTATTGTGTAGGGAAACATAGATAGGTAATCTGAAATGAGCTGTGGATACACTGGTGATACTGCAGACCAGGGAGAGGTTGTGCTGTGCTTTGTGCGTCCTGTTAGGGTGGGCTGGGGGATCGAGAATCTGATTGTGATTGGGGAAAGGATTATGGAGAGAAGATGGAAGGGGCCGAAGAGAGAGCTTATATAGGCCGCACCAGGACGGTTCTGGTGGGGTTCGCAGGATTGTACCCTGTACAAACTTGAATATCTTGAAAAGTCACGTGACCCACCTACAATGACGATAGGTTTCAGATAAGGTTTTAAGCCGCAACGGAGCCGCATGGAAGCCGCGACCCATGAGCCAAGGCCCTCCCATACTCTCAACAAAGAACAGGTTTCACAAGTTAAACCGTGAATAACAGTTGGCAGCTTGAATGTCTGGACCCATTCATCATCCGACCAAACAAACTTGAAATTTTCCCAATTTACCCCTTGAAAGAAAGCTACCCTTCACTTTGAAAGACTAAGTCCGCTACAGCCGCTCAGCCCATCTGCTTACGCATCCGCCAGACTACTTGAAAGAGAAACACCACACACGATGACCTCAAAGACATCAAAGTGTGTTTATTGCGGGTGACGTTATCAACAAGCCGCTGCATACGAAAACACCTTCAGACAATGCATCTTGATATCCTTCTTTCCCTCAGCGCGATTGCGGACGCGGCTTGCATGGGACCTACTTTTGTTTGTGATGAACTTGAAAACCTGACCGACTCAGACTACGAATCTGATTGCAGGCTCGAGATCCCAGATTTCCATACAGCAAGTGGTGAGATAGATGATATGCAGAACGATTCAGATACGGAAGATATTTCCCACCCACCGGTCCGCGTGTGCCCTTCGGGTCAAGAAACTATTCCCGGTGCCAGCAGACCACTCGGCGAAGTTGCTGGCTATACCAAGCTCAACAAGGCCATGACCGATGACCCTTGGAGCCCTTTCGCATCTGAAAACGACTTTAATTTAGCGAGCTGGTTTGTTGGGAGCAAGGTAGCCAAGTCGCAGATCTAGGCGTACTTTGCGGAAGGTTTAGGCGATACGGATAGCAGATTATTCCGGTCCGCCTATACCTTGCGACAATACCTCGACATACTGGAACCATTTCGTCAATACTTGGTGTGGACGGAAGCCAGTATGGACGATGGTCGACATGCAACAACTTTCTATTATCGAAATATTATTGACTGTGTCCGCTACCAGACCCGTCAGGTCGCGTATAGCTCAGATATGCTTTACGCACCTATTCGAGAATATTATTCAAGTGGGGAGCGATTGTATTCCGAGATGCATACGGCGGACTGGTGGTGGGATATGCAGGTATGAGATAGGTCCTGACAAGTTCTTGGAATGGTGTTTCCAGTGCTAACAGCCCATTCGGTTTTTTGGTAGAAAGCTTTGCCCGCCGGGTCCACAGTGGTGCCCATTATCGGATTGTCGGACCAGACGCACCTTACCAATTTCTCCGGAGATAAGAAAGCCTGGCCGGTATACATGACGATCGGCAATATCCTTTCGAGGACAAGAAGCAGCCCTGCCAAGATGCCAATGCTGCTTCTGGCATTGGTTCCAGTACCGCCAAAGTTCACTGGCGAATCAGCCCGTGCCAACGAAGCCCAGGGGCAGACCAACGCGCATGTCCGGCAGGCTGTCTTCGATCTGGTGCTGGCACCATTCCAACAGGTTGCCCAAGAAGGAACGGTAATGGATTGTGCTGACAGCAAAACACACCTTTGGTTTCCCATTTTGTCGGCCTGGAGCGCGGATTATGCTGAGCATGGAGGCTTGCAAGGAATAGGCAGTAAGTCATGCCCAAAGTGTGAGGTTCCATGCGAGTAGCTCGGTGGGGATCTGCGGCAGATGTATGAGACCCGCGACTACATGGTATATAGAGAGAAAGCCTTGAGGCATTTGCCGGCAGACGCGGCCGGCATTGCAGAATACTTTCAGCGGTTGGGCGTGAAAATAGGAAACAATCTATTCACGGGACTCGACCGAGTAAGCCCCGCGGACCTACACAAGCTGGACCTCTTGCACAACATCTACTGTGGCTTATTCAAACATATGATACAATGGGTGGAAGGTTTCCTGAAAACGCATAAACGGCAGCAAGCGTTCAACGATGCTTGGAAAGAAATTCCTCCTTACACCGGATTCAGTGTACTGAAAAAGGCCTATCGCAAAATCACAATGGCAAGGAAACGAGATGCGCAATCTCGGCCCTTGTATTTCAGCCGTATTGGCGTCCGCATTGTGAAATCCGGACAGTTCTTAGTATCAGGATTTCAAGACCGCTTTGAAGTGTCTTAGTGCGCTGGTGGACTTCACTCTCATGGCTCAATATCGCAGTCATACACCAGACACACTTTCCTACATGGAAATCAACCTGCAGACATTCCACCGCACAAAAGACATTTTTCTTGTGTTCCGTACCTCGAAGGCTACCCACGCTCAAGCAAATCGCTAGGATCCCGAGCTAATGGAATTAATGGCCCATCAGGGTGCTAAAGAAGACGGCCATAGAACCGTCGCTAATCACCAGCGGCTAGCTGATCAAGAGAGGGTTGAAAGGTCTGATCGGCGGGTAGATTTCATACGGCGTGAGAACCACTTCAACTTCATCAAGATGCACTACCTGAATCACTTCGCCTCCCGCATACGGCGTTTTGGATCCATATCGATGTATTCAACCGAGATTGGTGAACTAGAACATAACGATCAGATTAAAGATGGCTACCGCAGGTCAAACAAGAATGAAGCCGCCCAACAGATCTTGTCGCACTATGGATGTCAGCACGCCCTAGGAATAAGGTTGCAGACAATAGAAGCTCTTTCGAAAGTTGAAGGTGTGATCAAGGGAGAAGATAGTAGGATGGAAATGCCGACTGTTCCAAGTCGCAGCACACCTCGCCAGGTGGTTAAAGGCCATTTGAAGAACACCAGCAAGCTGACCAAATTATGCACAGCCCTCGATATATATTATTCCAACATGATGGAGGAGATACTGCGTTTTATCAGGCAGACTGCTGCAGATGACCGGCGGTTTCCGGCGGATCCCGCCAAACTCGCGTTACTTCCGGTAGAAGGATTTCCTCAGCTTGAAATCCTGGTGCCCGACTTTCAGGAAACTGACAGGTTTCAGATCCACCGGGCCAGGTGGACTGGAACAAAGGCATTCCGCAACGGTGGCTCTAGAAACGATTGGGTGTTGGTCCAGACTGGTGGGGAAGTGAACTATGGAGATTTACGGGGATGCGTGGTCACTCCGTTGCTAGCACTTTTCAAGATAAGAAATATTCTAAGTGAGGCCGCAGCTGTCCATCGCCTGGCATTAGTTTGCATACTCGATCCGATCAAGGGTGGCAGATTTCACATTTCGAGCAGACATATTTGAGTCGGCAACGGGTGTTAGGCGCACGGACTCCCCGAAAGGATTTACAGGGTAAAGTTACCCTACCTTGACGCACACGAACTTTGAAGGAAAAAGATAACACCCCCCTGCAGCCCCGGCGTTGGGACGGCGCGTCATCACTTGCCGCCTGGGCAGTTGCGTCCCGACACCAAGGACCACTATCAAGGGAAACCATCTTATAACACCGTGTACGTCGCGGCCGTCTGTCAGACCGGATCCTGTTCGCAGGATATATGAGGGGAGACCTTCGGGCACCTTATACCAGTCGAAGCAGGTGAATCGGACGACGGCGCATAAGGTTACAGACGCTGGAAGACAGATAGTTGGAAGGTTGGGTCGAAAGTAACGGGACGTTTTGCACGCAAGTTAGTCCCCTTGTATCCACAAAGTCGTGTGAGGTATGAAGGAGGTAACTATGCCCAGTAAGTGGATTGGGTGCATCCACAGAGGACAAGTTGGTAAAAGATGGAGTCCGGGGGAAAAAGCCTATAGATACAATCCCGAGGACAAGTCATGTAATGCCGGAAGACCAGAATACAACATGCAGTTGCAGGTTGAATTCTCCACGGAACCAACCAAAGAAGATTGGTCATCTTCTGTCCAGCGAGTTAGACTACCCTGGACGAGCACGAGGGCAAGATAATTCGTAGTCATTGTTGTCAACGGATAAAGGGATGAGCTGACACCTGACATCGTCTCCACACCATCAGGAATAATGAAAGCGCAGACCGATAAGTTGACCATGGGAGCAAAATGGGTGGCAGAGAGTTTTCAGGGTCTACGAGTGTTCGCACTCAGGTGAAGTTCGCAGAGTTGCGGGCGAGGTACTTAGTTAGTATAGAGTTAGCATGTATACCGCGATTGCTCAGACGCGGAATATAAATATTGAAGCATCTGCGCTGCTATTAAGACACAACAAGCACGGAGAAGACATCTTATCAATATAATAAGTTATCAAGACTTTTAGATCACTACCAACACTTCGACGATCTATGCTGAAGTGAATCATTATATCTAGCCTACATTACTCGTGTCTTCTTAACGAGTTCTCCGATATAATCACGATTAAGGTCCTAGCTGTCGGAATACCTCACGGCGAAGCTACCACCTAACAGTATATTTATACTTTTCATCGTTACCGAGACGAATGTTTGGCAGAGACACTCAAACTCCCAAACCCAAAGAAAAACCTTTCGAACCAAGACCAGTGAGGACTGTCTCGATACACAAAGTCCGCACCCCTAGACGCGAATTAGGGACACAAGAGCCCTACCACGAATCTTATTTCTGGTGGATAAACCCAGAAAATACCGTTACCCTCGAAGACATTACCGCACTATACCAATACCAGTACGATAAAGACTTCATCTATCACACCCACTCGGAGAAATCGAACTCCATTTGGTACACCCAGAACCCAGAAAGCAATCAACACTCAAGTCAGGGTTTTGAGATACCGCAGTTTGGGGAGGAAACAAAAGATAATTTTCCATTGACAAAGGCAAAAGAATGTCTTCTGACCCCAAAGCTCTGGAAGCGATGGAATGGCAAGGAGGAGAGGGAGCCGGAGGAGATGAAAGAGATGAAGGAGATGAGAGAGGTGATGAACTGTCCTGAACCTCAGCCCCTAGTGTGGAGACAAAGGTCACCCACGTAGCCAGAACACATTCGGCCGACCGAACGCCACGCTCCCCTGTTGGATTAGGCTTTCTAGAAAACTACCGAAAGGGACGACGGCCAGGAGGTCGCCGAACGCCTGAACCCACAGGGGAATGCCTCATGGCTGTTCGGATCCCAAGATTAGATCAGATCCTCGGCCAGTTCGACCCAAAGCTCACCGTCAGTCAAGATAGGCAACATCATGCATTCAGTTCCCTCCCAACCAATATCTTATTAATGGCCCAGGAACTGGTAACCGTCAAAGATCAGTTGAAATCGGAGGTCCAGATAGTCGGTCGAGAACTCACCCGAATAGACGAGCAAGTCCAGCTCTTGGACTTGGAATCTCAGAAGGTCCCAGGGAGCTTCGCCACCCAAGTCGCGGAACGACTTGGTGAAACAGATGAGCGACAGACCAGGCACGAGGCTGTCACCTCTCACCTCCACGAAGCAGTGCAAGGAACCGACGAACAGTCCATGCGTCGGGACCTACTCCTTGACCAAGAAATTCTTCGAATAAACGAACAACATCAAGGGGAGCTGGAAAATCATGAGATGAGTATTAATCTCATAAGGGATGAGCTGCAACCACAACAGGAGTCTCGAGAAGCCCAAGATGGTGAGATTGCGGTGCTTAAGGCTCTGGTAGAACTGTTGTTGGATCAAGTAAAAGGGAAAGGCAAGGTGTCGGATCCGACACCAGAGGCTTCAGGGGCGGGTGGAGGAAGACAACCACCACCACCACGACACGGAGCGGCAGGAGCTCCAGGCGGCGGAGGAGGAGGAGACCCCGATCATGAAGGGGAAGGATCTGGAAGGAAGCCGGATGAGCGTAGGAAAGGACAAAGGGACGAGAGACCCGCACCCCAGCCAGAAGAAGAAGACAACGACGTCGAGAACCATGAACGGTTTAACCTGTTCTCTTGAGTCATGGCCAATGCCTTGGGACAATGGACACGAGTCCCAGCGGAACCCCCTGCCATGTTTAGAAAGGAGAAACACCAAGATATACGTATGTGGCTATTAACATGTACGGATTATTTTGGTCGAAACAGTTGGCAGTGGGAAAACGACGCACAACGAATCCGATAGGCCATAAGCCGAATGGATGGAAAAGAAGTCACAGCGTTTGCATTAACCTACCGACGACAAATGACCGGAGAAATAGGTTATACACGACAAGAAGGATACCAGTTCTGGCACGTCTTTGCAGAACAAGCCCTGCGACGCTTTGGACCCACCCATGTAGCGGAAAAATCCCTGAGAGAAATGGGATCGGTCAAATATCGCAGTGATGTTGCCAAATTCTTGATGGAAATAGACAATCTCAACATCAATGCAAGAGTCACCGGGATAGCCTGGAGGAAAATGATTGAAGACGAGCTTCCCGTAGAAGTATTGCGACGGCTCTCACATAGAGAATATGTCGACGATGGGGAATGGTTGGAAGCAGTCAGGACTGTAACCCGAGCGGAAGAAGATTTCAAGGAAAGAAAAGATCTTCGAGGCGGCGGTCCCTCAGGCACAACTCGAAGCGAAAAAAGAAAGTTTGAGGATTGGAAGCCGACAATCACCACAAAACGTGTAAAGAAACAATACACGGCTACAGAAAAGGCGGCCTATCAGAAGAAAAAGGCTGGGGAAAGAAAGGGGAAGAAAGAAGGAGCGGTGGCACCGAAGGGGGAGGCTAGACATACCGTGTGGTCGGAAGCACACCAGGGCGTCGATCAGAAGGTTGTCGATAAACGGAAATCTGACAACGAATGCACGAGATGCGGAATGAACAACCATACCAGGAAATACTGTCGAAAACCGATACAAGTATCGGCTATATATCGAGGGACATCAAAGCCCAAACGACAGTCCGCATTCGTGCCAAAACGACGCCCCCAGGTAGCCACTGTGGCCGTTGATGGCCACGGAGCAAGCTCACGACGAGCGGTGTAAAGGCCCGCAGCCTGGGCCTCTGAAGATGACGACGGTTTATAAAAAAGTCATGCAGGTACCGACAACAACGGTGGTCGGGTAGTGAGGTTGCCACCTCGAATCGAAAGACCTGCGGCGTAGTCGGTGACGAGATCTCACAGGAAGGCTAAAAGACGAAAGGATCCCTGTTGCCATTTTACGTCCAAAAATGGGTAGTCCGTGCTCACCACGGGAGCCATAAAAAACTAGAAGAGAAGAAAGTGGTCGACGAGACTAAAAGGGAAAAAGATGATTAGCATTCGTCGGAACGGAACTTGAGTTGCACGACACGCGTGAGGAGGGTCGAAATCCAGCGAAACCTGACTTTCTCTCCGCGTAAAAAAGCCGGGCAAATAGAAGCTGGGGGCGCCTCTATTGGGCACAAGGTTCATGCCCGACGAATGGTGTCCGAGGGGGTCTCGGGAGTGAGACCAAACCTGAAGGCGGAGGTACGGTGGACTCGTCGCAGGGGACAGTGGCATATGAGGCCCAAGTCGATGATAAAGGACCGCGCATCCTAGTGGCGAACTCGTGAGGTACTCTAGTGAACCACCACTCCTGAGATATGGGAACTCCTCGGCAGGAGGTAAAGACTGCTAGTAGTGGGCTGCCCAATATGAAAATATTAGACACTTATTGTAAAAGTTTGTCTGTGGAGGCTTTAAGAGCCGAAACGGCGCAGGCGCGGTAACAAAACCCCCTACATTACTTGTAACTGCGACCATGAAAAGATTTCATCAAGAACCGAGCGAAAGCTCTAGACCCATTAAAAAACCCAAGCATTACGCCTGCCCTGAGGGGAAGGCATTTATTGAATTGAAAGGACGAAAACATACGATAAGCGTACTCTTAGATTCCGGTTCAAATATCTTTCTCATGAACCAACACACCGCACGACGGCTCGAAATCACGACCGAAGCTAGGGATTTACCGTTAAAAATCACAACCTTCGATGGCGAAACCGCGCCTACCGGAGGAATATTCTATACCCATCCCATTCTCCTAGAAATCGGTGCCAACGGCCACCGAAGTATGATATCCTGCGAAATTGCGAATGCAGGAAGGTATGACTTAATCATACCCTTTGGGTGGTGGTATGATGAACACCCCCTTAAAAATATCGCGGACCCACGTAAAGGGGCCTTGGAGGAAGCAAAGTGCCACGCTCATATAGAAGATGAGGCGGTAGCGGATATGTTTGAGTGGGATGAAACTGTGGCTTACGATGAGGAAGCACAGTACCTAGGAAGCATAGAACGAGAGGAAGAAGGAGGAGTGCAGTTGGAAACCCTGCCAAAGCCATATTGGCCGTATAAGGAGCTTTTTGAATAGAAAAAAGCTAAGATGTTGGCACCTCGAAGGACGTTGGACCACGCCATCAACCTTAAGGAAGGGGCCGAACCCCCATGGGGTCCAATTTACCCAATGTCGGCACACCAGTTAAACGAACTGGATAAGTCCCTTAAGAAGATGATGGCAGAAGGAAAAATTGCCGATAGCGAAGCCCCTTATGGCGCTCCAATCCTCTTCGTCCCAAAAACCGATGGAAGTCTACGACTATACGTAGACTATAGAAACCACAACAAATTGACAATCCTGAATAAGTACCCCCTACCGCTCATGGATGAACTACGAGACCGCGTTGCTGGAGCAAAGGTGTTTAGGAAGCTCGACCTAAAAGATAGATATCATCTTATTCGAATGAAGAAGGGCGACGAACACAAAACGGCCTTTCGTACATGATAAGGACAGTATGAATATAAGGTCATGCCTTTCGGGCTCGTCAACGCTCCCGCAATGTTGCAGACAATGATGAACAAAATCCTAAGGGAATTTTTGGACCACGGAGTAGTCGTCTACCTAGACGATATCCTAATATACTCTGAGAATATGGATGACCATATCAAAATAGTCCAAAAGGTCCTTGATCGACACGAACAGCACGACCTTGCAGTCTCGTTGAAAAAGTCGGTGTTCCACCAAGAAGAGGTCGAATTCTTAGGATACATTGTCAAGACAAGCGGAGTCACAATGACTGATAGAAAAGTGAAAAGCGTCCAAAATTGGGCACACCTGAGATTGGTTAAAGAAGTCCAAATCTTCATTGGATTCGCAAATTTTTATTGACGATTCATCAAAGATTTCTCAAAAATTTGCAAGCTAATAACCGAGACATTAAAGGGAAACCCGAAGGATTTTCACTCGGGAAGAGAGCAGGAGGAGGCGTTTGAGCAGTTGAAAAAGAGGTTTACCACCGCAGCAATTTTATCGCATTTTTACCCAGGAAGAAAGACGGTAGTGGAGACAGACGCTAGCGACTTCGCGCTCGGATGCGTACTGTCTCAAGACCAATGGAGACGTCTTCCCCAGTGGCTTTCCATTCTCGAAAATTGAACAGCGCTGAAAGAAATTACGAGATACAGGACAAGGACCTTCTCGCAATAATGGAGGCGTTCAAAGAATAGAAAAGATACCTCTGGGGGGAAGAAGAACCCGTGACCGTATACACGGACCACCAAAATTTACAATCCTTTTTTACCAAAAAAGTCTGGAACCAGCGACAAATTCGATGGGCACAGGAGTTGACGAATTACAACTTCAAAATAGTCTACCGACCGGGAAGTAGGGGCGGGAAACCCGACGCATTAAGTAGAAGGCCGGAGTACCGTCCTGAGGAGGGAGTTTGTCACAGTGAACAGTCAATTTTGAAATCAGAACATTTTCAGATTTCGGTGATTCATCAAAAACAAAACGCAGAGACAGCCCTCGTCCCAGAAAAACGCGAACCTACAAGCCTCAGGATAATGAAACTTTCCAATAAGGCTATAATCCCGACGAAAGGATCACGGTTTGCGGCCAGTCATGACATCTAGGCCCTGACAGACAGCCTGGTACCAGCAAAAGGAGAGACAAGGGTGGAAACGGGTATTGCGCTAGGATTGCCGGAAGGAACCTACGGAAGGGTAGCCGCAAGAAGTGGTATGGCTAGCAAGATGGGAATAGCAGTGGGTGGTGGTGTAATAGACGCGGATTACACAGGAGAGATGAAAGTCATACTGTGTAATCATGGCGAAGCCGACTGCTTGTATAAAGCAGGAGATCGGATAGCGCAGCTCATAATCGAGAAAATGGCCAACACCGACGCCATGGAAGTAGACGATCTAGGAGTAAGCGAGCGAGGAAAAAAGTGGTTTGGGTCGAGTGATCTAAACCCTAAGCGATCCATCACGGTTAAAGAAGAGGAAGTCAAAATATGTTTCCTCCACGCAGACACAAGCGAAAACGAATTCTTTAGCGCAGCTGATATCGGCTATCACCCTCGGTTGCTGAAAGAAAGAGAAATGTTATCAAGCACTCACGTCAATGCAGCCCTGACGCGAACAATGAATGATGCATTTCTAGACAAGATTAGGATGGCTGGAAAGGAGGACGAGAAGTGGGAGAACCGAGGCTGTGAACTGGTTATGTTAAGGGAAGGAGGGAAAAAGATCCCGGACGAATGGATAGAAAAGGACAGGTTACTATACTACAAAAATCGTTTGTACATCCCCGAGGACGAAGGCCTTCAATCCGAGATAGCCCAAGGCTGTCACGACTCATTAGTAGCAGGGCACTTCGGACAAGAGAAAACAATTGAGATAGTAACCAGGGACTTTTACTGGAAAGGACTTGCAGATTCGATGAGAGATTATGTACGATCCTGCGATGCATGTCAACACATTAAGTCCCCACGGAATGCTAAATACGGGTTACTTCAACCTTTAGAAGTACCGTATGCCGCCTCGTCCTCCATATCGACCGACTTCATCACGCAACTACCGGAATCGCAGGGGAAGACCCACATAATGGTAGTTGTAGATCGGTTCACAAAAATGGCCCACTTTATCGCCCTCCACGAGAATGCGACCACAAAAGACATTGCGGATACCTTCGTTCGGGAAGTCTGGAAACTTCACGGATTGCCGACCGAAATCATATCGGACATGGACGGGAAGTTTTCCGGCGAATTCTGGGAATCATTGTGCAAGATGCTAGGAGTTAGGAGACACATGTCGACGGATTACCACCCGCAGACTGACGGACAAACGGAAAGGACCAACCAAGTGCTGGAAGGTTACTTACGACCATTTGTCAATTACGATCAGAACGATTGGTACCAACTGTTGCCGTTAGCAGAACAGGCTTACAACAACTCGGCTACCAACGCACACAAGATGACCCTGTGCTTCGCCAACTACGGCTTCCATCCACAGACGGAATGGATGAAAGAAAGAGAAGCTCAGAACCCCAGGGCGACATTGTATGTTCACTGGATGCAGGACATACACCCACAGGTGAAACAAACCCTAGAAAATACATGGGAATCGATGAAAAAATATTACAACCGAAACGCGACAGGACAACCCAGCATTGAGGTCGGCGACTTGGTAATGTTGAATGCAAAGAACATACGTACCAAACGACCATCAAAGAAGCTGAGCCCGAAACTGTATGGCCCTTTCAAAGTGTTAGAAAAGAAGGGAAACAGGGCTTTCAAGTTAGAAATATCGCCGCGGTGGAAAATTCATCCTGTGTGTCACGTTTCGCTATTGGAACCCTATCGAGCCTCGAACCGACCAAATCGTGAACAACCCCCACGAGACCTCGAAGAGATCGAGGGGGATTTAGAGTGGGAGGCAGAAAGGATTGTCAAGAGTGAGATCATCTCCTACACGCGAAAGGTTTGAGGAAGGAATAAAGCGATGAGAGAGCTCCAGTATTTTGTAAATTGGAAAGGCTCCGCGGAGGACGAGAACACTTGGGAGCCACCTGAAGGTATGCAGAACACGCAAGAAGAGGTGGAAAGGTTTCATAGAGAAAACCCAGAGATGCCGGGCCCGAGAGAGGTCGAGTAACATCAGAAAGGTTTTCCATCGGTGGACAAGTAAACGCCGGTGGTTTTTACCTCTACAATGTGGAGCTCGAGATGGAAGATAAATTGTATAATAGACATAGAGTATTCGGGACGAACACTTTGAAGAGGGGAGCTCGTGTTAAGTGAACGGACTCCCTGAAAGGATTTACACGGTAAAGTTACCCTACCTTGACGCACACGAACTTTGAAGGAAAAAGATAACACCCCCCTCCAGCCCCGGCGTTGGGACAGCGCGTCATCACTGGCCACCTGCGTAGTTGCGTCCCGACACCAAAGACCACCATCAAATGAAACCATCTTATAACACCGTATGCGTCGCGGCCGTCCGTCCGACCGGATCCTGTTCGCAGGATATATGGGGGGAGACCTTCGCGCACCTTATGCAAGTGGAAGCAGGTGAATCGGACGACAGCGCATAAGGTTACAGATGCTGGAAGACAGATAGTCGGAAGGTTGTGTCGGAAGTAACGGGACGTTTTGCACACAAGTTAGTCCCCACGTATCCACAAAGTCGTGAGAGGTATGAAGGAGGTAACTATGCCTAGTAAGTGGATTGGGTGCATCCGCAGAGGACAAGTTGGTAAAAGATGGAGTCCGAGGGAAAAAGCCTATAGGTACGATCCCGAGGACAAGTCGTGTAATGCCGGAAGACCAGAATACAACTTGCAGTTGCAAGTTGAATTCTCGACGGAACCAACCAAAGAAGATTGGCCATCTTCTGTCCAGCGAGTTAGACTACCCTCAACGAGCACGAGGCCAAGATAATTCGTAGTCATTGTTGTCAACGGATAAACGGATGAGCCGACACCTGACGTGGTCTCCACACCATCAGGAATAATGGTAGCGCAGACCGATAAGTTGACCATGGGAGCAAAAGGTGTGGCAGAGAGTTTTCAGGGTCTACGAGTGTTCGCACTCAGGTGAAGTTCGCAGAGTTGCGGGCGAGGTACTTAGTTAGTATAGAGTTAGTATATATACCGCGATTGCTCAGACGCGGAATATAAATATCGAAGCATCTTCGCTGCTATTAAGACACAACAAGCACGGAGAATAGATCTTATCAATATAATAAGTTATCTACACTTTTATATCGTTACCAACACTTTGACGATCTATGCCGAAGTGAATCATTATATCTAGTTTATATTACTCGTGTTTTCTTAACGAGTTCTCCGATATAATCACGACTAAGCTCCTAGCTGTCGGAATACCTCACGCCGAAGCTACCACCTAACAACCGGATCAATGGTCGAGCTATTCGAATAGTCAGTATAGGGGCAGATATTGGAGAGGCGCAGGTAATTCCTAGCGGTGAGAAACATGGATAGTGAATCCCGGGATTGATCTGAGGACGTTTAATGAAATATATTAAATTATTCTATCCAATTAGGTACAGTATTTATTCGGCTGAGTTGAAACTGGGCACTTAAGGTGGCAGTTCACCTATTGAGTGTCCGACTGCAACTTGGCCTGGGGAGTACTACACGATCGGCGCGAATTTAAGGGAATGTTTTAAATAGATTGAATTGTTCTGCATGAATATACGGCCAAGTTGAAGCCGTACGCTTAAGGTGGCAGTGCCCATATTGAGTGTCCAGCGTCAACTCGGCTGGGGGAGTACTACACGATCTGTGGGCATTTACAGCAATGGTGTAAATAGGTTGATTGTTCCACACGAATATCCGGCTGGGTTGAAGCTGGACACTTAAGGTGGCAGTTGCCATATTGAGTGTCCAGCTTCAACTCGGCCGCCGGAGTCATACTTGATTTGCGGGTATTGACGGGAATGTTTTAAATGGGATGAATTGTTCCCTATGAATATACGGCTAAGGTGAAGCCATACACTTATGGTGGCAGTGCACATATTGAGTGTCCGGCCCCCACTCGGCTGTAGGACTACTTCATGATCCGTTGGCGTTTAAGGGAAGCCAACTAAAGTAGGGGGTCTGCATGGTGGCCGCGCCGGGCGTCTTATAAACAGTAAGGGAATTATGGAAGTGACAGTAGGGTGAAGACTAAGAAAAAATCAAGGTAGGATGGCAGTGGACGGAAGCGGATGGAAGCGGACAGATCTAGGTCGCCAGAGGTGTGAGGGTAGCAGAGATGGTCGGCGGACGCGTGCAACTGCAAGGAGTAGGCAGGAGGCCAGTAGACAAGAGGATAAGGGGGTGGATACAAGGGTGAGGCACGAGGAGGGGGTTGGGCCGCAACAAGCCCGTAGGACGCTGTGGAGGGAAAGTGGGGCGTCTGGGTGCACCAGACGCAAGAAATGAAAGGCAAAGAAGGCACGGGAGATCCGGGAGGACCTGTTAGGTGGTAGCTTCGGCGTGAGGTATTCCAACACCTAGGACCTGAATCGATTTATATAGGAGAACTCGCTAAGAAGATGCGAGTAATGTAGGCTAGATATAATGGTATACTTCCGGATAGATTGTTGAAGTATTGATAACGATAAGATAAAAACTTATTATATTGATAAGATCTCTTCTCCGTGCTTGATGATCTCTATCTACTCTGGACTCTTGCCCGCCTCTTATACCCTTTCCCGGGGTACATCTAGCTATCATACTAGCGAAGTACCTTTTCCAACTTCTCCTAGTTTCCATGAATGTGTGAACACCGTTTGACCCTGAGTTTTCGCACACCACTTTGGCTTTAATCATTGTCCAAGTAATTGCGTCCAATTACTGGTTTGCGATTCTTATGCCATATGAACTTGATCTGTATGTGCAGCCTGGCTCGCTATCATACCAGTGGTTCCTTCCGGTCAGGTTGTGATCAACATTTCTCATGCCGGGTAATGATATGCTTATGTCTTACATATCAGACAACATATGTCTGTTGGGTTATCTTTGAAGCGCCATAACTTCTTATCAAACCATTCGCACCTCGCCGTTCAACCTCTTACAGATAGAGAAATATTTCTTCTATAGTAATCGGCGAGAACCCCTCGGTCGCATGGCTCATGTGCTTGCGTAGAGATTGATGACAACCCGTAGTGTAGTTGTAATCACTATGACGGGGGTATGAGTCGAACACGTGACTTTCTGAAAGAAGTCACGTGTTATTCCGACTGCGCTAGTTCGTGCGTCAAGGTAGGGTAACTCTGCCCTGTAAATCCTTGCAGGGAGTCCGTGCGCCTAACATGAGCTCCCCTCTTCGAAATGTTCATCCCGAATACTCCATGTCGATTATACAATTTAGCTTCCATCTCGAGCTCCACATAGTAGGGGTAAAAACCACCAGAGTTTACTTGTCCACTGATGGAAAACCTTTCTTATGTTACTCGACCTCTCTCGCGCCCAGCATCTCCGGGCTTTCTGTATGAAACCTTTTGACCTCTTCTTGCGCGTTATTCATACCTTCGGGTGGTTCCCAAGTATTCTCATTCTCCGCGCAGCCTTTCCATTTCACAAAATACCGAAGCTCTTTCATCGGCTTGTTCCTTCCACGAACCTCTCGCGTGTAGGAAATGATCTCGCTCTTGACTATTCTTTCCACCTCCCATTCTAAATCCCCCTCGAGGATTTCGGGATCTCGTCGGGGTTGCGCACGATTTGGTCGGTTAGAGACCCGGTAATGTTCCAACAGCGAAACGTGACACACAGGATGAATTTTCCACCGCGGTGATATTTCTAACTTGTATGCCCTACTTGCTTTTCTTTCCAAGACTTTGAAAGGGCCAGACAGTTTTGGACTTAGCTTCTTCAATGGTCGTTTGGTACCTATCTTTTTCGCATTCAACATTACCAAGTCGCCGACCTCGATGCTAGGTTGTCTTGTCCCTTTTCGGTTATAATATTTCTTCATCGATTCTCGTGTATTCTCTAGGGTTTCTTTCGCCTGGTGATATCTGTCCTGCATCCAGTGAGCATTCATTGTCGCTCCGGGGTTATGAGCTTCTCTTTCTTTCATCCATTCCGTCGGTGGATTAAAGCCATAGTTTGCAAAGAAAGGGGTCATCTTGTGTGCGTTGGTAGCCGAGTTGTTGTAGGCGTGTTCTGCTAACGGCAATAGTTGGTACCAGTTGTTCTGATCGTAGTTGACAAATGTTCGTAAGTAACCATCTAGCACTTGGTTGGTCCTTTCCGTTTGTCCGCCAGTCTGAGGGTGGTTCACCGTTGACATGCGCCTTTTAACTCCTAGCATCTTGCACAATGATTCCCAGAATTCGCAGGAAAACTTCGCGTCCAGGTCCGATATGATTTTGGTGTCTGTAATCCGTGAAGTTTCCAGATTTCCCGAAGGAAGGTATCCGCAACATCCTTTGCGGTCACATTTTCCTGGAGGCCGATAAAATGAGCCATCTTGGTGAACCGGTCTACTACTACCATGTTCTGGGTCTTGCCCTGCGATTCTGGTAGTTCTGTGATGAAGTCTGTCGATATGGAGGACCAGGCGGCATAGGGTACTTCTAAAGGTTGCAGTAACCCGTACTCAGCATGCCGTGGGGACTTACTGTGTTGACATTCGTCGCAGGATCGTACCTAATCTCTGATCCAATCTCCGAGTCCTTTCTAGTAAAAGTCCCTTGTTACTATCTCAATCTTCTTTTCCTGTCCGAAGTGCCCCACTACTAATAAGTCGTGACAGCCTTGGGCTATCTCGGATTGAAGGGCTTCGTCCTCGGGGATGTACAAACGCTTCTTGTAATATAGTAACCTGTCCTTTTCTATCCATTCGTCTGGAATCTTTTTTCCGCCTTCTGTTAACATAACCAGTTCCCGGCCTCGGTTCTCCCACTTCTCGTCCTCCTTTCCAGCCATCCTAATTTTGTCAAGAAATGCATCGTGCATTGTTCGCGTCATGGCTGCATTGACGTGAGCGCTTGATAACATTTCTCTTTCTTTCGTCAACCGAGGGTGATAGACGATATCCGCTGCGCTAAAGAATTCGTTATTGTCTGTGTCTGCGTGAAGGAAACATATTTTGACTCCTTCTTCTTTAGCCGTAATCGATCGCTTGGGGTTTAGATCACTTGACCCAAAACCCGATTTCCTTCACTCTGTTGTTTCTAGGTCGTCCACCTCGATGGCGTCGGCGTCGGCAACCTTTTCTATTATGAGTTGTGCTATCCCATCTTCTGCCTTGAATACGCAGTCCCCCTCACCATGATTACGAAGTATGACCTTAACTTCTCCTGTGTAATCCGCATCTAGTACACCACGGCCCACTGCTTTCCCCATTTTGCTAGCCATACCACTTCTCGCGGCTAGCCTACCGTAGGTTCCCTCCAGCAATCCTATCGCAATACCCGTCTCAACTATTGTCTGTCCTTTTGCTGGTACCAGTGCGTCTGTCAGGGCATAGATGTCATGACCAGCCGTAAACCTTGATCCTTTTGTTGGAATTATTGCCTTGTCCGAAAGCTTCATTATTCGTAGGCTTGTTGGTTCGCGTTTTTCCGGGGTGAGGGCCGGCTCCACGCTTCGCTTCTGATGAATTATCGAAATTTGAAAATATTCGCTTTTCAAAATTGACTGTTCGCTATGACCAGCTCCCTCCTCAGGACGGTAGTCCGGCCGTCTACTTAACGCGTGGGGTTTCCCACCCCTGCTTCCTGGGCGATAGACTATTTTGAAGTTATAATTTGTCAACTCCTGTGCCCATCGAATTTGCCGCTGGTTCCAGACTTTTGTGGTCAAAAAGGACTGTACATTTTGGTGGTCAGTATATACCGTCACGGGCTCTTCTTCTCCCCTGAGGTATCTTTTCCGTTCTTTAAACGCTTTCATTATTGCGAGTAATTCTTGGTCATGTATCTCGTAATTTCTCTCAGTGCTGTTTAGTTTTCAAAAATGGAAAGCCACTGGGTGAAGGCGTCTCCCCTGGTATTGAGATAGTACACATCCAAGCGCAAAGTCGCTTGCGTCTGTCTCAACCTCCCTTTTTCTCCCTGGGTAAAAATGCGATAAAATTGGTGCCGTTGTCAACCTCTTTTTCAACTCCTCAAACCCCTCTTCCTGCTCTCTTCCCCAGTGAAAATCCTTTGGGTTTCCCTTCAACGTCTCGGTTATTGGCTTGCATACTTTTGAGAAATCTTTGATGAATCGTCGGTAAAAGTTTGCCAATCCAATGAAAATTGGTACTTCTTTAACCGATCTCGGGTGTGCCGAGTTTTGAACGCTTTTCACTTTTCTATCACTCATGGTGACGCCGCTCGTTTTCACAATGTATCTGTTAGGCGCACGGACTCCCCGCAAGGATTTACAGGGTAAAGTTACCCTACCTTGATGCACACGAACTTCGAAAAAGATAACACCCCCCTGCAGCCCCGGAGTTGGGACGGCGCGTCATCACTGGCCGCCTGGGTAGTTGCGTCCCAACACCAAAGACCACTATCAATGGAACACATCTTATAACACCGTAAAGGTCGCGGCCGTCCGTCCGACCGGATCCTGTTCGCAGGATATGTAATGGGAGACCTTTGGGCACCTTATGCAGGTCGAAGCAGGTGAATCGGACGATGGCGCATAAGGTTACAGACACTGGAAGACAAGCAGTCGGAAGAGTGGGTCGAAGGTGACGGGACGTTTTGCACGAAGGTTAGTCCCCTCGTACCTACAAAGTCGTGTACAGTATGAAGGCGGTAACTATGCCCAGTAAGTGGTTCGCGTGCATCCACAGAGGACTGGTTGGTAAAAGATGGAGTCCGACGGAAAACGCCTATAGGTACGATCCCGAGGACGAGTCGTGTAATACCCGAGGACCAGAATCCAACATGCAGTTGCAGGTTGAATTCTTGACGGAACCAACCAAAGAAGATTGGCCATCTTCTGTCCAGCTAGTTAGACTACCCTCGGTGAGCACGAGGGTAAGATGATTCGTAACCCTCGTTGTCAACGGATAAACGGATGAGCTGACACCTGACGTGGTTTTTACACCATCAGGAGTAATGAAAGCGCAGACCGATAAGTTGGCCTTGGGAGCAAAAAGTGTGGTAGAGAGTTTTCAGGGTCCATGAGTGTTCGCACTCAGGTGAAGTTCGCAGAGTTGCGGGCAAGGTACTTAGTTAGTATAGAGTTAGCATGTATACCGCGATTGCTCAGACGCGGAATATAAATATCGAAGCATCTTCGCTGCTATTTA
>Ga0307509_10002004_pt1 | contig 33660 bp, 38 predicted proteins | sample 10_EM_MG_FD_202245 | JGI IMG/M metagenome (GOLD analysis project Ga0307509, IMG submission 202245) | Populus trichocarpa ectomycorrhiza microbial communities from riparian zone in the Pacific Northwest, United States - 10_EM | ecosystem: Host-associated > Plants > Roots > Unclassified | place...
TTTGTCTTGAAAGCACCCTGGCCTTCTGAGACTACCCGAGCACCACTAGGAAGACTACCCTACATCCCGTAGGCTAGAATAGACTCCTAGATGCCCGAGAGACCATATATGAGCGACCTCCATTTTGACCGTTACCCATACTCCCCTTATATATCCTGCGAACGACATTCAGTCGGACGGACGGCGACGACGTATACAGTGTTACGGCAGCTGCTCCAATGACCTGTTTTAACTAGCAAACGAGCAACTACACAGCCGTCTGCCTATGACGCGCCGTCCCTACGCTGGGGCCAGAGGGGGGTGTTAGCAAAACCCGCCCAAGTTCAATAGCTTGTTCGGGCCACTCTTACATAGGCGTGGGGCCTCCCCGCGCAGATGCGTATGCGCCCAGGAACATCTAAGAGCCCATAGAATGTGAGGCAATCAACCTCTAAGTTCTAGGATGACTTTGCCGGTGAATGTAGGGTAACTTGGACACCTCAGTAGGGTAACTGGGGTCCATGGGCAAAATGACCAAATGCCCAAGGTAGGGTAACTTTGCCTTCTTATGCCTTTAACCGCTCAGGAAGTCCTCCAGGCGACCACAGAAGGCGTCTCGGAGGTCCGTGTAACATTCCCATAATTCTCTTGACCTTATGTGAATGTTCTCCCGAAAGGTTACCCTGCCTAGTAGAGTACCTCAAAGCTACTCGACAGTTGCCTAGGCCTTATCCTAGGTTTATCAGCTATTTGTATAAAGTATACGAGACCATACCACCTCTGGATACCTCTTGGTATACCATTTGGGCTAAGGTGATAGTGATTGTAGCTACCTATCGTAGGGTCGTTACAAAAGTACCTGTCCCCGGTGCCACTGCTCTCTGGTATTCCACTCTCTCCTTTGTGCTCTGCTGTTACGGTCGGAATTTTCGAAACATCGTGACTCCAGTTCCGTCAGCCTTCCTCGCACTTCTCGTGTCAGTTAGCCATCCGCCCCCCCCCCTCCCCAACGTTTGGATCGGCCTGCACCCTACTGCTCGCGGCTCTACGCCCACAATCAGACCTCTGTTCCCTTCTGATGTCCTTGGACTAGGGGCGCTGGTTTAAACCTTCTTTCCGGGTCCTATTTCCCGAAATAGCCGACTGGATCTTTCTTCGGCTGCTATGAGCCTTCCTTCCTTTGGCCACATTCTCTCGGACTCGGTTGCTCTTCCTGAGCCTCGGCTGGTGGGGCTATATGCCTCCGGGAGCTTTTCTCCCCTCGTTGCGTCCCCGAGACCTATATTCAGGAGTCCCTGTTCCTTCGGGAGCTGGGCCCGGTGGGGTTTTACTACAGTTTAGCTTATAGGTGGTTTAACTTGGGGGACTGGGTTTGTTTTCCTTTGTTGGTTGTGTCTACTGTTGGTTGGGAATGTTGTTCTTCTAGGCTAGGCTTTCGCGGGGGTTATTGGTTCGATGTTGTCAGGCCCGTGTTGTCATCTCCTTGAAGTTTCTACCCATAGTACCGGGCGGAACTTTCTTTGTCGGGCAGGGTCAGAGGGTTTTAGCTTGGGGATCGCGGGATGGACTGTAGGTGGATGTTTCGGACGCCATGGTCTTCATTCCGGCCGAATGTCTGTTGTACCTAGGACTGTGGGATCGAGCACTGTTGTGCATTCGCCCCGATAGAAACAATTAATTAATGAGATTCAACAAAGGAAAAAAGAAAAAAAAAAGAAAAAACAACACTCACATTAGTTTGCACGAACCATCTCCCCTACACCTCCGGCGATTCAAATCTCAACACCAGGGAAATCATCGTGGGATTCGACCACGACCCCCTCTCCTCTCTCTTGATGGCTTCTGTCTAGGGGAATGATGCTATCTCCCCTCCTCTACCTTAGGGGTTTACCCCCTCCCCTATGGGTTGTTGTTCTTGTTCATCGTTGACTCCCGCTCATTAAGTTCGGTTCTCCCCCTTACCCCGCACTTCCTTGGCACCTCCCTTAGGTTTTGCACGGTCGGCATTTCATCCCGTTCGCTCACGGTCGGCACTGAACTTTCCAAGGCCTTTGTGAAGTACCTTTCCGTCTTGGTTATGTGATCCTGTCGGTGAACACTTCTGTTAGTAACATCAGCACCTCATCCTCGTTTCGCATTCGGAAAAGGATCGGCCGTGGTTACTCTAGTCGGTTGTCTCAAGTGTTTGGACTACCTTCCTCCACACATCCTCCTCTCTCCACCCTCTTCGTCTTCGTCCCGTTGCTCGGTTACAGCTACATCTACCCCCCGTCTTCCCACCCCCTAAGCTGGCACCTTACTGCTTCCCGCCCGCTGTCGATCTTTTGGTCGCTATACAAAAACCCACATCGGTTACGCCCATCCTTCTGGCGGTCGCTAATGCCATTTTGCTACACCCCGCGGGGACCCCTTATCAGAGTTTCCGCCATTCGTTATCCTATCCTGCCATCGGGCACCGCTTCGTTCCCCGGCACCGCGCCGGCGCGCAGGTCCACACTCTCACTTCCTAGCTCAGGCTGATACACGGCACTTATCAGAAATAATTTTCCTTTGTCAGGGGTTCATACATTTCCTTTGTTCACCCTCTCGGTTTTTGCAGATGTCGCTAAGGGTTCTCCTCTCCTTCCTGCTTGCTTCTTTCCTTTCTACTTCCTTCGTATGTATGAGTATGTTCGTAGGTTTTGGTTCAGCGATAGGCGAGATGTGCGGTTCGTCTCATACCAGAGGGACTTGGGGGTTTGCATGTTTCTTGGGGTGAGGAGGGTAGGGTATTTGTCGGCCATAGCGTGAAAGATGCATGCTGTCTTTGTACCTTAATAAAACAAATGGACTAGATGTAAAAAAAAAAAGTAAAAAAAAAAGTAAAAAAAAAACAGTCACAGTAGTTAACACGCTTCCGCTCCCCTCTTTGCCCCCCCCTGCATTTCTCAACATCACGTCGTTCTGCGCACGATCTCCTCTCCTATACCTTTCGTCCTCAGTGTTGGGCCTCGCGTCCCCACCCTCACCTCCAGACATTGCCTCCCATCAGGGTGGCCCCTCGAGAATAGGCACACCGGCCCCTCTCTCGCCCCTCCCAACCACTGGAAATCTCCACCATCTGGTCTCGCTTTTCCACCAGACTGCCGCTGACCTTGGGCTTCCCGCCGAGGGCTTTCCCCCCATCAGTCCTGCAAACATTTCCACCCTCTCCATCAGGGAACAAATGCTCCTTCCTCTACTCTCTACCTCCCTTCAATCGAGCGTCCTCATAGCTTTGGCCCTGGACAATCTCTCGACTGAAATCCACGACTTGTGCTCTGAGGTTGCTAATTTGGACTTCTCCCCGCAACCCCCAAACCTCGCCCCACTCCAAGCATCTCTCCGTGACATTGCCTCCCCCCTCCCATCAACCACTCAGCCCTCTTTCCCTCCCCAACGCCCTAATGTCCCACAGCTGGCTACACACGCCTCTAGTGGATCACGTCCCGCCCCTACCAACACCTTCAACCCCGCTCACCAAGGGAAAGGAAAAGAAAGAGCTCCGCCAGCTCCGCCCCCACCACCGCATAATACGGTCTGGCCATCCCCCACAGCTGACCCGGATCTCCCGAGATACGACATGTCAACTTCCCCTCCCACAATGTATGGCAACCCTGATGCGTTTGCCAAGAAATACCCCCACACATGGGAAGCACTGGAATTCGCCAAAGGGAAATACCCCCCTGGTCCCTCCTGGACCCCTTGCCATTTTGACCCCGATTGGCGTCCCCCCACCACTATTGCCTCCAAGGCCACCCCCACCTATGCCCAAGATGCCGCGCCCCCTGCCAAAGGAAAGAAGGGGCGTCAGGCGAAGGGTCCTCTGTCGGCTTCCTACGTCGCAGTTGCTGCGGGAGAGTTTTTGCCGAAACCTTCCCCTCCTCTCCCCCAAGCTGTCCGCAGATTCTTCGCCTCCAGAACCACCTTCGAACCGCACCCAGAAGCGCTCAAAATGGCAGCCCACTTCCCGGACATCGCTGCTTCTGTTCTCAGAGAAGCTAACTGCTCCCTTCCCCTCTCCTTCAGTTGCACCGTCAACGACAAAGGCTCTGTTTCCCTACTCGGTACCGACCTTCACACCCCCGCCACCGCTGACACCCCCTATTTCGCTCCCCTTACCTTGAGGTCGAACAAGGCCTTTCTGATAGGCAACTCCCCTTGGGACATTTTCAAACCCGCTCTGAATGAAACGCAACTTTTGATTCACACCATCCCTCTTGCTTTCCTCCCCTCAGACGATGACCAGCTCTTCCCCGCTCTTCATGAGTCCATCGGCAATGCCAGGGGAGTATCCATTCTCTCGGCGCATTACCTTAACTCAGGCCCGGAATCTCATGAGCAAAAGAGCGCCACCTCCCTGGTTGTCACAGTGGCACCACCTGACGCTTACACCATTGGCCCCTCTGTCAACCTCTTCTCCTGAAACCGGACAGTCGAAAAAATGTTCTCCCCCTCAAAAAACTCGCTGTGTAAGAAATGCCGGAAGTTCGGCCACGTCCCCAATTGCTGTACCCACACACACCCAGTTTATCCCTTCTGCTCGCTCGCCCACTCCAAAGCAGAGCATGGCTGCCCTAACCCTTCCTGCCCTAAGAGTGGCAATCTCCAACCTATCCTCGCCTGCTGTCCATCCTCGGTGGCATGCTGCCCTAACTGCCAGGAAGAGCACTCTGCGCGCAGCAGGGATTGCCCCTCCCGCCCCAAAGCCACTCCCGATGCAACAAAAGTGCTATTGCGACAGACGCAGGACAGCATGGATCTCGCTGAAAACCAGGCTGGCCCTTCGACAATTCTTAACCCAGCACCAGGTGCCGCTCCCCGAACCCCGAGTGCCCCTGTACTCCCCCGCGATGCTTCTCCACCTAGGCAGAGAGCCCATCGTACCATCACCATCACCAATCTCGCCCCAAGAGAGAGCGGTGATTAATCTCTAGATTCTGACTCCTCCGAGGGCTCTGCCCAATAATGGAGAACTTTTTCACTGGTTACACTGATAGCAGTACTGTCTTTCTGTCCTTTCCAATGGTTCAACATGACTGCCTTGGGAGCTGGGATGTATTTCTCTCACTTTTTCCCAGCTTTACCATGCTGCCACACCCTCCTTTGCTTGTTGCTATTCAAGACCCCCCCCTCCAGATGTTCGGTTCTTCCAACGTTCCCGGGGTTTATGTCCTTTGCACTCCTCCCTCCTGGCCGCCCACGGGTAGCCATTTATGTCTCTCGCAGTGTAAACCAACACCTGTCCTGCTCAACCCTGTTTCACGACTGCTCAGAGATGTTGTCAGTTGATGTTTTTTCTCCCGAGGTTCTTTTTGGATCCCCCCCCCGCTCCCTCAGTGTTACCTCGGTATACCTTCTTCGCACAAATCGTCCTCCCTAGCGCTCCATAATGCCAGATCGGATTTTTTCTTTGCTTTCTTACCCTCACCTGGTTTTAGGTGATTTTGAACTCCACCATCCGTGAGCGGATCCCTGCCGCTCCCTATCCGAAAGAGAATTTACCATCTCCACACTCTACTTTGATGCCGCTTGTGACGTCCCGTACCATCTTCTCAACAGCCATGGGGTGTACACTTGGTTCCCATTTGACACCATTTTGTGAACCTCCATTTTGGACCTGGCCTTTGCGAATACGGTCATCTGCCCCCTCGTCTCCTCATGGGACACCCCCCTCCCCTCCACTGGTCCGGACTACGTTGCATGTGTGATAACACTAAAACCACCAGCGATAATGCTACGCCCTCCTAATCCAGACTGGGCCCTCCTGGACCTAGAGGCGTTACGAAAGGCACTAGATATCTTCGGCACACTACCCTGCCCAGCGAGGCCCATGCCCAACTTCCTGTGTAGATGGTTTGACATCTCCTCTACCCGCCTTACCTCCCTCCTAACCGCCCATGCCCCGAGCAAGCGCCCGTCCCCCCGCTCGAAGCCATGGTGGTCTTGTCGCCTGTCGTCTCTGAGAAGGGAATATCACAGATTTTGAAGGATATCCCGCCTCGACCCTTCCCCCCTCAACTTGAGCAATATCAAGAGCTCAAGAAGATCATACTTTAAGGCCATCGCCTCGGCCAAAAAAACATACTGGTCAGACTTCTTGTCTTCGGCCACCCCGCACTTCTTCTGGACGGCCAAGAGATTCGGATTGAGTCGCTCACCACAGAGGTTCCCGGACCTACGTGGAGCCTCCGACCCGGCCGAGATAGCAGAAACGCTTCTTGACCACTTTTTTCCCTCCAAACCTCCACCTCCACCGCTCCTCCGCCTCACGCCCAGTGTGGACTAGACCCCCCTCACCTCCGAAGAGATATCGAGGGCCCTCTCCAAATCCTCAAACACCTCCGCCCCGGGCCCCGACCACATGCTGTACTCGGTGTGGAAGTTTGTACACCACATCAAGCCCTCCCTTCTTCCTTCCCTCCTGGACCCCCTGCTAGCCCACGGCTTTCACACTCCCTCCCTCAAAAAAGCACTTGGTATTGTCCTCGATAAGCCAGGTAAACCCTCATACAACACGCCCTACTCCTTTCGGGTGATCGTCCTCCTTCGAACGCTCTCTAAGATCCTTGAGAGAGTGGTAGCCTCCCGCCTTTTAGCCCAACCAACGATATGCTCCCTCATCAATCCCAATCAGTGCGGGTCCCTCCCTGGAAGGTCTACCGCTGATGCCGCCCTCATCCTACAACATAACGTTGAATCCTTCCCTCCGCCTCCGCTACAAAGTCTCTACTCTCTTCCTTGATGTAAAGGGAGGTTTCGATAATATGGAGTCCCCCTCACTCCTCTCTCTCATCCGCAGAAAGGGGGTTAGCCTATACCTGGTCGAATGGGTCGGCTTTGTCCTCAGAGACCACACCTGCCGCCTCACGTTCCAAGGGTCCCCACGCCACTTCGCTCCTGTTTCGGTCGGAGTCCCTCTGGGTTCTCCTATCTCCCCCCTCCTGTTCGTCATATACGTCTCCTCCCTTCATCTGGAAATCCTCAGGTCGCTTATTATCTCATACGTCGACGACCTTACTGTCATGGTGGCCTCGCCCTCCGACAGAACCAACGTTCGCCTCCTTCAGAAGTCCTTCTCAGCGCTCAAGACAAAGGCCTCACCAATCAACATCTCCTTCTCCATTCCGAAGACTGAACTGATCCACTGGAAGACCACCAGGAGAAATCAGCCACCATGCTCCCTCCCGGTGCAGCTGGAAAGTCAGCTCTTCTACCAACAATCCCGCCTGAAGTGGCTGGGCATCATCTTCACCACTGCCTTTGACCAGAGATCTTACTTCTCCAGGAGGTACACACTTGCAAATGCTGCTCGAGCCATGATTCGCTGCCTCTCCCCCCCTGAGATGGGCCTTCCACCTTACCTTTGTCTCTCCTTGGCGCGTTTGCTCCTTGCTCCAATTCTCTTATATGGGTCCGCTGTCTGGAACTCTCCCCTGTCCATGATGGGTCCGATGCCGGTTTTCTGGCGCTGGGTCTGTAGGTTGATCACGAATTGTTTTTCCTCCACCCACATATCATGTCTGCACAGGGAAGCTTGTCTTCCCCCGATACATGTGCTTGTTCGCCACCAACGCCACTTTGCTGGCCTAAGACTCATCTGCTCCCCTCCGGAGATAAAGCCTGCCACGGCATGCCTCCCTAAATCTGTCCCCACCTTCTCGCCTCACCGTGCCCCTTTGATGGCGCGTGGGAAGATTACCTCCCAACCTTATCTCTTCTTCAACCTCGACTGGCGCTCCAATCTGGACAAGACCAAGAACCTGAGCTTCCAAACAACACCATCACAGCTTTAGCTAACTCTGCCGCCCACCTCGTACATGACGTCTCTACGCTGCCACCCATCTCCCTCCACTTAACCGACTACCTACCCTGAATTCTGGGGATTGTTCCATCTTACGCCCGCCTCAAGCTGAGGGCTAAGCAACTCCTCCTTTCCGACAGGTCTTCCACCCCAGCCCCCCCATACTACCCCTATCCGCGCTTGATGCGCCCCATCCCTTTATGGGTTTGTGCAAGTTTGTTGCGGGAAGAATACACCAGATGCACTCTGGGAAAAGCTATCTTGCGGCTCACCCCTCATGGGACAATCCTGATACCGACACGTCCTGTCCCTTGTGCTCTGAGGCCCCGCAGACCTTAGAGCATGCCATCCTGTCCTGCCCCTCCGCCCGTCAAAGATCCTGCCTCCTCCAAGGGATCTCGGACTTGGCCCCCGAGGCCCCAATCTGGTCCGACCAGTAGCTGCTTATTGCGCTGGCTGAGTTCATCCGCCCCACCGCCACTGGTTTCCCTCCTGGAATGCCTCCTCTTACTCCCTCCCTCCACACTCCCCCTCCAAACCCCCTCTTTCAATCTACCGCCCCATCTGCCCCTGGACCTCGAGACTAGTTAGCAGTTTATACTTTCCGTAATTTTAGCTACGGCTGCTCTGGGACGAGTATTGGTCGCATTGGGGGAACTGGTTATGTTTGTTTCTTTTGTTGATTGTTGATTTGATTTTCGGTTTTTTTGTGGCAATTGCGGTAAAGATCTATGTCATTTCTTGTACTGTAGAAACAATGAACATATGATTGAAAGAAAAAAAAAAGAGAAAAAAGAAGAAAAAAAGAAGAAAAAAACAGTGACAGTAGTTAGCAAGAACCATCTCCCCTACACATCAGCAAAAAGACAATTTAAGTCAGGCGGATCGCCTTTGCGCCCGGACGCATCACGTCCGCCCGGCTCGCCCCAGACGCCTGGTACCTCCGGATTCTCGTTTTTTTACCCAATCGCGCCTACTGCCTTGCAACACCAATTTCCCTTCTCCAAACACTCCATACGCTGTGCTCCAGACCCCTCCCGCCTACAGACCCCTCCCGCCTGCCGTCTTCTTCTCATAACCCCCGGCGGCCCCGGCCCTGCACACCCAAATCCCTATTCTTTGTCCCTGAACCTGCCGTCGCGCGCCGACTAGATTCACCCGCGGCCCTCCCGACAATTCACGTTCATCCAAGTTCCCAGCATGAAGAAGCCGAACACAGCGGGGCTCCCGGACTCCGGGATCCCCGGCTGTGTTCGTATTCTTCATGCCGGGGACCTTTATTTTTCCGTCCGACTCCGTCCGCTGATCCCGGGCTGATCCCGCCATTTTTCGTTTTCCAACCCATCCTCCGCCGCTTCTCCCAGACAGTGTTCCCTCCATCCGGATCCAGGCGCGCTCTTCCGCTCAATATTTAGTTCTTTGTTTTTAATATTTCAGGTTTCTATTTCGACTGACTAAATATGTACATAGAAAGTTTCAATAAATATCATTAAATGTCCGTAGATCAATCCGGTGATTTACTAGCCATTGCCCATCCCCATAAGGAACCACATGTGCCTTCCCAATCACGACTCCAATATCAATTAACCTCATATCCCGACCATTGCGCCTCTTGCAGACTCGTATATCCCCACTTGACCCATGAAATCAGCCACCGTTCACCGGATCAACTACTTGAACAAATGCTAGCCGACTTGCAACCCCCGTCCACATATTTCTTATCTTGAAAAGTCCTACCAAACGTGCCACGGCCTGTCCGCGAAGTTCGCCATACTTATCCGGTCCGCCAGCCTGTATCCATATCCAATCATATCTCGCCCCAGAGTTTCAGAATGACTTCTTTCCTGTACAGCGCGCACGATGAACCTGGAAGATATTTGTTTCTTGAAAGTCTGCAACAGGAATTTCGAGCTGTGTGAATAGCTCAGCTGGAGAGAATTTCTGTTCACTGGGGTCAACTGAGAGCTGTCGTTTATCAGTCACGGCCCGGCGGATGTAGTTAACCAATTCCGCAGCCAAGTCGTCGTAGGGAATCTCTAATGCAAGGCAAAGCTCGAGAACCGTGCCGACATTGGGGGTCCGCCCTTTCTGGACTCGCCGTGAAATCCGGTGGGCCAGGCAGGTCTCTATACCTATGCCTGGACTAGAAATTCTGACGTTGCCAGTTCCAACCGCATCGTCCGCCGTCCGTAATACGTCCATCGTCAATAATCTCATTCCAATAGCGTGTTGCCTGCTGTATTGTGCCAAGATCTGTCGTGCCGCTCCGTTTTTATTTGACCTGCGGTACCCTTCCTTGATCTGGTCTTTATGCGCCAGCTCGCCGATATCTGTGGAATACATTTGAACAGACCCAAAACGTCGCACATGCTGTATAAAGTGATTTAGGTAATGCATCTTAATAAAATTGAAGTTGTTTTCCCACTGTATCAATTCTGCCCATTGATTGGCCCTTTCAATCCAAGCTTCGCCCAATAGCCGATGCCGTTTAGCGGCGGATCCAGTGCCGACCCTAGTTCTAGGCGCATTGGCAATCCGGTCCCTCAATTCCCGATGCTGACATTAATCCTGTCCGCGTATAACCTCAGTTGTACGGAACTCAAGAAATATGTCCTTTGTTTTGTGAAAGGTCCGCAGATACAGTTCCATGTAACGGAGTGTTTCCGGCGTATGACTGCGATACTGAGTCATCTGGGTGAAATCAATCAGTGAGCAGACGCACAGTAATGCCCGCTTGAAAGGCCGTTGTTGAGAACTGTCCGGATTTCGCAATGCGGATGCCAATACAGCCGAAATACAGTGGCCAAGGTTTCGCATTTCCTTGCCTTGCCACTGCGTGACTTCTCGATAAGCCTTTTTTGGTACACTGAAACCGGGATAAGGCGGCAATTGTTTCCAGATATCATTGAATGCCTGCTGCCGTTTATGCTTTTTCAGGAATCCTTCTACCCATTTCATCATATCCTTAAAAAGTCTGAGAGAGATGTTGTGTAAAAGGTCGGGTTTCTGAAGGTCGGCGGGGTTTACTCAGTAGAGTCCGGAGAATACATTGCGGTCTATTTTCACCCCAACTTGATGAAAATAGTCCGCGATATGGGTGGCTTGAGTTTGTTTGTACTCCGTCGTCCTTCGTGCATAATGGGCGTAGTCCCGTGGCTCGTATGTGTTTTGCGGATCCTGACCAAGTTCTGTGGCCGGAACTACACATTTTGAGCAGGAATTACTAGCTATTCCGTGCAATGTGGTATGCTCGACATGGTCGGCAATCCAGGCGGATAAGATTGGAAAACCTAGGCGCATTTTTCCATCTGCGCAGTCAATCACGGCGCCGTCTTCGGCAATCTCCTGCTATGGCACCAGAATGAGATCGAAGACAGCCTGCAGAGCATCAGCATTCATCTGCCGCTGGACTTCGTCAGCGCGGACTGATTCATGACTGAGTTGTGGTAGCACAGGCAGCAAAGCAAGCAGTAGGATCGGCATCTTTGTTGGGCTGTTTCGCGTCCGGGAAAGGATATTGCCAATTGTCACATATACCGGCCATGCTTTCTTATCTCCCGAGAAGTTTGTGAGGTGAGTCTGGTCAGACAATCCGATAACAGGGACTACTGTTGACCCTGCGGGGAGTGCTTCCTATTAATAGATCTTAGTACTATACAGGTAAGTGATCGTGGACTTATCATACCTGAGTTTCCCACCACCAATCTGCTGTGTGCATCTCAGAGTATAATCGATCACCACTTGAATCATATTCGCGTATCGGCGCATAAACCATATCTCCTCTGTAAGCGACCTGCCGGATGAGGTAGCGGACACAGGATACAATATTTCGGTAGTAGAACTTGGTTAAATGTTTCCCGCTGTCAAGCGTGGCCTCGGTCCATGACAAATATTCTCTGAATGGGTCCAGAGTTTCAAGTTGCTTTTCCAATTTGTAGGCGGACCGAAATGATCCGCGTTCCATACAACCCAAGCCTTTGCCAAAGTAATCGTTAATCCGCCTCTTCGGTACCTTGCTCCGTACAAACCAGCTAGCCAAATTGAAGTCGCGCTCGGAACAAAATGGTGCCCATGGATCATCGAGCATGGCCTGGTTAAGCTCCTCATATCCGGTAACATCGCCAATTGGTTTGCCGCATCTGGGATCGTTTGCTGACTACATGGGATCGACTTATCTGGGTGTCGGGAAACGTCCTCAGAGTCCGAATCATGCTCTATATCACTGCCTGTCTCCTGTTCACTTCCTAAATCATAGTCTAAAATTGCTGGGTCAGACTCATAGTCAGAATTTCCCCCACCCTCTGCGAATTCATCTACGTCACTAGTGACACGTTGGTTGACTGCTTCATCCTGTATAAAAGATGTCCGCGCGGATGAAGTTCCTGGCCCAGAGTCCGCGATCTCGCGGTCGCAAAACATAATATCCTGTTGTCTCGTCCGAACATGTTTTTCATAGGCAGCAGCGTGCTGATAAAGCCGGCAACAATAGGGGCACCTCGTGGTCATCGTCCTTGTGTTTGCCGTTTCTGTTCTGTTTCTATTTCAAGATGCTAGTATCCGGTAGTGTATCGGCTATTGGAGCGGATGAATATCGTCTTGAAAGTTGATGTCCAATGGCTTTCAAACTTGAAAAAAAAAAAACAGAGTCCCGGTGGTTGTCTGGAGGTTCAACTACGGTAGTCTAGGTTTAAGCTTTTGAAGTTAGGTCTTCGGGCCATTCAGAGCAAAGATCTTGGCGGACCCCTGCGGCTCTTCTGCGGCTCAAAAGTCTATTTCAAGCTTACATAATCTTCAAGAAGCAACCTTCATGTTCGTCCTAAACCCTTCCCTGCTTGTACAGCCAACAAGTTTTTACCATATTAAACCTTTTTTTTTTTTTTTTTTTTTTAAATCATATGTTCATTGTTTCTACGGTACAAGAAATGACATGTATCTTCAACGATATGGCCAAAACAAAACCGAAAATCAAACTAACAATCAACAAAAGAACTAAACATAACCAGTTCCCCCAACGCGACCAATAAGTGTCGCACAGCAGCCGCAGCTAATATAAAGAAAAGTAAAAACCGCTAAACAGGTCTCGAGGGCCAGGGGCGGGCAGGGCAGTAGCTTGGAGGAGGGGGTTCGGAGAAGAGGTGTGGAGGGAGGGCGCACGCGGGGGAATCCCAGGAGGGCAACCAGTGGCGGTGGTGCGAATGAACTCGGCCAGGGAAATGAGCAGCTGCTGGTCGGACCAGATCGGGGCCTCAGGGGCCAAGTCCGAGACCCCTTGGAGGAGGCAGGATCTCTGATGGGCGGACGAGCGGCAGGACAGAATGGCTTGTTCGAAGGTCTGTGGGGCCTCAGAACATAGCGGGCAGGACGTGTTGGCATCAGGATTGTCGCATCAGGGGTAAGTCCTGAGATAGCTTTTCCCAGAGCGCATCAGGTATATTCTTTCCACAACAAATTTGCCTGAGCCCAGGAAGGGATGGGGGCGTGTTGAGGGAGAATAGGGGTAGTAGGTGGGGGCTTGGCTGGCCGACTTGTCGGAAAGGAGTAGTTGTTTAGCCCTTAGCTTGAGCCAAGCATAAGATGGGACTACCCCCGGACCCGGGGGCAGGTAGTCCTTCACGTGGAGGGAGATGGGCAGCAAGGTAGAGACGTCATGAACGAGGGGGACGGCCGCCTGCGCCAAAGCTGTAATGGCGTTGTGTCGGTATCTTGGGTTCTTGGCCTTGTCTGAGGCGGAACGCCAGTCGAGGTTGAAGAAGAGATAGGGTTGGGAGGTAATCATTCCACACGCCAGCAAGGGGGCACGGCGGGGCGAGAAGGTGGGAACGGACCTAGCGAGGCGTGCCATGACAGGGCTTAACACCGGGGGAGAGCAGATGAGCCTTAGGCCAGCCAGGCAGTGCTGGTGGCGTATATAAGCAGGCAGTGGGGGGAGACAGGCTTCTCTGTGCAAACATGGTGTGTTGGTTGTGGAAAAGCAGTTAGTGATCGACCTGCAGACCCGGTGCCAAAAAACGGACATTGGGCTCATGATAGACAGGGGAGGGGTAGAGACAGCAGACCAGTAGAGCAGAATTAGAGCTAGGAGTGAACGTGCCAAAGAGAGACAAAAGTAGGGTGGTAGGCCCATCCCGGGATGGGAGAGCCTGTGAATCTTGGCCAGAGCAGCAGTTGCGAGGGTGTCCCTCCTGGAGAAGTGGGACCTTGGGTCAAAGGAGGGAGTGAAGATTATGCCCAGCCACTTCAGGTGGGTTTGTGGATAGAAGAGCTGATCCTCCAGTTGCACCGGGAGGTAGCACGGCAGCTCATTGCTCCTGGCACTCCTCCAGTGGATCAGTTCGGTTTTCGGAACGGACAAGGAGATGTTGATTTGGGAGGCCTTTCTCTTGAGCGCTGAGAAGGATTTCTGAAGCAGGCGGACGTTGGTTCTGTCAGAGGGCGAGGCCACAGTGACAGCAAAATTGTCGACGTATGATATAACAAGTGACCTGGGGATTTCCAGGTGGAGGGAGGAGACCTATATGACGAACAGGCGGGGGGAAATGTGAGATCCCTGAGGGACCACAACCGAAATGGGAGCGAAAAGGCAAGGGGACCCCTAGAAGGTCAGGTGGCAGGTGCGGTCCCTGTGGAAAGAGCCGACCCATGGAACCAGGTATGGGCTGACCCCCTTCCTGCGGAGGTGAGAGAGGAGTGAGGGAGACTCCACGTTGTCAAAGCCCCCCTTCACATCGAGGAAGAGCGTGAAGACTTTGTAGCGGAGGCCGTGGAAGGACTCAACATTGTGTTGTAGGAGAGGGTGGCATGGGCGGTGGATCTCCCAGGGAGGGACCCGCATTGACGGGCGTGGATGAGGGAGCAAATTGTTGCTTAGGCACAGAGGCGAGAAGCCACTACTGTCTCAAGGATTTTAGAGAGCGTTCGAAGGAGCACGATAACCCTGAAGGAGGAGGACGAGTCATATGAGGATTTACCCGTCTTGTCGAGGGCAATACTAAGCGCTTTCTTCAGGGAGGCTGGGTGTAACCTGTGGGCTAGGAGGGGGTCCAGCAGGGAAGGGAGAAGGGAGGGCTTGAGGTGGTGTACAAACTTCCACACAGAGTACGGGATGTGGTCGCAGCCAGGGGCACAGGTGTTCGACAATTTGGAGAGGGCCCCATATATCTCTTCGGAGGTGAGGGGGGTATGGTTCTCATAGTGCGCGATGCGGAGGAGCGGGGGAGGTGTAGGTTTGGGGTGACATAAGTGGTGGAGGAGCGTCTCTGCTACCTCGGCCGGATTGGAGGCCCCTGGCAAGTCCGGGAACCTTTGTGGTGGGCCCCAAATGCGAACCTCTTGGCCGTCCAGAGGGAGTGTGGTGTAGCCGAGGACAAGAAGTCCGACCAGTGTTCTTTCTTGGCCGAAGCGATGGCCTTCAAGTATGTTCTCCTTGTGCTCTTCACATTGCCCCAGTTGAGGGGGGACGGGTCGAGGCAGGATATCCTTGAAAACTTGTGATATTCTCTTCTCAGAGATGATAGGCGAGGGGACCACCATGGTATCGAGCGGGGGCACGGGCTTTTGCTCCGGGCATGGGAGGTCAGGAGGGAGGGAATGCGGGCAGAGGAGATGTCGAACCACCTACTCAGGGCGTTTGGCGTGGGCCTTGCTGGGCAGGGTAATGTGGTGAAGGCATTCAGCGCCTCTCCTCCCGCATCTAGGTCAAGGAGGGCCCAGTGTGGAGTAGGGGGGGGTAGCATGATCGCGGGCGGTTTTTGTCTTATCACACACGGAACGTTGTCTGAACTGGTGGAGGGGAGGGGGGTGTCCCATGAGGAGACAAGGGGTGAGAGAGCTGTATTCGCCAAGTCCAGGTCCAAAACACACGGTCGTAAAATGGTGTCAAACGGCAACCGAGTATAAACCCTGGGGGTGTTGAGAAGATGAAATGGGACGTCGAAAGCGACATCAAGGTAAGGTGCAGAAATAATAAATTCCCTTTCAGATAGGGACCGGCAGGGATCTGCCAAAGGATTGTGGAGATTAAAATCGCCCAAAAGCAAATGAGGGTAGGAAAGAAAAGAAAAAAAGCATTCAGGTAGTATGGAGCGGTAAGGAGAACTGTTGGTATGAAGAAGGTATCTCGAGGTCACCCTGGGGGAGCGATGGGGGGATCCAAAAAGACCTTCAGGAGAAAAAACATCCACTGAAAGCCTCTCTGAGGAGTCGTGAACGACAGTGGAGCAAGACAAGTGCTGGTTCCAAGTTTGAGAAACATAAATGGCTACCCATGGGCGGCTAGGAGGGGGGGGGCACGAAGGACAGAAATCCTGGAAATGTTGGGAGAACCGACGGTCTGGAGGGGGGATCTTGAATAGCAACAAGCAAAGGAGAGTGAGGCAGCATGGTAAAGCTGTTAAAAAGTGAGAGAACAACACCCCTGCTCCCAAGGCAGTTATGTTGAAAGATTGGAAAGGACAGGGAGACAGCCCTGCTGTCCGTATATCGGGTGAAAAAATTCTCCATTATTGGGCAGAGCCCTCAGAAGAGTCTGAGTGCAGGGATTCATCAACGCTCTCTCTTGGGGCGAGATCGGTGATGGTGCGGTGGGCCCTTTGCCTAGGTGGAGGAGGATCGCAGGGGAGTACAGGGGCACTCGGGGTGTGAGAAGGGGCATCTGGTGCTGAACAAAGGACTCTCGAAGCGCCAGCCTGGTCTTCAGCGAGATCCATGCTGTCCTGCCTCTGTCAAGATAGCACCTTTGGTGGGTTTGGGGTGGCTTTTGGGCTGGAGGGACAATCCCTGCTGCGCTTTGAGTGCTCTTCTTGGCAGTTAGGGCAGCATGCTACTGAGGACGGGCACAGACGAGGATCGGTTGGAGATTGCCACCCTTAGGGCAGGAAGGGTTAGGGCAGCGATGCTCTGCTTTTGTATGGGCGAGCGAGCAGAAGGGACAGAGGGGCAGTGGGCTGGGACAGGGGTTAGCGATCTGGCCGAACTTCAAGCATTTCTTACACTGGGACTTCTTGGGGGAGGAAAACATTTGTTCGACTTTCCGGTTTTGAGAGGAGAGATAGCTGGATGGGAGGAAGGTGAAAGCCTCGGGCGGTGTTACGGTAACAACTACGGAGGTGGCTCTCATTTGTTCACAGGATTCCGGGTCCGGGTTAAGGTAAAGCGCTGAGAGAATGGAGTCTCCACTGGCATTGCAGATAGACTCATGAAGAGAGGGGAAGAGTTGGTCATCATCTGAGGGGAGGCAAGCAAGAGGGATCGAGTGAATCAAAGGTTGTGTTTTGTTCAGAGCGGGTTTAAGAAGATCCCAAGAGGTGTTGCCTACCGGGAAGGCCTTGTTCAACCTCGTAGTAAGGGGAGCGAAATAGGGGGTGTAAGAGGAGGCCGGGGTGTGAAGGTCGGTGCCGAGCGGTGACACTAAACCTTTGTCGTTGACCATGCAAGTGAAGGAAAGGGGGAGGGAGCAGTTGGCCTCTCTGAGAACAGAGGCAGCGATGTCGGGGAAATGGGCTACTATTATGACAACTTCTGGGTGGGGTTCGAAGGTGGTTCTGGAGGCGAAGAATCTGCAGATAGCTTGGGGGATAGGAGGGGGAGACTTCGTAACAACCTCACCCGACGCAACCTCAACGGAGGAAGCAGAGACAGGACCTTTCGACTAACGACCCTTCTTTCCTTTAGCAGGGGGTGCAGCAGCTTGGGCCTAGGGGAGGGTGGCCTTGGAGGTCATGGTGGTGGGGGGTCGCCAGTCGGGATCCAGATAACCAGGGGTCCAAGCGGAACCGGAGGGGTACTTCCCTTTGGCGAATTCCTCCGCTTCCCTGGTGTAGGAGTATTTCTTGGCAAATGCCTGATGGTTGCCATAAAGTGTAGAAGGGGAAGTTGCCAAGTCAGATCCGGGTCAGCTAAGGGGGAGGGCCAGACCGTGTTAGGTGGTGGTGGGGGTTGAGCCAAAGGAGCTCTTTCTCTCCCTTTCTCTGGGCAAGCGGGGTTGGTGTTGCTGGAGGGGGGGGGATGAGAGCCACTAGGTGAATGTGTGGCCTGTTATGGGACATTAGGTGGTTGGGGTAGAAAGGAGGCCTGAGCGGCTGACAGGAGATGGTAGGCAATGTCATGGAGGGATGCCTGGAGTGGCGCGGGGTTTTGGGGTTGAGGGGAGAGGTCCAGCTTAGCAACCTGAGAAGACAGGTCATGGATTTCGGTGGAGAGGTTCTGGAGAGCGCTTGCGATGTGGACGCTCAATTGAAGCGAGGTGTAGAGTAGAGGGAGGAGCATTTGTTCCCCGATGGAGAGGGTGGAAATGTTTGCTGGAGTAATGAGGGGAAAACCTGGGCAGGGAGCCCTAGGTCAGCGGCAGTCTGGTGGAAAATTGAGACCCGATGGTCGAGATTTCCGGTGGTCGAGAGGGAAGAGCGAGGGGGTGCAGTAGCATTTCTCAAGGGGCCACCCTGATGGGAGGCCATGTGTGGAGGTGAGGGTGGGGACGCAAGGCCCAACAATCAGGACACAAAGTATGGGAGAAGGGTTGTGCACAGAGCGAGGTGGTGTTGAGAAATGTAGGGGGGAGGAATAGGGGAGCGGAAGCGTGATCTAACTACTGTGCCTTTTGTTTTTTTTGTTTTTTTGTTTTTTTCTTTTTTTTAAATCATATTCATTTTTTTAAGGTACAAAGACAGCCATCCTCTGTCTCCTCTACACACCCGGCGATTGAAATCTCAACACCACGAGATTATCACCACTTTTCTTTTCTCCACCCCCCGCTATGAGCTTGCTCTAGTGGGTAGAGTCATAGCTCCTCTACACTCCCCTTCCCTTAGGTTTATCCCTTTGGGCTTTCTCCACTCTGGGTTGATGGATTTCGTCTTCTTTTGATGATGCTTCCTCTCCCTACCCCGCTTTTGCTCTACCTCGCTTAGAGCATCTGCACCGTTGGCGACACTCTCCTCAATGCCCATGTTACAGACGGCCGGGAATACGGTTTGCAGTAAGAGAAAACATTCAACAGGCTAGGGTCGATTTCTCTGTTCTCCTTCTCTTTGAGTGGCTGCCTAGTCAGACACGAACGCTGTTACCGATAGTTTCCACGGCATAGATGTGGGTCTACCCCTCCTTCACCTCTTCTCCTCCGGGTCGGATCGGCTGGCACCCTACTGCTTCGACACCCTGGGCCTCTGTTCCCTTCTGATCTCTGGGCTTGGTTGATTGTCATGGCTGTGTGTGTGGCTTTTGCCTGAGTTTGGGGTAAGGGCTTCTTGTCTGCCGCCTCTGTTGCCTCTGGGTGACATACACTGGCTCCCGGGTGTGTTTCCGGTAGGCCTACGGTCGCTACTTCGCCCTGCCACACACTTCCGTTTGTGTTGGTTTCGGTTACCAATCTTTCTCTTTGTGGTCTTGTCTGCCCTTGTGTCCGGGACGTAAGAGCCCCAGGTACATATATAAATACCTCTTTGTGTCTGATCGTTGGCCTCCTGTATTATCCTGCTGGCTCCTTGGCCCCTTCCCTGCTGCGGCAGAATGGGGTCAGTCGTGGGCTATGGGTGTGTTGCTTATGGGTTCGGCTGGGAGTTTTCTTCCTTGAGTTTGTTGAGGTTTCAGTACTTTCGTTGGTTGTTCACTGTTGGCGTCGGGGGTTTTCTTATGGGCTCGAAAAAATGTGGAGGTTTTTTGGTTTGTTGGTTTCAGGCCTGTACGCTCTTCTGTAGTTTCTACCCATAGTACCGGACGCTTTGGTGTCGGGCAGGGTAAGAGGGCTTTAGCACAAGGGATACGGGATGGACAGTAGGTGGAGGTTTTTCCTATCTTAGAGCGATCTGCATACGGGAGTTTGTACCTTAAACAATACTAAAATAATACAAAAAAAAAGAAAAAAAGAAACAAAGAAAAAAAAGGTACACAAACAGCATTCAACTTTAACGCTATGGCCAACAAAAACCATACCCTCCTCACTCCAGCAAATATCCAAACCCCCAAGTCCCTCTGGTATGTGACCAACCCCATATCTTGCCTATCGCCCAACCAAATCCTACGAACATACTCGTACACCCGAAGGAAGTAGAAAGGAAAGAAGCAAGCAGGAAGTAGAGGAGAACCCTTAGCGACATCTACTACAGCAAGTATAAAAACATACGGAATGAATAAACCCCTGACAAAGGAAATTTAGGTCTGATAAGTGAGGTGGATCAGCCTGAGCTAGGAAGTGAGAGGATGGACCTGCAGACCGGAGCGGTGCCGGGGGACAAAGCGGTGCCCGATGGCAGGATAGGATGGTATATGGAGGCGACTCTGGTGAGGGGTCGCCGGAGGGTGTGCCAAAGGGGCATTAGCGAAAGCCAGGAGGACGGGCGTAACCGTGGCGGGTTTTTGTATAGCGACCGAAGATCGACCACGGAGGGGGAGCAGCAAGGTGCCAGCTGAGGGGGTTGGAAGAGGTGGGATGGGAGTAGCTGTAACCGAGCAACGGGACGAAGACCCAGAAGGTAGAGAAAGGGAGGTGGGAGGAGGAAGGATTTCTGAACACTTGTGACGACCAACTAGAGTAACTGCCGCCGATGCTTTTCCAAATGCGAAACGAAGACGAGGTGCTGAAATTACTAACCGAATTGTTCCCTGACAGGACCACATAACCGAGACGGAAAGGCACTTCGCAAAGGGTTTGGAAAGCGCCGCGCCAACCGTGAGCGAAGAGGACAGAATGCCAACCATGCAAAACCTAAGCGAGGTGCAAGGAAGTGAGGGGTAAGGGCGAGAACTGAACTTCATGAGCGGGAGTCAACGATCAACAGGAACACGAACCCCGTGGTTGAGGGAGTAGACCCCAGAGGGAGAGGAGCGGTTGTAGCATCGCTCCCCTTGGCAAAAGCTATCAAGGGGGAGGAGAGGGGGCTGGTGGTTGATCGCGCGATGATTTCCCTGGTGTTGAGATTTCAATCGCCGGAGGTGTAGGGGAGATGCTTCGTGATCTAACTACTGTGCCTTTTTTTTTACTTTTTTTACTTTTTTTTTTTTTTTTTACAATCATATGTTCATTGTTTCTACCGTACAAGAAATGACAAGCATCTTTAACGATATGGCCCAAACAAAACCGAAAATCAAACTAACAATCAACAAATGAAACAAACATAACCAGTACCCCAAACGCGACCAATAAGCGTCGCACAGCAGCCGTAGCTAAAATCAAGGAAAGTAAAAACCGCTAAATTAATCTCGAGGGCCAGGGGCGGGTAGGGCAGTAGCCTGGAGGAGAGGGTTCGCAGGAGGGGTGTGGAGGGAGGGGGTAAGCGGGGGCATCCCAGGGGGGAAACCAGTGGCGGTTGTGCGAATGAACTCAGCCAGGGCAAGGATAGGCTGCTGGTCGGACCAGATTGGGGCCTCAGGAGTCAAGTCCGAGACCCCTTGGAGGAGGCGAGATCTCTGGCGGGCGGAGGAGGGGCAGGACAGGATGGCAGGTTCGAAGGTCTGGGGGGCCTCAGAGCACAAAGGGCAGGAGGTGTCGGCATCAGGATCGCTCCATGAGGGGTGGGCCGCGAGATCGCTTTTCCCAGATCGGATCTGGTGTATCCTGCCTGCAACGAACTTGCCCAAGCCCATGAAGGGATGGGGGCGCCTCGAGGGCGGAAAGGGGTAGTATGGGGGGGCTGGCGTGTCAGACCAGTCGGAAAGGAGGAGTTGTTTAGCCCTCAACTTGAGGCGAGTATAGGACGGGAGAACGCCAGGGCCCGGGGGCAGGTAGTCTGTTAAGTGAGGGGAGATGGGTGGCAGCCGCGAGACATCTTGTATGAGGGGGACAGCCGTGTTGGCCTGAGCTGTAATGGCGTTGTGCCGGTACCTTGGGTTCTTTGTCTTGTCCGGGGTAGAACGCCAGTCGAGGTTGAAGAAGAGATAAGGTTGGGAGGTAATTTCCCCACGCGCTATCAAGGCGGCACGGTGGGGTGAGAAGGTCGGGACGGACTTAGGAAGCCGTGCCGTGGCAGGGTTGACCTCCGGGGGTGAGCAGATGAGCCTTAGGCCCGCAAGGCGGCGTTGGTGGCGTACCAGAACAGGCAGCGTGGGGGGACAGGCCTCATTTGGCAAACACGTTATCTTGGTTGAGGAGAAGCAGTTGGTTATCCCCCTACAGACCCGGTGCCAAAAAACGGACATGGGGCCCATGATAGACGGGAGAGGGTTCCAGACACCGGACCCATACAGAAGAATTGGAGCGAGGAGCGAAGGCGCCAGGGAGAGAAAGAGGTAGGGCGGGAGACCCATCCCGGTGGGGGAGAGGCGACGAATGGTGGCTAGGGGGGCATTGGCCTGTGTATACCTTCTGGAAAAGTGAGACCTTGGGTCAAAGGCGGGGGTGAAGATGTAGCCCAAACACTTCAGGCGGGATTGTGGATAGAAGAGCTGCCCCTCTAGCTGCACCGGGAGGGAGCACGGCGGCTCATTGCTCCTGGTGGTCCTCCAGTGGATCAGTTCGGTTTTCGGAACGGAGAAGGAGATGTTCATCAAGGAGGCCTTTCTCTTGAGCGATGAGAAGGACTTCTGAAGGAGGCGGACGTTGGTTCTGTAGGAAGGTGAGGCCACTGTAACAGCAAAGTCATCGACATAGGAGATAATAAGAGACCTGGGGATCTCCAGATGGAGGGAGGAGACGTATATGACGAATAGAAGCGGGGAGATAGGGGATCCCTGAGGGACCCCGACCGAGACAGGAGCGAAGAGATGGGGGGACCCTTGGAACGTTAGGCGGCAGGTGCGATCCCTGCGGAAGCAGCCGACCCACTGGACCAGGTACGTGCTAACCCCCTTCTGGTGGAGGAGAGAAAGGAGTGAGGGAGACTCCACGTTGTCAAAGCCTCCCTTCACATCAAGGAAGAGAGTTGAAACTTTGTATCGGAGGCAGTGGAAGGACTCAACCTTGTGTGGTAGGACGTGGGCGGCATCGGTGGTGGATCTCCCAGGGAGGGACCCGCATTGAAGGGGATGGATGAGGGAGCATATCGCTGCTTGAGCTGAAAGGCGGGAAGCTACCACTCTCAAAAGGATCTTTGAGAGCTTACGGAGAAGGACGATAACCCTAAAGGACGAGGGTGAGTCGTATGAGGGTTTACCCGGCTTGTCAAGGACAATACCAAGTGCTTTTTTGAGGGAGGGAGGGTGAAAACCGTGGGCCAACAGGGGGTTCAGGAGGGAAGGATGAATGGAGGGCTTGATGCGGTGTACAGACTTCCACACAGATTACGGGATGTGGTCCGGTCCAGGAGCGGAGGTGTTCGAGGATTTAGAAAGGGCCCTGGATATTTCTTCAGAGGTGAGGGGGGTATAGTCCTTGTAACGCGTGAGGCGGAGGAGGGGGGGAGGTGGGGATTTGGAGGGGAAGGAGTGGTCAAGGAGTGTTTCCGCTATCTCGGCCTGGTCGGAGGCCCCTCGTAAGTCCGGGAACCATTGTGGTGGACGGCCGAATGCAACTCTCTTGGCGGTCCAGAGGGAGCGAGGAGTGGCCGAGGATAGGAAGTCCGACCAGTGTGTTTTCTTGGCCGAGGAAATGGCCTTCAAGTATGTTCTTCTCGAGCTTTTCACATTGCTCCAGTTGAGGGGAGACGGGTCGAGGCGGGATATCCTTGCACACTTGTGATATTCCCACCTTAGAGACGATAGGCGAGGGGACAACCATGGCTTCCAGCGGGGGCATGGGGGCTTGCTCGGGGCGTGGGAGGTTTGGAGGGAGGTGAGGCGGGTAGAGCAGATGTCGCACCATCTGCTTCGGGAGTTAGGCGTGGGTTTCGGCGGGCAGGGTAGTGTGGTGAAGGATTCCAGTGCCTTTCGTACTGCACTTAGGTCAAAGAGGGCCCAGTGTGGAGTAGGAGGGGGCAGCAAAATCGCTGGAGGTTTCAGTGTTATCACACATGGAACGTGGTCTGAACCAGTGGTGGGGAGAGGGGTGTCCCATGAGGAGACGAGGGGGCAGAGGGCGGTGTTCGCGAAGGCCAGGTCGAAGACAGAAAATCGCGAAATAGTGTCAAATGGGAACCGAGTATAAACCCCGGGGGTGTTGAGAAGATCATACGGGACGTCGAATGTGGCATCAAAGTCGCTTGTGGAGATGATAAATTCCCCTTCGGATAGGGAGCGGCAGGGATCGGCTAATGGATGGTGGAGGTTAAAATCACATAATACCAGGTGAGGGTGGGAAAGGAATGAAAAAACCCGCTCTGGCAATATGGAGCGGTAGGGAGGACAATTTGTACGAAGAAGGTATACCGAGGTAACCCTGAGGGAATGCTGTGGAAATCCAAATAGACCTTCCGGAGAAAAAACATCAACTGAAAGCATCTCCGAGGAGTCGTGCAAAACGGTTAAGCAGGACAAGTGCTGGTTCAAGGTGCGCGAAACATAAATGGCAACCTGTGGGCAACCAGGAGGGGGGGGGGCGAAGGACATAAATCCTAGGAAGGTCGGTAGAACTGAACGTCTGGAGGGGGGGTCTTGAACAGCAACAAGCAAGGGAGGGTCAGGCAGCATGGTAAAGCTGTGAAAAAGTGAAAGAAAAACATCCCAGCTCCGAAGGCAGTTATGTTGAACAATTGGAAAGGACGGGAAGACAGCACTACTGTCGGTGTAATGAGTGAAAAAATTTACCAATAGTGGGCAGAGCCCTCAGAGGAGTCGTAGTCTAGAGATTCATCACCGCTCTCTCTTGGGGCGAGATCGGTGATGGTGATGGTCCGTTGGGCTCTCTGTCTATGTGGAGGAGCATCGCGGGGGAATACAGAGGCATTCGGGGTTCGGGGAGCGGCACTTGGTGCTGGGGGAAAGATCGTCGAAGGGCCAGCGTGGTCTTCAGCAAGATCCATGCTGTCCTGCGTTTGTCGCGACCGTAACTCTGGTGTCTCTGGAGTGGTCTTTCGGCGGGAGGGGCAATCCCTGCTGCGTGCAGAGTGCTCTTCTTGGCAGTTAGGACAGCATGCCACCGAGGATGGACAGCAGGTGAGGACAGGTCGGAGATTGCCACCCTTGGGGCAGGAAGGGTTAGGGCAGCGATGCTCTCTTCTTTGGTGTGGGAGAGCGAGCAAAAGGGGCAGACTGGCAATGTGCTGGGGCAGCGGGTAGGGATGTGCCCGAATTTCCAGCATTTCTTGCACTGGGAGTTCTTAGAGGAGGAGAACATCTGCTCCACTCTCCGGTTTCGTGAGAAGAGGTTGATGGAGGGCAGGATGGCGAAAGCGTCGGGCGGGGCCACAGTGACAACCACGGAGGTTGCTGACTTTTGACCGCAAGATTCTGGGTCGGGGTTAAAGTAACGCGCTGAGAGAATGGAGACTCCCCTGGCATTGCGGATGGACACGTGAAGAGAGGGGAAGAGTTGGGCATCGTATGTAGGGAGGAACGTAAGTGGGACGGCGTGGATCAAAAGCTGCATTTCGTTTGGACCGGGTTTGAAGAGATCCCAAGGGGAGTTGCCTACCGGAAAGACCTTGTTCAACCTCGAGGTAAGGGGAGCGAAGTAAGGAGTATAAGCGAAGGCGGCGGTGTGAAGGTCGGTACCGAGCAGTGACTCTGAGCCCTTGTCGTTGACCGTGCAAGTGAAGGAAACGGGGAGGGAGCAGTTGGCTTCTCTGAGGACCGAAGCAGCCATGTCTGGGAAGTGGGCTGCTATCTTGAGTGCCTCTGGGTGGGGTTCAAAGGTGGTTCTGAAGGCGAAAGGTCTGCAGACAGCTTGGGGGAGAGGAGGGGGAGATTTCGTAAAAAACCTCACCTGACGCAACCTCAACGGAGGAAGCCGAGCCAGAGGCCTTCGCCTGTCGACCCTTCTTTCCCTTAGCAAGGGGTGCGACAGCTTGAGCGTAGGTGGGGGTGGCTTGGGGGGCCATGGTGGTGTGAGGATGCCAGTCGGGGTCAAGATGACCGGGGGTCCAGGCGGGGCCGGGGGGGTATTTCCCTTTCGCGAATTCTTCCGCTTCCCAGGTGTGGGGGTATTTTTTGGCAAATGCCTCAGGGTTCCCATATAGTGTGGGAGGGGAAGTTTATATGTCGTATCTCGGAAGATCAGGGTCAGCTGCGGGGGAGGTCCAGACCGTGTTAGGAGGTGGTGGGGGTGGAGCCGGAGGAGCTCTTTCTTTCCCTTTCTCTTGGCGAGCTGGGTTGGTGTTGCTGGTGGGGGTGAGATGAGTCCCACTAGAGGAGGGTGTGGCCTGCTGTGGGACACCAGGGCGTTGGGGAGGGAAAGGGGCCTGAGTGGCTGACGGAAGATGGGAGGCAATGTCACGGAGAGATGCCTGGCGTGGGGCAAGGTTCGGGGCTTGTGCGGAGGTGTCCAGATTGGCAATCCGAGAGGACAAGTCCTGGATCTCAGTCGAGAGATTCTCGAGAGCAGTTGCTAGGTGAACTCTTGATTGGCGCGAGGTGCAAAGTAGAGGGAGGAGCATCTGCTCTCCGATAGAGAGGGTGGAGATGTTGGCCGGAGTAATGGGGGGAAAACCTGCAGCGGGGAGCCCTAGGTCGGCGGCAGGCTGGTGGAAAATCGAGACTAGATGGTCGAGATTTCCAGTGGTCGGGAGGGGAGAGAGAGGGGCGGGTGTACAGATTCTCGAGGGGCCGCCTTGATGGGAGGCCATGTTTGGGGGTGAGGGTGGGGACACAAGGCCCAGCAATGAGGACAAAAAGTGTGGGAGAGGAGATCGTGCGCAGAATGACGTGATGTTGAGAAATGAAGGGGGGGGGCAAGAGGGGCGCGCAAGCGTGATCTAACTACTGTGCCTTTTTTTTTTTTCTTTTTTTCTTTTTTTTTTTAAATCATATGTTCATTCTTTCTATGGTACAAGAAAAGACATGCATCTTTAACCATATGGCCAAAACAAAATCGAAAATCAAACAAACAATCAACAAAAGAAACAAACATAACCAGTTCCCCCAACGCAACCAATAAGCGTCGCAGAGCAGCCGTAGCTAATATAAAGAAAAGTAAAAAACCAGCTAAACTAGTCTCGAGGGCCAGGGGCAGGCAGGGCAGAAGCATGGAGGAGGGGGTTCGGAGAAGGGGTGTGGAGGGAGGGGGCAAGCGGGGGCATCCCAGGGGGGAAACCAGTGGCGGTGGTGGGAATGAACTCAGCCAGGGCAATGAGCAGCTGCTGGTCAGACCAGACTGGGGCCTCAGGAGCCAAGTCAGAAACCCCTTGGAGGAGGCGGGATCTTTGGCGGGCGGAGGAGGGGCAGGACAGGATTGCATGTTCGAAGGTCTGCAGGGCCTCAGAGCATAAAGGGCAGGTTGTGTCGGCATCAGGGTTGCCCCATGAGGGATGGGCCGCGAGATAGCTTTTCCCAGAACGCATCTGATGTATCCTGCCTGCAACGAACTTGCCCGAGCCCATTCAGGGATGGGGGCACGTTGAGGGCGGAAAGGGGTAGTATAGGGGGGGCTGGGGTTTCAGAGCAGTCGGAAAGGAGATGTTGTTTAGCCCTTAGCTTGAGGCGAGAATAGGAGGGGACCAACCCCGGGACTGGGGGCAGGTAGTCCGTTAAATGGAGGGAGATGGGTGGCAGCGCCGAGACGTCGTGTATGAGGGGGACAGCCGTATTAGCCAAAGTTGTCATGGCGTTATGTCGGTACCTCGGGTTCCTGGTCTTTTCCGGGGTAGAACGCCAGTCGAGGTTGAAGAAGAGATAAGGTGGGGAGGTAATCTTCCCACGCGCTATCACGGCGGCACGGTCGGGCGAGAAAGTGGCGACAGACTTAGGGAGGCGTGCTGTGGCGGGCTTTATCTCCGGGGGGGAGAAGATCAGCCTTAGGCCCGCAAGGCGGCCTTGGTGACGTACCAGAACAGGCAGCGGGGGGAGACAGGCTTCCCTGGGCAAACACGTTATGTTGGTTGAGGAGAAACCGTTGGTTATCCACCTCCAGACCCGGTGCCAAAAAAAGGACTTGGGGCCCATGATAGAGGGGGGAGGGTTCCAGACGGCCGACCCATATAGAAGAATCGGGCCGAGGAGCGAACGCGCCAGAGAGAGACAGTGGTATGGTAGGAGGCCCATCCCGGGGGGGGAGAGGCGACCAATGGTGGCTAGGGCGGCATTTGCAAGTGTGTACCTCCTGGAAAAGTGAGACCTTGGGTCAAAGGCGAAAGTGAAGATGAAGCCCAACCACTTCAGGCGGGATTGTGGATAGAAGAGCTGACTCTCTAGCTGCACCGGGAGGGAGCATGGCAGCTCATTGCTCCTGGTGGTCCTCCAGTGGATCAGTTCGGTTTTCGGAACGGAGAAGGAGATGTTGATCAGGGAGGCCTTTCTCTTGAGAGATGAGAAGGACTGCTGAAGGAGGCGAACGTTGGTTCTGTAGGAGGGTGAGGCTACTGTAACCGCAAAGTCGTCGATGTAGAAAATAATAAGAGCCCTGGGGATCTCCAGGTGGAGGGAGGAGACATATATGACGAATAGAAGCGGGGAGATAGGGGATCCCTGAGGGACCCCGACCGAGACAGGAGCGAAGAGGCACGGGGACCCTTGGAATGTCAGGCGGCAGGTGCGGTCTCTGAGGAAGGAGCCGATACACTGGACCAGGTACGGGCTGACCCCCTTCCTGTGGAGGAGAGAAAGGAGTGAGGGATACTCAATGTTGTCAAAGCCTCCCTTCACATCAAGGAAGAGAGTGGAGACTTTGTATCGGAGGCGGTGGAAGGACACAACATTGTGTTGTAGGATGAGGGCCGCATCGGCCGTGGATCTCCCGGGGAGGGACCCGCATTTAAGTGGATGAATCAGGGAGCATGTCGTTGCTTGGGCTGAAAGGTGGGAAGCTACCACTCTCTCAAGAATTTTGGAGAGTGTTCGAAGGAGGACGATGACCCTGAAGGAGGAGGGCGAATCGTATGAGGGTTTACCCGGCTTGTCAAGGACATTACCAAGTGCTTTTTTAAAGGAGGGAGGGTGAAAACCGTGGGCCAGCATGGGGTCCAGGAGGGAAGGGAGAAGGGAGGGCTTGATGCGGTGTACAGACTTCCACACAGAAGAGGGGATGTGATCAGGTCCAGGGGCGGAGGTGTTCGAGGATTTGGAGAGGGCCCTGGATATTTCTTCAGAGGTGAGGGGGGTATAGTCCTTGTAACGCGTGAGGCGGAGAAGGGGGGGAGGTGAGAGTTTGGAGGCGAAGAAGTGGCCAAGGATTGTTTCCGCTATCGCGGCCGGGTCGGAGGCCCCTGGTAAGTCCGGGAACCTTTGTGGTGGGCGGCCGAATGCCAATCTCTTGGCCATCCAGAGGGAGCCTGGAGTGGCCGAGGAAAGAAAGTCCGACCAATGCGTTTTTTTGGCCGAGGCGATGGCCTTAAAGTACGTTCTTCTCGAGCTTTTCACATTGCTCCAGTTGAGGGGGGAAGGGTCGAGGCGGGATATTCTTGCAAACATGTGATATTCCCTCCTTAGAGACGACAGACGCGGGGACCACCATGGCTTCGAGCGGGAGCACGGACGCTTGCTCGGGGCGTGGGAGGTTAGGAGACCGGTGAGGCGGGTAGAGGATATGTCGAACCATCTACTCAAGGAGCTAGGTGTGGGCTTCGGCAGGCAGGGTAGTGTGGTGAAGGATTCCAGTGCCTTTCCCACTGCACCTAGGTCAAGGAGGGCCTAGTGTGGAGTAGGGGGGGGCAGCATAATCGCGGGAGGTTTCAGTGTTATCACACAAGGAACGTGGTCTGAACCTGTGGAGGGGAGAGGGGTGTCCCATGAGGAGACGAGGGGGGAGAGGGCGGTGTTTGCGAAGGACAGGTCCAAAACAGACGGTCGCGAAATAGTGTGAAAAGCGAACAGGGTATATCAAACCACTGTGCCTGAGTCTTCCTTATATAGACTCTTCACCCCGACAACCATAACCTGGTGACTCATAACTAGAGTCACGCGGTCCTATGACTCATCATGAGGCATGCCTGAAATCGATCGGATGACTCCTATGACTCACTGCACAAGATACCGTATATCAATCACATCACACAAAACATGTCAGTTGCGGAAACCATGCCACCCTAGTGAAACTCGTCACTCATAATGTGAGTCACGCGCGAAAGTCATTACATTATTATGAATCCCAATCTTGAGTCATAGAAACATCAACCACTCATAACATAACGATGACACAAAAGAGCGAGTCATGTGAGAACTATGAGTCAACTGACTGCATAGCGTGAAACATAAACATACACCATGACCCATAACTATTAGTCATGTGAAATCTGCCTTGCTTAGTCACGATTTCTGACAAAAGTCTTTTCAAGCGAGATGGAGTCTCACCTGCCCCAGCTTTATGCGCAGGCATCATATAAGTATGTATTAATTCCAAGGTTTCAGGGTGCATGGCAAAATGTTACTCCAGAAAGGCAACTATACATTATTTAAAGTATATGATACAGACTAGAAGCTGTAATAGCAGTCGGGGCCAATGCTTCACTGTATTAAATTGTAGAAATAGTTTTCTTTCTCTATAAACAGAATAATTTCCAAAGTTTGACAGAGGTTGTTCTATTACCAAAGTTCCAGGTAACCCGCCAATGATACATGCTGACAACTCTCATACTTATAATAAACCTAACCTATCAGAGCAGTATTTGACAACTTTTTTTTTATATATAATTATTTTCCATTTTGTGATCTAAGCTACAATCAAGCAAGGACAACTACTGTATTTTTTATTGTTATCCTGTTTTCTGCCAAGAAAGTGTATCACCTCATATCAGATGTTGCCCATAGTCTGAAATAGGTCCTTTAATTCTCCTAGTTATTATAGTAACCATGGTACGGATTTCAGGTGTCCAGTACTGCACCAATTCAAGTATGGCACATGTTTAATCACCTCCCTAACACTTGCCCAGGAGGGATTGACGACTCTCAGCCGCAATGTTATAGACACCTAAAATCCACACCTTAATTACTATATTGGCTACCAGCATGAAAGGCCCAATTTTAGACCAGGGACTACGTCCAACCATAAGTCATATACTCTCTAGATGGAAAACCAGATAACACTAAAAAATATACTATCATGTCAACCTAAAACCACAACCCTATCAAGCTCTCCTGCCTGTTGTGGCTCAGCCTGTGCTGGATATTGTCCTGCACACCATCCTTTGGTGGTGGCCATCCATCTCTACCTGCAGATCCATGGGGCTTTCATGCTCTAACCTCCCTCAAACAAAACCAAAAAACTGAAAATAAATCCATTCTCACACCTCAAAACAAATACCTCTAACCCTACACTCTTCCCTCCTCCCTAGTAGTGCAAAGACATATGTACTAAACAAAAGAATAATCTGCACAAATGGCCATTAACCTGAGTCTCCTTTTGCAGCTACTACTCTCAACTACTACAGCTAAAGGGATGCATTACATAGTGGGGTGGACCTGTACCTGCTGCTAGACTAAAATCAACTAAAGAAAACATCATTACCATACTCTAAGCGGTTCCCTGAAACCAAGTTCTAATTACATCCTGGAGTACTAAATGCCTATCTCAGTTACGTGCCCAGATCAATCAATCTCTATCCCCTTCCTCTAGTCAAACTCATATCAAACCCAGTACCCACCTGTCCTGTGAGTCAAGTTTGTACTCCATATGGCACTCCCCCATACCTCTCCGCCAAATCTCTCAGATTTACCAACCGCTTTACTACTGCCAAATCCTCAACCACCTCCAAATTCCCTTCCTCCTAATCCAAACTCCTTCTTTTTCACCCCTCCTGGTAGCCTTCCCAGCACTTCTGAAGGTCTATCATCAACTCCACACTTCGCCGACACTACTACAACAGTATCAGCATCCCTCAACACCACTCTATCCTCATCACTTGCCACCATAATGCAGCTCACCATCACGGATCTGGGATCCATGCCTCCTCTTTCTCATCAGCCACACTGTTCTCAGGCACAGCCATCTTCACTTTTTTCTCTCTGTTCACCTTCTCCAAAAACTCACCTACTCTATACTCCAACTTGTTATTTCTCTTCGACAATACTTTCACATGGTGTCAAAGCCTCAAAATCTCTTTCTCCAACTTCAGAACCTGTTCAAGAGCCTTCGCCGTAATCAAACCGCTATTGGCAATCTTAGTTGCTGAAAATGTGATAAAACCTTGCTTAGTTATCTTAACCGACAATTAATAATAGATGGAAGTGATAAATCTATCTTCCAAAAGATGAAAAACTAATAAGTAGAAATCTCAGAAGTTCAAGACTTGAGACAATCATGAGATGGGTTCCAAGAATCGCAATTGAACAAAAACCGAAATATAACTAATCACCTGAAGTTTAATTTTAATGACTAAGGCTGTAGCTGACTTGGTGGATATTCAACAGACTTTTGTGTACACCCTAGTACTGGTGCAGTAACTTACATACCGCACTGTCATTCTTGTAGCTTCAAGCTTGTATGATCGTGTAGCCTGATCAGTGAACCCTATGGTAATACCATCCCAGATCTTGGCTCCCGTTGAATACTCCTAATACTGAGTAGACTATGTGACTAGGGATTAAGGGTGTTTTGCTAAGTCAGTACATTACTGAACTTATCTTATCACCACAGCAATGACACTATCCTTTCTGCCTCTGATAAGGCACAGTTTTGCACAGTATTATGAATAGTGCATAGTTTGAACTATTCACACTGATTTTGTTGACATCATTGTTTATATAAAAAGAAATAGAATTTTCGGTATATGATATTTGTCTTTACAACAATACCTATCGATATTTCATGCATAATGTTGACAATACTTGTGACAAGGTTGTAACCGCACTACAACCCTTAGTCATTCACAGGCTCACGACCTTGGACACTCTCAAGAGAGTACCTGACTGTAACGACCCTACGATAGGTAGCTACAATCACTATCACCTTAGCCCAAATGGTATACCAAGAGGTATCCAGAGGTGGTATGGTCTCGTATACTTTATACATATAGCTGGTAAACCTAGGATAAGGCCTAGGCAACTGTCGAGTAGCTTTGAGGTACTCTACTAGGCAGGGTAACCTTTCGGGAGAACATTCGCATAAGGTCAAGAGAATTATGGGAATGTTACACGGAACTCCGAGACGACTTCTGTGGTTGCCTGGATGACTTCCCGAGCGGTTAAAGGCATAAGAAGGCAAAGTTACCCTACCTTGGGAATTTGGTCATTATGCCCATGGACCCCAGTTACCCTACTGAGGTATCCAAGTTACCCTACCTTCACCGGCAAAGTCATCCTAGAACTTAGAGGTCGATTGCCTCACATTCTATGGGCTCTTAGATGTTCTTGGGCGCACACGCATCTGTGCGGGGAGGCCCCACGCCTATGTAAGAGTGGCCCAAACATGCTATTGAACTTGGGCGGGTTTTGCTAACACCCCCCTCTGGCCCCAGCGTTGGGACGGCGCGTCATAGGCAGACGGCTGTGTAGTTGCTCGTTTGCTAGTTAAAACAGGTCATTGGAGCAGCTGCCGTAACACCGTATACGTTGTCGCCGTCCGACGGCCTGAATGGCGTTCGCAGGATATATAAGGGGAGTATGGGTAACCGCCAAAATGGAGGTCGCTCATATATGGTCTCTCGGGCATCTAGGAGTCTATTCTAGCCTACGGGATATAGGGTAGTCCTCCTAGTGGTGCTCAGGTAGTCTCAGAAGGCCAGGGTGCTTTCGAGACAAATACCTCAGTAACCAGCCCCGACCTTCTCCCCTTGATTTGTAGCATTACTATCGGTTGTTATTGGACTCTAGAGGTATGAGTCTTATCACGGTAGAGTATGTCCCGAGAGGCTGGCTATGGGTAGCGCCCACTTAGCCAACCATCGGCTACATCTCACCCGGGGAGCTTGCATGTCAATTTATCACATTAAATAGTCGCGTAGATTAAATGATGGACTGCATAGCTTGTATAG
>Ga0307509_10002005_pt1 | contig 33656 bp, 17 predicted proteins | sample 10_EM_MG_FD_202245 | JGI IMG/M metagenome (GOLD analysis project Ga0307509, IMG submission 202245) | Populus trichocarpa ectomycorrhiza microbial communities from riparian zone in the Pacific Northwest, United States - 10_EM | ecosystem: Host-associated > Plants > Roots > Unclassified | place...
TTGTTGTTGTTAGTGAAGAGATTTTTCCCCCTTTCCTGTGTGCGATCGTTTAGGTGTGAGTTCCTTGGCGTTTACCGTTTCGTTCCGTTGTCGCCATACTGTCGTCGCCGTCGATCCTAGTTTAATAGTCTCCTGCAGAATCTAGCCTAATGATTCAAGGACTACCATTCCTTGATTCCCCACAATGATATATGCTCTCTTACACGATATAGCCTTTTCCCTCTCCCGGGTTGCCGTCGCAGAGCAACATCGGATGATAGGTTTCATCATGCCTACTACTGGTATGCGAGCGTCTGAATTCCTTTGCCTCTAGCAGCCAGGCTCTTATACTGCCCCACCCCGCCGCTGGGCTCAGATGTCTCGATTGCGTACCCGCGGCTCTAATGGAGATAGCCACTCCAGTATTTTAGACCTATCATCGGGGGCGGTGTTAAAGATATTTGTGATGTCGAAAGCAGTATGGATATTGCTGAAAGCTTGTGATATTTTTTCGATTTTCACCACTTTGGATGTTGCTAAGAACGAGGTGTTGACCAACTTGGGATCCTTCAAGGCAACTATTTGGAATAGAGGAAAAGCGGAGTTTTTCTTCTAAAACCCACAAAATTAGCATTCCGCATACCCCTCCTGTCCCCTAGCTCCGTTACAGATGTTCCGCTTCATCGACTTCACTAAGCGAAGACGCTGCCATTCTCAATAATGTAATCTAAATCTTCTTGGCCAAGGAGGTAATTCGAGGCATAGGCGAGCTATCCTGTCATGCCGTCGAAAGTTTTGTACTACGGTGCACTGTGTTGACCAAAGGTATCTGTAAAAAAATACTTGAATGAAACAAATAGCAATATATTAAACTCTTCTTTTAGCCACACAAAGGTTGGCCTTCCGATTCACCATCTATCACTCGACATGAAATAGCCCTTGAGTTAACCCGTGAACTATTTTTTTTAACCTACAATCCACCCAAAGATCCCAGTCCCCCTCTGTGCTCAACCTGCATACCAGTGTCCCTGAGAGGTAGTCTTAGAATGGATTATCTCGAACATGCTGAATGACATACTATCTCGTTGGAAGCAGATTCTCTGACATAGCCAGCCGGTGGAACCATCCTATCTGTTGATTCCCGCGAAACGAATAGTCTGACTTACCCTGGCTGGAGGGCTTGATCGTTCACACCTATCAAAGCAGCATATTGTGGTAAACAAGTTGGACCACATCTCTTGCTGTCGATCCCCATGCTTTAAAGTGAAAGGTAAGTAATATGCCCTGGCAAGCCTGTTTCCGTTTTCATTGGACCTTATTCATATCTGCTTTCCCGATTTCCTTATTCGCCTTTTCCCCCTTGGTCTGATCAAACAGGCACGCGGGATTGCCCATTGGAATTCTACCGGTGGCATGGAAAATAAGTCAGAGTGGGAGGGTTACTGACGTCCCCGTCCACGCAGTCACGGCTGGTGGTACAATAAGGTCTGCTATACTACAGTGCGGTGGGTTGTCCTTAACGGTATTAGTGTCTGTGGGCGGAGCCAGTAATTTAGCGTATCATAAATTAATTGCAGTCTTTAGCAAACCATTTGACCGAGGGGAAATTGGCGGATAAATGGGTGTTGATAGCGGGCGTAGGGAGTTGCAATAAAGTGAACCACCGGCACCGGTACGTAGTAGATTTATGATACTCGCCCAATTTAGGGCCCAGTGCGATGCGAGTCGTTTCTCTCCTATAATGGTCGTGTCGCAGTGGTCGTTCTAACAAGGGCTACTAAGCATACACAACGGCAGAGGTAGTATAGGCTTGTCACGACCTGACGAACTCCTCCACCCCCCACTCGTACTTTCTATCCCTCTCCCGATATCTCAGGCCTATACTTAAATTCTGCGAATTGCTGCTAGAACTGTATTTTTCGAACTCTCCCCGAGAACACAATCCCCAAGTAGCCTACCCTAGATTATAGCTGCGTTGTGTCGATACAAATGATCCCCGAATTTCTACGCATCTCGAAATTCCAGGACATCTGCGGTGGTGGACTCGAGAGGCTAGCATCTACCTACAGTCCATTAGGTTGCTCTCTTAGTGCCAATTTAATGGTCCTGTTTGAGGGCTACATGGCTAGAGAAAGAAATATCTATTGGGTGGAATGGGTTTATTCTGACATTTATCCCGGCAAGAATTCGGAAGCGGTTGGGTAGTGTGGAAGGTAAATTATTTGTTGCATGTATATGAGGGCTAATTGGTGCCGAGAATCGTGTCATGAAATCACTACGCCTAGGGTCGATTCGCTTGATCAGAGTAGCTTTGGGGACAGCTATTCTAGGTCTTCACGTATTGGAAAGAGAGATCTATGTGAAATATGCCTATCTGGCGGTCTGTCCGTCTATCGCTAGCAAGGAAAAAACAGGGAGGAAATAGATACATGGAGGGAGGTGGGGAGGGAGGGGGTTTTGTGACAAGAGATTTTTTCGACTAAGGAAAGGTAACCAAGATAAGGGACGCAAGTTAAGAAACGAAAAAGTACCCAATTAATATTTGTCAAACATAACGTATAGGAACTCGTGAGCTTTCGTTCGTAAACGTTAACAGATCCGGAGGTTCTATATATAGGAATGTCTACCTACATGTGGGACCTCGGCGGGCAGTGGTGGAGAGTTTCCCGATTATGTTACAGGACTGACATAAGAGACATCATGTCCTCCCCTGCCGCAGTCGTGCTATGTCACCCTTATCCGAGCGATCCAGGTCGACATCTCCCCGTTCCAGCAATAGCTTAACCACTCCTTGATTTCCCCTGCGAGTAGCACATTTGAGCGGCGTTTGATTATACTTGTCTGGGCGATTGGGGTCGACGTCTTCCCGTTCTAGCAATAACTTGACTACTCCTTCATGTCCCTCGAGGGCAGCACACCCAAGCGGTGTTCGATCATTGGCATCAGGGCGATTGGGGTTGATATCTGTCCGTTTCAGCAATAGCCTGACTATTTCCTCACGCCCTTGGATGGCGGCACATCTGAGTGGTGTTTGATTATGCTTGTCTGGGCGATTGGGGTCAACATCCCCCCGTTCCAGCAGCAACTTGACCACTGCTTCGTGTCCCTCGAGAGCAGCACACCCGAGCGGTGTTCGATCATTGTCATCAGGGCGATTGGGGTTGATATCTTTCCTTTTCAGCAGTAGCCTGACCATTTCCTCACGTCCTTCGATGGCGGCACATCTGAGTGGTGTTTGATTATGCTTGTCCGGGCGATTGGAGTCAACATCTTCCCGTTCTAGTAGTAGTTTGACCACTCCTCCATGTCCCTTGAGAGTAGCCCACCCAAGTGGCGTTCTACCATGCTCGCCCGGGCGATTAGGGTCGATATCTTCCCGCCCTAGCAGTAGCTTGACTACTCCTTCATGTCCCTCGATAGCAGCTCTCCCGAGTGGTGTTTCCCCATACTTATTCGCGTTATTGGGGTCAACGCCTTCCCTTCTTAGCAATAGCTTTATCACAGCTTCATGCCCGTAGATAGCAGCACGCCCGAGAGGCGTCTCATCATGTTCACCTGGGCGATCGGGATCGATACCTTCCCGTCCAAGCAGTAGCTCCACGGCTCCGACATGCCCATTCCTTGCCGCCCACCCAAGTGGCGTGGTACCTGTGCAATCTTGTTGGTTGATCTCGCACCCTTCAAAACTTAGGATTGTTGTTACAAGCTCAACAATTCCGAAGAACGATGCGCCGTGTAGTCCAGTGAAGAGGGGAGGAATACTGGTGTCTCCGCTAAAGCTACCACGCGGTACCTGCTTTAAAAGGGATATTGCGGATACGTGGTTTTCGTACTGACCCAAGAGCTCAAGTGCGAGGGTGCTTGCATGGTCTGAGAGCTCCCTCCTTGCATGTGCTCCCCAGTATCTCGAGGAATAGGCGAGGAATGGCATGCTATGATGGTCTGGGAAAGGATGCAGTCTGAGGTTCTTGACTTGTTTTGAGTTCAGGTATGTCAAGCAAGTTTCTGCAAGTATCGAGTGGGGTTTACTGAAGAGGCCAACGTCGCTATCGAGATGCTCTTGGACAGTATGGTGGATTAACCGCACAGTCGAAGACTCCTCATCCACGGTGATTAAACCTTGACAAAAATGTAGCAATGTACCTATTGAAGGAATATTTTCGGGATCAAAATCTGGTGATCCTATCTCCACTGCTAAGGCATTGCACAGCTCATCCACCTGTAACGGCCGCTCCGCATGACAGACCCATGTGAGAGCGGTCATCGCAAGTTTTGTATTTTCCTCGTCTTGAGCCTTGATCCTCTCTAGCGTCGCACCATATGCACCTGCTAACCCCCCACCATCTTTTATTAACTTGAGTGCTTTTCTCCGCCGAGCAACCGTGGCGCCTCTCAGGATTGCCTCTATATGAAGCGAAGCAAGTAGGAATCTAAATTTAAACATGTCAGCCATTAATCTAAGTGGCATTGCCCTTGTTTCCGCTCCTACGTACGTCTCTGAACTCATTGCGGGAATGCTCTCCATAATCTCCCGCTCCAATGCGCTGCTCATCATATTAGGGCGCCTGTCCTTCCTAAGTTTCTCCCGCAGAAATCTAAGGACCCCATCTTCCGTAGTTCGTATAAATATAAAAGTTGCCGCTCCTCCCATTGTCCTCTCTACCTCACTTCGCACATGTGGCCTTCCGGTTATAAATATGCGAGTGCCCGGCGACCCCTGCAGAATCTGTGCCAATGATTCAAGAACCACTGTTAGATTCTCCGGCACACATTCGTCGAGTGCATCAACACATATAAACGTGCGCTTTGTCGCAGTGATGCTCTGAAGCATGGTTAAAATTCCTGCGACCTGTAGTCCTCTACCACCAATGACCCTTTTCTCTTTTCGAAAGCACTAGACTACCACTTCGGGAATTTTTTCCAGTCCGCCAACAAGTTGCCGTAGTAGGGAGCCAAGCATATTTACGGGCGACTGCTCGTTCCGTGCGGCAAAATCGAAGTAAAAACAGGCAACGGCAGTATCTGCCTCCGCGGCCTCGCTGCACAACTTGTCTATAACTAGCGAGCTATTCTCGCAATCTATCAGCAATACCATCCTTTGATTTCCGCCAAGGATACATTCTTTCTTACACGATGTAGCTCTTTCCCACTCCCGGATCACCGTCGCAGAATAAGGTTCCCTTAACAAATTCGCCCTCCCTACTAGCATTATGCCACCGCCTAAATTCCTCAGTTCCGAGCAGCCAGGCTCCTATATCGTCCAGCCGCTGGGCTGCGATGTCTCCGTGCCGTACCCGGGGCTCTAATGGAGATAGCCATGCCAGTATTTGAGAATTATCATCGAGGGCCGTGGTGTTAAAGCTATTCGCGATGTTGATAGAGTTCTGATTATTGCTGAAGGCGGGGAACATTTTTCGATTTTTCACCGTTTTGAATGTTGTCGAGAGCTGGAGAAGACAAAAGGTCGTGAATTCCTTTTGCTTTCATTTTTCCTTTTCAGCGCCTCTCTATCTCACAGTGGTGAGCGCTTGGTAAGCCACTGAACTCGATGTTTCATATTACTAGTGTATGTGCGTTGGTGATCGGACAGACGGGGATTAAGAGTCTATGGGGATACATAGATTTTAATCCCTGTCTGTCCGATCACCCACGTCCTCGGGGCGAAATTTTCAGCACAACCCCCGCATATCTCTGCACAATCAAGAACCAAGAAGAAGAAAAAGAAAGCTCCCAAAGCTGTGTGCGCCTTTCGCAACCTTTGGGAGACTACAAGAGCCTCTGAGTCCCCATTCAATCCCCACCACTCGATAGCGTCCATTTTCCTGCCCCACTACCCCCCGCCAACCATTCACTAACACTAAATACCACCGGCGAATTTCTAAGCGAGTTCTATCTCTACCTCGGATGAAACATTCCCTTCTCTATTATCCCCGCCAACGCCCCACCGCCCGGCTTTCCCTGCCCTCCCCAACCCGTCCTCTCCCACCTTTTCCCACTCCCCCTCCCCTTCAATCCTACTCCTGGCCGTGCTCGAGTATTCGAAAACTGCCAAGAATAGAGCTAGCCCGTCTATGACGCAAGCGACGAAGGCCGTGCAGCCCTAACCTTAGCGTGGATTACCGGTATTGTCCTAACAGAAGTTAGGGTCACCGGCGGTGAGCACGAGAAACTCGCAAGGCACGGGTAACATCCATCGTCCCGCACTCGCACAGGGAAATGACAGCCATGCGTGGAAGTATCCGATAGAGGTCTACGTTCTCAAGACAAAGCTTCCGCGCCCCCGCGATAAGACCCTCGGCTCGCCGGAGGTTATGAAGGTTGGAGGAAGATTCTGTATATCGCCTAGTGATCCCTTGCGTCCTAACAACTCTAGCGATTGGTTGCTCCGGGACGGTACCCGCAGGGCCCACCCATCATCACCTTCAGTCCTCGCCAATTGCTTACAGTTTCAGCTAGTCACCTTGGGAGACCTGACAGAATCCGCAACCCGAGACACCTGCAGTCCCGTCCGTTCCAAGCAATCACCCGAACCGACCCTAAGACACCCGCCCGTTCCGGGCGTTCTTGTAGGTATTACTACCCATTCCGTCCGAGCCTCAAGGCGGACACACTAGACGCTTGGATTCACTAATATCGCCGCCTCACACTACACTTCTGCGCTTAATCGCGGCGAAAGCATGGAGGAGACGAAGGAAGGGGCGATACCAAACTACATTCTTGAAGGGATCTCGCTCACGGGGGACGGGGGAGAAGGGCTACATGGATGGGCTGCGGAAGCTGGGCTTTATGAGCTCGGGGTATTTGCTCTTGCTGGTGATACTCCCTAGGGAGGTGCAGTGGACTAAGAGTGCTACTAGAAGAGCTATGGCAAAGTGGATTAGATAGCAGGGCAAGGCGCAGTGTGCTAAGGGTGGTGACAATAGGGTGTGTACCCGTATTGTGGAGATTGGATGGCGCAGAGGGGCGGAGGTGTGAGGACTGTCGGATAGAATGAATTTGGGAGGGGGGGATACTTTTATTACCGGCACAGGTATTGAAGTACTTTGTCCTTATGTGTCTTAGATCCTCCCCTTGTTTTTCCTTTAAGACTCCTTGGGATAATGCGTTCATAAACCTATCCGGCAAATTCGCCTCTTTTTGCTTTCATTTCCCCCCCTCATATATTCCGCATTTTCCTACCCAGGTACATTCAAAGCCAAATACTCAACTACAAATACCCATATTTCCAATCCCTGCCATTGTCGTACGACAAACCTATTTCATTCCGCTACGAGTATAATAGTAGTAGACATTTTATTTCCAACCACTTACGGTATTATCCTAATAGGCCGCCACAAACCTCGCTCGGCCATCAAAATAAAGCCGATTAAAATAGCACACACAACCTCTAACACTTGCTGATTTCCCTTTCTCATCCGTATTGGTGAATACTGGTAGTTACCTAGAAATGCTTGGTGCGACTCATTCTGCAATGTCTTCATAGCCACTGTGGCCTGGTCTGGCCGCGGGAAGAGTGGCGCTAGAAGCCGGGGTGATGAATTATCCATAATGGATTAAATGTAACAACGGTACAAGCCTCTGATATACTCTGATTTTGAGAAAGTTCCCCTCAGATGCAGCAGCAAAAAATATACTATGTAAATTTTGTTAGTAAAGTTAGTCAATTTTAAAATTTCTTTCATTGTACTGTACGTGTACTGTACACATGATTTAAAATGAGAAAAGGCAGGAGGTTGCGGTAAAAAAGAGTTTAAGTATAGGATTTAAAACTAGTTAATTGTGCTCGAGTACAGTTAATATACTATGCATTAGATATTGATAACTAGCTGTCATATGGTCGGTGGGTAAGGGAGTTATGTCAACTGCCACTACAAGTTGAGCATTGTTGCTCTAAGTGGACATGATCATCCAAACGGCACCGATGATACATAATTTCCAATTTACATACCACTGCCACCAGTATTTAACTTCATCAACCCATAGCGACACCCCAGGAGCTTAGGAAGCATGGGTTTCGATGTGCCTCGGTGAGGCACTTAAAAACATAAAACAAAAAAAAAACACTACGCTAAACTCTTCCTTCGGCCACCCGAAAGTGGTTCGCCTTCAGATTCACAAATTATCACTCGACCAAGATTCCAAAGCTCCAGGACCAGGAACACTGGGCCAACTGAGAAATTAATTCTTTCTAATTCCACAACGCCTGTAAAAAAATTCCACTCCTCTTCGGTACTAAAATGATGTACTGGTATTGCCAAGGCCGAGGCAGTCTTAGCACGGGCTATCGCATCAGACTGCATGGTAAGCTATCTCTCTGGTGGAAGCGGCCTCGATAGAACCGGCCGGACAATCCCATAGGTCGACCCAGAATAAGGTGACCTGACTTACGCTGAAGGGCCGGACTAGTCGCACATGCCAAAATAGTGCACTAGGGTAAACAAGTTGGACAAACATTTCTTGCTGTCGATGCCGGTGCCGTAAGGCCATTTTTTCCACAACGCTCGTCTTTCATAATAGAATGGTGAGTAGTAGTATGATGTCTCAAGCTTATTTCGGTTTCAATTTGACCTTATTCCTATCTGCTTTCCTGATTTGCTTAGCTTCTCCTCCTGGTCAGGGACAAGGGGCTAATGGGGTTAATCCATTGGAATTCCACCGGGAGTGTGAAGGTCGGAGGATGATAAACTTCTATATAGTCTACGGCTTCTAGCGTCATAGCTGATGGGACAATACTGGTTGCTAAGTATCCTACGATGGGTTATAGCCAACAGTATTATAGCCTGTGGGCCCAGATAGTAGTAAATGAATACGGTCCTCTGAGGGCGATACGCCGGAGGGGGGATAAATATGGGTATGAGGTAGTGTTGCATGATGAACACCCCCAACCCGACTTTCCATATATCTGCCAACAGCCAAAGCCTATAAGTTACCTAAATTCTGCAGATTGCTCATAGAGCTGCATTTTTCGAGCTCCCCTCGAGAATACCTTCGCGAAGCCGCATATCCAGGGTTAGAGTGGGCTGTTCATGTATTAGTCCGGATGATCCCGGTTTTCTACGGAACTCGAATTTCCGTGCCATCCGCCGTTAAGGGTTTGACAGGCTGGCATGTGATTAGAGTTCATCAGGTTGCTGCCTTCGTGCCAATTTGATGGTTGTGCTTGAGCTCTGCGTGGGAGGAGATAAACTAGCTTGGTGGATAAACTGGGTTTTATCTAACATATCTACTTTCGTAGGGATTCGGAAGTGGTTCAGTAGCATGGCGAGTAAATTGTTTGTTGGGTGTGGATGCGTGATTCGAGCCCTCATTGATATGGATAAAAATCTTATGAAGTCACGATGTCTGGGATCGATTATGTTGCTTAAGGTGGCTCGAGGGGCAAGTACTAGTCTCGTGCATCGAAAAGAGATCTCTATGTGCAGTTGATCTATCTGGCCATCTATCCATCTATCGCAGGCAAGGAAAAAGAAGAAGGAAATAGACACATGAAGAAGGGCGGAGAAAGAAAAGAAGTTTTATAACAAGAAGTCATCTATTCAAGTAAAGAAAGTTAACCAAGATAAAGGGTCCAAGTGAAGAAACGAAATAGTGCTCTGCTGCCAAACATAGTATATATGAACTTGAGAGTCTTCGCTGATAAATGTTACTAAATGTTCGGAGGCTTGGGAGGGGTATGTTAACATATATGTGGGATTTCCGCTAATGACTCTGATGGACAATTTCAACCTCGTGTTATAGGGCTGGCATAGAGGAGATAGGAGGGAAAGCGGGGGTGGTGGTGGCCGCGACAGTGTATATTAGGGTCTCGGAGGCTGAGCGGTGGGCGGGCTGGAAAAAGGAGAATCTCAGAAGACTTGAGCGGAACCGATTGACGGCCCAGTTGTACTTCGGCTTAGGCCATGGGCAACGGATGTGGACGCTGGGGGTCCGTATTTTCGGCAAGACATCTGGGCTTGTAGTAGCTGCGCTACTCCAGCATGCCCCCTACTAGTAGCGTGAGAGAGTGGTGTACAGCCCTGTTTATCGGGCCGGTTGGGGTCGACACCTTTTTGTTCGAGGAATAGCTTGACCAGCGCTTCATGTCCTTTGAGAGCAGCCCACCCAAGTGGTATTCTCTCATCCTCATCCGGGCGATTGGGGTCGACATCTTCCCGTTCTAGCAGTAATTTGATAACCCCTTCATGTCCCTTGAGAGCAGCCCACCCAAGTGGTGTTCTACCATACTCGCCTGGGCGATCAGGATCGACATCTTCCCGCCCTAGCAGTAGCTTGACTACTCTCTCATGTCCCTTCATAGCAGCTGTTCCGAGTGGGGGCTCCCCATAGTGATTCGGGTGATTAGGGTCGACACCTTTCCGTTCTAGCAGTAATTTAACCACTCTTTCATGTCCCTCGAAAGCAGCCCACGCAAGTGGTGTTCTACCATACTCGCCTGGGCGATCAGGGTCGACATCCTCCCGCCCCAGGAGTAGCTTGACTACTCCTTCATGGCCCTTGAAAGCAGCCGATCCGAGTGGGGGTTGCCCATACTTATTCTGGTGATTCGGGTCAACATCATCCCTTTCTAGCAGCACCTTAACCACTCCTTCGTGTCCAGAGATAGCAGCCAACTCGAGTGCTGTTTGATCATCCTCATCCTGGCGATTGGGGTCGACATCTTCCCGTTCTAGCAGTAATTTGACCACTCTTTCATGTCCCTCGAAAGCAGCCCACCCAAGTGGTGTTCTACCATACTCGCCTGGGCGATCAGGGTCGACATCCTCCCGCCCCAGGAGTAGCTTGACTACTTCTTCGTATCCCTTGAAAGCAGCCGATCCGAGTGGGGGTTGCCCATACTTATTCTGGTGATTCGGGTCAACATCCTCCCTCTCTAGCAGCACCTTGACCACTCCTTCATCTCCAGAGATAGCAGCCAACTCGAGTGCTGTTTTCTCATCCTCATCCTGGCGATTGGGGTCGACATCTTCACGTTCTAGCAGTAATTTGACAACTCCTTCATGTCCCTTGAAAGCAGCCCATGCAAGTGGTGTTCTACCATACTCGCCTGGGCAATCAGGATCGACATCTTCCCGCCCTAGCAGTAGCTTGACAACTCCTTCATGCCCTGCTATAGCAGCTGCACCGAGTGGTGTTTCCCCATACGTATTCGGGTAATTAGTGTCAATATCTTGCCTTTCTAGCAGTATTTTGACCACCGCTTCGTGGCCGCAGAGAGCAGCACACAGGAGAGGTGTTTGGTCATGTTCACCAGGGAGATTGGGGTCGACATCTTCCCGTTCTAGCAGTAATTTGGCCACTCCGTCATGTCCCTCCTCAGCAGCCCACCTAAGTGGTGTTCCGCCATACTTATCCGCGCGATCGGGGTCGACACCTTCTTGCCCAAGAAGTAGCTTCGCTGCTCCTACATGTCCATTCCCTGACGCCCACGCAAGTGGTGTTCTGTCTGTGCAATCTTGTTGGTTGATCTCGCAACCTTCAACACTTAAGATTGCTGTTACAAGCTCAACAATTCCGAAGAACGAGGCGCCGTGTAGCCCAGTGAAGAGGGGAGGGATGCTGGTGTCTCCGCTAAAGCTACCACGCTGTACCTGCTTTAAAAGTGATATAGCGGAGACGTGGTCTTCGTACTGGCCCAAGAGCTCAAGCGCGAGGGTGCTCGCATGGTCTGAGAGCTCCCTCCTCGCATGTGTTCCCCAGTATCTCGAAGAATATGTGAGGAATGGCATGCTTTGATGGTCTGGGAGAGGATGTGATGTGAGGATCTTGACCCGTTTTGAGTTCAGGTATGTCAAGCAAGTTTCTGCAAGTATCGAGTGGGGTTTACTGAAGAGACTGACGTCACTACAGAGGTACTCTTGGACGGTATAGTGAATTAACCGCACAGTCGAAGATTCCTCATCCACGGTGATTAAGCCTTGGCAAAAATGTAGCAATGTACCTATCGAAGGAATATTTTCGGGATCGAAATCTGCTGATCCTATCTCCACTGCTAGCGCATTGCATAGCTCATCCACCTGTAACGGCCGTTCCGAGTGACAGACCCATGTGAGCGCAGCCATCGCAAGTTTTGTATTTTCCTCGTCTTGGGCCTTTATCCTTTCTAGTGTTACACCATATGCACCCCCTAACCCTCCACTATCTTTCACTGACTCTAGTGCTTTTCTCCGCCGAGCAACCGTCGCACCTCTCAGGATTGCCTCTATATGAAGAGAAGCCAGTAGGAATCTAAATTCGAACATGTCAGCCATTGATCTAAGGTGGAATTGCTCTTGCTCTCGCTCCTACATACGTTTCAGAACTCAATGCTGGAATGCTCTGCATAATCTCCCGCTCTAATGTGCTGCTCATCATATTAGGGCGTCTGTCCTTCCTAAGTTTCTCTCGCAGAAATCTAAGGACCCCATCTTCCGTAGTTCGTATAAATATAAAAGTTACCACTCCTTCCAATGTCCTCTCCACCTCACTCCGCACATGTGGCCTTCCGGTTATGAATATGCGAGTACTCGGCGACCCCTGCAGAATCTGTGCCAATGATTCAAGAACCACGGTAAGATGCTCCTCCACACATTCGTCGAGTGCATCAACACATATAAACGTTCGCTTTGTGGCTGTGATGCTTTGGAACATGTTTAAAATTCCTGAGACTTGCAGTCCTCTACCACCAATAACCCTTCTCTCTTTCCGAAAGCCCTCGACTACCACCTCAGGAATTTTCCCCAGTCCGCTAACAAGCTGTCTCAGCAGGGAGCCGAGCATATTTACGGGCGACTGCTCATTCCGGGCAGCAAAGTCGAAGTAAAAACACGCAACGGCAGTATCTTCCTCCGCGTCGTCACACAACTTGTCTATAACTAGTGAGCTATTATCTCAACCTATTAGCAATACCATCCTTTTGTTTCCGCTAAGGATACATTCTCTCTTACGCGATGTAGCTCTTTCCCGCCCCTGGATCGCCGTCGCAGAATAAGGTCGAATGAACGGATTTGCCCCCCCTACTAGCATTATGCCACCGCCTAAATTCCTCGGTTTCCAGCAGCCAGGCTCCAATATCGTCCAGCCGCTGGGCTGAAATGTCTCGATGCCGTACTCGAGGCTCTAGTGGAGATAGCCACGCCAGTATTTGAGAACCATCATCGGGGGCGGTGCTGTTAAAGCTATTCCAGATATTGATAGAGTTATGATTATTACTGAACGCGGGGAACATTTTTCGATTTTTCACCGTTTTGAATGTTGAGAGCGGGGGGTTGATTAGCTTGAGGTCTGTTAACGCAATTAGTGGGAATTGGGGGGAAGCGGGGTTGATCCGCGAAGCTTTGCACCCAAGTGATTCGAGGAGGCTCCAATCATAGGACCCTAGTCTATGTCGGTTGCCCGCACGCTGCAAAACTTGCGCCAGGAACAGTGTCCAGATTCCTATGCACTTCTAGTAGTACCGGTACAGTATCATACCAGCTTTATTGAACTATACAGGTAGGTTTCCATGCCTTTCGTTTGATATTATACATTCCATAGCAGTAAAAATTTGAAAAGCCAATACCGTCGGTACAGTTCAAACCCCCTTTCAATATCTAAGCCACGCATGACGCTATTAATTACCATCCAAAACATTCCGCCACCATCCTCCAGGATTCAATTCTAGATCTTGGTGCTCAAGTTGGGGCCAAGCCTGGCTGTCTGGTATTGTGAGGAAGCTCGGGGCATGACCGGGCTTTTTATCATGAACTCTGGTGATGGGTGAGTTCCAGTTATTGGGGGACTAGAAATATCTGTATAGTGAGGTATCTTTCTGAACGTGGAAAGTTGGGATATTACAGGAGATGTTGTGGGGAATACATATTTATTAGGGCGGTGGCAGCGTGCGATGAATCTCAATAGACTGACATAGATCCCGACCCTCAGGAAAAAAATAAGTACCCAAGTCAGTTATACTTGTAGTAGAGGAATGCAGAGTGGCAAAATCTTTCACATCACTGGTAGAGTAACAGCGGCAGCAGGCAGAGCTTCCCTCCACCTGTCGCAAAGAGCTCGGAAGACCCTACCGTACATCGTGGCCTCTCTCAAATCCCAGCCCGCGTCATCGGCAGTACAAGTGGTTGCGGTAGCGCGGCACTACCGGAGTTCTGCGGGTTACGAGAAGACTTGCTCCTCGCGCGGCTGAGAGATATAACAGTCACGTGCTTCATCTTGGCACCACAGCCAGAAGGTTTACTAAATTTTTCTTATCAGATTCACTGTTATCTGGCGTCTCGGCCTCGCTCGTAGACAAATGGCTGCGACTCCCTTCTGTTTTCATTTTCATCTTTCATTTTCAGCGCTCTCTGCTCGAGTATCTTAATTAGCGCCTGGTAAACTATGGACTCAAGGTTTCATGGTAAATCTGGTTCTTCAGCACTTACCTCCCGCGGACACCTATGCGCAATCAAAGAACTGAGAAAAAAACCTCTGGGTGATGCAGGAACCTTTCACAACCTTTGGAAAACTGCGATAACCTCTACATCCCCGCTCAATCTTCATCCCTCCAGCATGCTTTCTCCCTCCTCACTACCTCCCTTCTAACCCACCCCACGAATAACACTGGACACCACCGGCGAATTTCTAAGCGAATTTCAATCTTTACTTCGGATCAAACACTCTCCTCTCCACCCCTCAAACGCCCCACCACCCGCCCCACCACCCGCTTTCCTTACCCTCCCCAACCCGTCCTCTTCCCCCTCCTCCCCCTCCCCTCCTCCCAAACCTACTCCTAGCCGTACTCGAAAACTGCCTAGAAGAGTGCTAGCCTTCCCATGGCGCCGCGCAGCCCTAACCTTAGTGTGGAATATCGTCCTAGCCGAAGTTAGGGTCACCGGCGGTGAGAACGAGAGGCTTATAAGGGCATGGATAATGCGCATCCTCCGCGACCGGCAGCGATCAAAGACAGTCATGCGTGGAAGTATCCGATAGAGGTCTGCGCTCTCAGGGCAAAGCTTGCGCGCACCCATGATAACGCCCCCGGCTAGCCAGAGATTACGAAGGTCGGAAGAAGCTTTTTCATATCGTCCAGTGATCCCTAACGCCTCCACAACTCTGTAGCCTCCGACAGGAATACAATCCGGGATGCCCCGGGCATGTGTCTCGAGCTCTATGGCAAGAGCGTTCTCCCCTCGGGAAGGGCTGCCGTCTAAGAGCGATGATGGGCCCCTACAGTTCCCTACCGATTAGTTGCTCCGGACGGTACCCGCAGGGCCCACCCACCACCTGCGGTTCCCACCAATTACTTACAGTTCCCACCAGTCACCTTGGGGGACCCGGGAGATTCCCCAACTTAAGATACCTGTAGTTCCCTGTCCCGGCCGGTGTTCCCAGCCGTCCAGTCCGCTCGTCTGGGGAGCACGGGACGGACTACAACTCATGGTCCGTCTTTTTGGGGGTGCTCGGACGGACTATGCCCGGGAAGCTAGCGACTAAACGGACTGTAGGGGGCTATAGTCCTCGCGCTTGGGCCTCCGGTGCTAGTCCAAGTTGAAATCATCACCCCCGAAGGAATCATTAGCATCATGAGACATCACTCGTGCCATCCCTCACTATCCCTGTTGTGGAAAATATTGAATGGAATGATAACGCAAGATGTGAAGAGGTTCTTGATTGCTTAGAGAAAAAATCAGAACACTAAGGGAAGGGCGAAAGACCCTGACTATCTACTAATAGGGAGCGAGACAGATAGGTCGAGCGAACAATAACAATAACAAACAAAAGTGGAATGAGAGAAATGTAAGGAGGTGTCTTCAATAGTGCAGGATGTCTGAATGTATGATAAGAATTGATGTAAGGAGAAAAGGTAATAGTACGAGTGATACCACAGTAGACCAGAAGCATGTTTCAACAATCCCCGGCCACCCTCTACAATCCCCTGCCGCCCCCTCCCATCCCCTGCCGTCGCCCATCATTTCTTCCAGCCCGCCCCTACCCTGGGCACCACGTATCGCCCTGTAGGGCCCGCCGTCCAGCCCAAGGACGCCAAAATACCAGCCCGTTTTGGGTGTCCTTCAAGGTACTGCTGCCCATTCCGTCCGGGCCCCAAGACGGGCACGCTAGACGCTTAGATTCACTGATATAGCCGCTTCACACTTCCACCCTACACTTAATCGCGGTGAAGGTATGGAGGAAACGGGGCAAGGACTAATACCGAACTACATCCTTGGGGGAGATCTCGCTTACGGAGGGCGTGGAGAAGGGCTCGATGACCGGCCTCCCGAATCTAGGCTTTTTGAGCACGGGGTATTTGTTCGTGCTGGCGATGCTCCCCAGGCAGGTGCAGTGGATCGAGAGCGCTACTAGAAGAGCTATGGCGAAGTGGATTAAATAGCAGGGCAAGGGGCAGTATGCTAAGGACGGTGGCAATAGGATGTGTACCGGTATTGCCGCAGTTGGGTGGCGCAGAGGGGCGGAGGTGTGAGGACTGTTGAATAGAATAAATTTTGGAGGAAGGGATTCTTTTATTACCGGTGCAGGTATCGAAGTAATTTGTCCTTATGTGCCTTAGACCCTCCCCTTGTCTTTCCCTTAAGACTTCTTGGGATAATGCGTTCATAAGCTTATCCGGCGAATTCACCTCCTCTCCTTGCTTTCATTTCCCCCCCTCGTATATTCCGCATTTCGCTACCAGGTACATTCAAGACCATGTACTCAACCACCAATACCTATATTTCCAATCACCGCCATTGTCGTACGACAAACCTATTTCATTCCGCTACCAGTATAATATCAGTAAGCACCCTACTTCCAACCAGTCTGTTATCCTAATGGGCCGCCACAAACCTCCCTCGGCTATCCAAATAAAGCCGATTAGAATAGCACATGCAACCTCTAACACTTGCTGATTTTCCTTTCTCATCCGTATTGGTGAATACTTATAGTTACTTAGACATGCGTGGTGCGGCGCATTCTGCGATGTCTTCATAGCCACTGTGGCCTGGTCTCGGCCGCAGGAAGAGTGGCGCAGGAAGCCGGGGTGGTGAATTATCCATAATAGATTAAATGGAACAACGGTAAGCCTCTGATATACTCTTATTTTGAGAAAAAACCCCTCGGATGCAGCAGCAAAATATACTATCTAAATTTTGCTAGTGACGAATTCTAAAATTTCTTCCATTGTACGTGTACACATGATTTAAAATGAGAAAAGGCAGGAGGTTGTGGTAAAAAAATAGTTTAAGTATACGAGTAGGATTTAAAAACTATTTAGGTTGTAGAGTTAGAATATGCATTAGATATTGATAACTAGCTGTCATATGGTCAGTGGGTAAGGGAGTTATGTCAACTGCCACTACGAGTTGAGCATTGTTGCTCTAAGTGGACATGATCATTCAAAGGGCAGCGAATACATAATTTGCAATTTAAATTTACCACTACTACCGGCATTTAACTTCATTAACTCATAGTGATACCCCAGGAACTCAGGAAGCATGGGTTTCGGTGTACCCCGCTGAGGCACTCAAAAACACTAAAAAAAATAAAAAAATAAAATACAAAAATGGCACCACGATAAACTCTTCCTTTGGCCACCCAAAAGTGGTTCGCCTTCCGATCCACAAATTATCACTCGACCAAGAATCCAGTGTTCTTGGACCAGGAACACTAGATAAACCGAGGAACTAATTTTTCCCGATTCTACAACTCCTGTAAAAAATTCCACTCCTCTTCGGTACTAAAATGATGTACTGGTATTGCCAAGGCCGAGGCAGTCCTAGCGCGGGCCACCACGTCAGACTGCATGGTAAGCTATCTCTCTGTTGGAAGGGGCCTCTATATAACTAGCCAGACCTTCCCATAAGTCAACTCCCCGGAATAGGGTGGCCTGACCTACCCTGGCTGGAGGACTGGACTAGCCGTACATGTCAAAAACCGTACGCTAGGGTCAACAAGTTGGGCAAGCATCTCTTGCTGTCAATGCCGGTTCCGAAAGGCCATTTTTTCCACCACATTCGTCTTTCATAATAGAATGGTTAGTAGTGATATGGTGTGGCAAACTTACTTTCGTTTCAATTTGACCTTGTTACTATCTACTTTCCTGATTTCCTTAGCTTCTTCCCTTGGTCAGGGACAAGGGGCTGGTGGGTTAACCCATTGGAATTCCACCGGGAGTGTGAAGGGTGGAGGATTATAAACTCCTAGCTTACGGCATCTAGCGTCTAAGACAATACAAGTTGCTATAGCACCCTCCAGCTAGTTATAGCAAATAGTATTAGAGCTCGTTTGGCCGGGGGGGGAAAGGAAATTAATATAGTCTGAGGGCGATTTGAGAGAGGTGGAATTGGCGGATAAGTATGGATCGCTGCCTGTATAAGGTATTATGGTATGGTGAACTACAGGTAACAATTTAGGGCCTAACGTGTGATGCCGGTGTTAACTTATCTGCTATCCTAACATAGCGCGACAGCCGCACCGCAGTGGCCGTTCCAGCCGCGGCTGTTGAGCATATGCAATTTTAAAGGCGATGCTGTGGAAATCGCACAACCCCCCACCCCCAACTCCACTTTCCAATATCTGCCAAAAGCCAAAGCCTATACCGAAACTCTGTAGATAGCTCATAGAGCTGTATTTTTCCAGCTCCCCTCGAGAATACCTTCGCCAAGTCGCGCATCCAAGGTTAAAGTTGTTAAGCTTCAACTGAGGCGATACGATTACACGGCGAGTGACGAGCAGTGAAAAGAAATGTCAAGCCAACTCACAACGAAAACGACTGCACACTAAAGTGCGGGGGAAAAATATTTTCACTAACCACAGGGTCACGCTCCACAATTCCACGATTTGCTCGATGCTCAACAAACTAACTGGCGAAGACAGGAGTATATATCAACAATAGCACCCCATAAGCTAGCAGGGACGCCCATGCCTCTCCTTGTGAGTTCCCCCTTCCCCTGTGAACACTCCCGGGCTGACAAAAGGAAAACAAACACCACTGCTCACAGTATCCGCCTATGTTCCCTTCTGGTGTAAACCCCTTTTACAACCTTTCCCCCCTTGCCTTAGAGCCTTTCGGCTTCCTTCCGACGGCTACATTCCTGCACGGGAAATGCTCTCCTGAACGTCCAAACAAGACGCCCGAAGCCAAAGCCGAAGCCACATGCCCGAATCCTCGGCGCATGTCCGAAACCAGACAAACAAGCGCTCTCCCGGGGCTATCCGATCAACAAAGGAAGTATCATGCGAGTACAGAGAGAGAGCAGCACCATTTTGAACAAGAGCTGGGCTGTATTTGTATCAGTTCGGATGATCCCGGTTTTCTACGCAACTCGAATTTCCGGGCCATCCGCCGTGGAGCGTTTGAGAGACTGTCGTGTGATTAGAGTTCATCAGGTTGCTGCCTTCGTGCTAATTTGATGGTTGTGCTTGAGCGCTGGGTGGGAGGACAGAAACTTGCTTGGTGGATAAACTGGGTTTAATCTAACATATCTAGGTTGGTAGGGATTCGGAAGTGGTTCAGTAGCATGGCAGGTAAATTATTTGTGCGTGGATGCGTGATTCGAGCCCTCGTGGATATGGAGGATAATGTTATGAAATCACAATGTTTGGGGTCAATTATGTTGCCTAAAGTGGTTCTAGGGGCAAGTGCTAGCCTCGCGCATTGAAAAGAGATCTTTATGTGCAGTTGATCTATCTGGCCATCTATCCATCTATCGCAGGCAAGGAAAAAGAAGGAAATAGAGACATGAAGCAGGGTGGTGAAAGAAAGAAAGGAGGTTTTACAACAAGGGACCATCAATTCGAGTGTGGAAAGATAAGCAAGAGAAAGGGTCTAAGTTAGGAAACGAAATAGGGCTCGATTTGTGTATGCCAAACATAGTGTATAGAAAATTGGGAGTCTTCGTTGGTAAATGTTAACAAATGTCCAAAGGTTTGGGGGGGGTATGTCAACATATATGTGGGATTTCCGCCAATGCCTTTGGTGGAGAATTCCAAGTTCGTGTTATAGGGCTGGCGCAGAGGAGATAGGCGGGGAAAGAGGGGATGATGGTGGCTGCAACGGTGTATATTAGGGTCCACGAGGCTGAGCGGTGGGTGGGCGGGAAAAGGAAGAATCTCACACGATTTGAGCAGGATCGATTGACCGCCCGGCTCTGTTTCGGCTTAGGCCTTTCACAGCGGATGTGGGCACTGGGGGTCCGTATTTTCGGCAGACCTCTGGGCTTGTAGTATCTTCACAACTCCTCCATGCCCCCTGCTAGTAGCGTGAGAGAGTGGTGTACAGCCCTCTGTATCGGGCCGGTCGGGGTCGACACCTTGTTCGAGCAATAGTTTGACCACCCCTTCATGTCTCTTGAGAGCAGCCCACGCAAGTGGTGTTCTACCATACTCGCCTGGGCGATCAGGGTCGACATCCTCCCGCCCCAGGAGTAGCTTGACTACTCCTTCATGGCCCTTGAAAGCAGCCGATCCGAGTGGGGGTTGCCCATACTTATTCTGGTGATTCGGGTCAACATCCTCCCTTTCTAGCAGCACCTTGACCACTCCTTCGTGTCCAGAGATAGCAGCCAACTCGAGTGCTGTTTGATCATCCTTATCCTGGCGATTGGGGTCGACATCTTCCCGTTCTAGCAGTAATTTAACCACTCTTTCATGTCCCTCGAAAGCAGCCCACCCAAGTGGTGTTCTGCCATACTCGCCTGGGCGATCTGGGTCGACATCTTCCCGCCCTAACAGTAGCTTGACTACTCTCTCATGTCCCTTCATAGCAGCTGTTCCGAGTGGGGGCTCCCCATAGTGATTCGGGTGATTAGGATCGACACCTTTCCGTTCTAGCAGTAATTTAACCACCCCTTCATGTCCCTTGAGAGCAGCCCACGCAAGTGGTGTTCTACCATACTCGCCTGGGCGATCAGGGTCGACATCCTCCCGCCCCAGGAGTAGCTTGACTACTTCTTCATGTCCCTTGAAAGCAGCCGATCCGAGTGGGGGTTGCCCATACTTATTCCGGTGATTCGGGTCAACATCCTCCCTTTCTAGCAGCACCTTGACCACTCCTTCGTGTCCAGAGATAGCAGCCAACTCGAGTGCTGTTTGATCATCCTCATCCTGGCAATTGGGGTCGACATCTTCCCGTTCTAGCAGTAATTTAACCACTCTTTCATGTCCCTCGAAAGCAGCCCACGCAAGTGATGTTCTACCATACTCGCCTGGGCGATCAGGGTCGACATCTTCCCGTTCTAGCAGTAATTTAACCACTCTTTCATGTCCCTCGAAAGCAGCCCACGCAAGTGGTGTTCTACCATACTCGCCTGGGCGATCAGGGTCGACATCCTCCCGCCCCAGGAGTAGCTTGACTACTCCTTCATGACCCTTGAAAGCAGCCGATCCGAGTGGGGGTTGCCCATACTTATTCTGGTGATTCGGGTCAACATCCTCCCTCTCTAGCAGCACCTTGACCACTCCTTCGTCTCCAGAGATAGCAGCCAACTCGAGTGCTGTTTGGTCATCCTCATCCTGGCGATTGGGGTCGACATCTTCCCGTTCTAGCAGTAATTTAACCACCCTTTCATGTCCCTCGGAAGCAGCCCACGCAAGTGGTGTTCTGCCATACTCGCCTGGGCGATCAGGGTCTACATCTAGCCGTTCTAACAGTAATTTGACCACTCCTTCCTTTCCCTTGGCAGCAGCCCACTCAAGTGGTGTTCCATCAGCCTTATCCGAGCGATTAGGATCAACACCTTCCTGTCCAAGAAGTAGTTTCGCTGCTCCTACATGTCCATTCCTTGCCGCCCACGCAAGTGGTGTGCGGCCTCTGCAATCTTGCTGGTTGATCTTGCAGCCTTCAACACTTAGGATTGCTGTTACAAGCTCAACAATTCCGAAGAACGATGCGCAGTGTAGTCCAGTGAAGAGTGGAGGAATGTTGGTGTCTCCGCTAAAGCTATCACCCAGTACCTGCTTTAAAAGTGATATAGCGGAGACGTGGTCTTCATACCGGTCCAAGAGCTCAAGTGCTAGGGTGCTCGCATGGTCTGAGAGCTCCCTCTTTGCATGGGCTCCCCAGTATCTCGAAGAATATGCGAGGAATGGCATGTTATGATGGTCTGGGAAAGAATGCGGCCCGAGGTTCTTGATGTGTGTTGAGTTCAGGTATGTCAAGCAAGTTTCTGCAAGTATCGAGTGGGGTTTGCTGAAGAGATCGACGTCACTATTGAGATACTCTTGGACGGTATAGTGGATTAACCGCACAGCCGAAGATTCCTCATCCACGGTGATTAAGCCTTGACAAAAATGTAGCAATGTACCTATCGAAGGAATATTTTCGGGATCGAAATCTGTTGCCCCTATCTCCACTGCCAGCGCATTGCACAACTCATCCACCTGTAACGGCCGTTCCGCATGACAGACCCATGTGAGCGCGGCCATCGCAAGTTTTGTCTTTCCCTCGTCTTGGGTCTTTATCCTCCCCAGCGTTGCACCATATGCACCCTCTAACCCTCCACCATCTTTTATCGACTTGAGTGCTTTTCTCCGCCGAGCAATTGTGGCGCCTCTCAGGATTGCCTCTATATGAAGAGAAGCCAGTAAGAATCTAAATTCAAACATGTCAGCCATTAATCTAAGGTGACATTGCACTTGCCCTTGCTCGTACATACGTTTCCGAACTCATTGCAGGAATGCTCTGCATAATCTCTCGCTCCAATGTGCTGCTCATCATATTTGGCAGCGTGTCCTTCCCAAGTTTCTCGCGCAGGAATCTAAGAACCCCATCTTCCGTAGTCCGAATAAATAGAAAAGTTGCCCCTCCTTCCAATCTTCTCTCTACCTCGCTCCGTACATGTGGCCTTCCGGTTATAAATATGCGAGTGCTGGGCGACCCCTGTAGAATCTGTGCCAATGATTCAAGAATCACGGTTAGATTCTCCGGCACACATTCGTCGAGTGCGTCAACGCAAATAAAGGTGCGCTTCGCGGCTGTGATGCTCCGGAACATGTTTAAAACTCCTGAGACCTGCAGTCCTCTACCACCAATAACTCTTTTCTCTTTTCGAAAGCCCTGAACTACCACTTCGGGAATTTCCTCCAGCCCACTAACAAGTTGCCGTAGTAGTGAGCCGAGCATATTTACCGGCGACTGCTCGTTCCGTGCAGCAAAATCGAAGTAAAAACACGCAACGGTAACATCTTCCTCCGCGGCCTCATCACACAGCTTGTCTATAACTAGCGAACTATTTTCGCAACTTATCAGCATTACCATTCTTTGATTTCCGCCAAGGATACATTCTCTTACACGATGTAACTCTTTCCCACTCCCGGATCGCCGTCGCAGAATAAGGTGGCCTTAACAGATTCGCCCTCCCGACTAGCGTTATGCCACCGCCTAAATTCCTTGGTTTCGAGCAGCCAGGCTCCTATACCGTCCAACCGCTGGGCTGCGATGTCTCGATGCCGTACCCGGGGCTCTAATGGAGATAGCCATGCTAGTATTTGAGAATTATCATCGGGGGCCGTGGTGTTAAAGCTATTCGCGATGTTGATAGAGTTCTGATTATTGCTGAAGGCGGGGAACATATTTTGGTTTTTCAATGTTTTGAATGTTTTCGAGAGCGGGGGTTGATTAACTTGAGGTTAGTTAACGCAATCACAGGAAATTGGGAGAAAGAAGCGGGGGTGACCCTTCGGGGCTTTGCACCCAAGCCAACCGAGAAGTGTCCAATCACAGGATCCCTATGTCGGTTACCCAAACGCTGGAGGACCGCTCGCGCCAGGAACAGTGTCCAGATTCATATGCGCCACGGTAGTCTACCAATAGCGCCAGTATCGCGCCAGCTTTATTGAACTATACAGGTATGATTTCATGCCTTTTGTTTGATATTCTACATTCCACAATAGTAAAAATTTGAGAAGCCAATACAGGCAGTAGAGTTAGAAGCCCCTTCCAAAATCTAAGTTACATATGAAACCATTAATTACCATCCAAAAGATTTCCGCTATTATACTCCAAGATTCAAATCTAGATGTTGCTGCTAAAGCTGAGGTCAAGTGAAGCTGCCTGGTATGGCCGGGAAGTATGGGACATGACCAGGCTTTTTAGCATGGACTCTGGTCATGGGCAGGTCCCAGTTACTGGAGTACCAAAACGTTTGTAAAGTGAGGCAATCTTCTGGACGTGGGAGCTTGGGATATTAGAGGAGATGTTGTGGAACACATTAATCAGGGTGGTGGATCAGGCATGGGTGCAATGAATCTTAATAGGCTAAAGACATAGATCCCCGACCCTGATGGGAGAAATAAATACCCGGTAACCCGAGTAATTTAAGGTACAGTGCTTGTCTATGGTGACAAAATCTTTCACATCACCGATCACAACAGCGACAGCAAGCAGAGCTTCCATCCCCCTGTCTCGCAGAGCTCGGGTGACCCTACCGATACAATCTTTGCAGCTCTTAAATCCCCTGCCCATGTCACTCGGAGTTCGATTAGTCACGTGCCTTATCTAGGCACTCTGCAACTAACTTAGAAGGTTCACCAAACTTTTCTTAGCAGACCCACGCGACTCTTATATCTATCGGTTGTGCTCAAAGACAAAAGGTTGCAACTCCCTTGTTTTCATTTTTCTTTCAGCGCTCTCTATCTTACAGCAATGAGGGCTTGGTAAGCCACTGAACTCGATGTTTCATAGCACTATGATAGTGTGTGAGCGTGGGTGATCGGACAGACAGGGATTAAAAATCTCTGGGGATACATAGATCCCTTAATCCTGTCTGTTCCATACCCGAGTGTCGCTATATCTGGTTCTTCGGAGCGAAACTTTCAGGACTACCCCCCCACTGATATATATGGGCAATCAAGAGCTGAGAAAAAAAGCTCATGGAGCTGTGGTCACCTTTCACAACCTTTGGGAAACTGCAAGAACCTCTGAGTCCCCGTTCAATCCCCACCCCTCTAGCCTCCATTTTCCTGCCCCGCTACGTATTATACCCTCCCTTCAACCCACTCCACTAATAACACTGGAGACCGGACTCCACCAGCGAATTCCTGGGCGCATGCAATCTCTGTTCCGGATCAAACACTCTCCTCTCTATTCTTGTAAACCCCCCACTACCCGGCTTCCATGCCCTCCCCACCCCCTCTTCTTCTTGCTCTTCCTCCTCTCCTCCCGATCCTACTCCTAGCTGTACTCAAAGACTGTCTAGAAGGGGGCTAGCCCGCCAAAGGGATCACGCAGCCCTAACCTTCACGTAGAATATCGTTCTAACCGAAGTTAGGGTCACCGAGGTGTGCACTAGAGGCTCGTAAGGGCACGGGTGGACAAAGCTTGCGCGCACCCGCGATAAGATCCTCGGGCAGCCGGAGATTACAAAGATCGGAAGAGGATTCTGCGTATCGCCCAGTGACCCCTAGCGGCAGGACAACTCTGTAGGCACATTCCTGAATACAGTCCGGCGCCTCCCGGGCATGTGTCTCGAGTTCTCGGGCAAGAGCGTTCGTCCCTCGGGAATTGCTACTTTCTAAGAGGGTGATAGCGGGTCCCTACAGTCTTCTACCGATTGTGTTTCCGGATGCTACCCGCAGGGCCCACCCATCACCTTCAGTCCCCACCAATTACCTACAGCTCCCGCCAGTCACCTTCGGGGGCCCGGCAGATTCCTCAACTTGAGACACCTGCAATCTCCCGTCCTTCTCAAGCAATCATCCGAATGGACACTAAGATACCCGCCCTTTCTGGGCGCCCTTGTAGGCCTGCTGCCCATTCTATCCGGGTCCTAAGAGGAGCACACTAGACGCTTAGATTTACTAATATAGCCGCCTCACACCATGCTACTGCGCTTAATCGCAGCGAGGGTATGCAGGAAATGGAGGAAGGGCCGATACCGAACTACACTCTTGAAAGGATCTCGCTCGGGGAGGGCGGAGAGAAGTGCTGGATGTATGTGCTACAGAAGCCAGGCTTTTTGAGCTCGTGGTATTTGCTCGCCCTAGCGATGCCGCCCGGGCAGGCGCAGCGGATCAAGAGCGTCACTGGAACAGTTGTGACGAAGTGGATTAGATAGCGGGGTAAGGCACAGAGCGCTAAGGGTGGTGGCAATATGGCGTCGGCTGGTATTTCGGAGCTTGGGTGGCGCAGAGGGGCGGTGGTGTGATCAGAATAAATATGAGGGGGGGTACTTTATTATCGGTAGAAGTATTGAAGTAATTTGCCCCTATGGGTCTAAGATTCTCCCTTGTTTTTTCCTGAAGACCTCTTGAGCCCTGTAGACACAGAAGGTAGTGTGTTCATAAACCTATTTAGGAAATCCCCCCCCCCGCCCCCATTTTCCCTCCTCACACATACTGCCTTCTCCTACCAAATACATCAAGGGCATGTACTCAGTCACAAATACCGACAGTTCCAATCGCTACCACTATCGTATGGCAACCCCATTGCAGTCCACGGCCGGTATAATAGTAATAAACATTTTACGTCCGACTACTGTTATCCTAATAGTCACCGCAAACCTCTCTGGGCCATTGAAATAGAGCAGATTAAGGTGATAATGTGCATGCAACTTCTAACACCCTTGCTAATTTCTTTTTCTCATCTGTCGTGTCCAAGACCGGTATGGTAGGGAGGGCATGCATAGTGCAGCGCATTCCGCAAAGCCTTCATAGGCACTGTGGCACGGTCTTGATTATCAATAATAGATCAAAGGTAGCGGTAAGCCTCTAATATACCCCACATTTTGAGGGAAATCCCCTCAGATGCTGCAGCAAATATACTACGTAACTTTTGTTAGTAGTCAATTTTGAAATTTCTTCGTTTGTACTCTACATATGATTTAAAATTCGGAGGAGGCAGGAGGTTGTCATAAAGAGTCTAAGCACAGGATTCAAGGCTAATTTGGTTGTAGGGTTAGCAAATTATGCACAAGATATTGATAGATAGCTGTCGTATGGTCGGCGGGTAAGGAGATTATGTCAACTGCCGCTACAAGCTGAGCATTTTTGTTGTAAGCAGACAGGATCATCTAAAAGGCGCCGATTATACGAGTTCATAATTCAGTATTTACCACTGCTGTTTAACCGCATTAACTCATAGTGACACCCCAGGAGCCCAGAGAGCATAGGCTTCGGCGTACCCCGCTGAGTGGAAGCACTCAAAAACACATTTCCTTTAAACAAAAAAATGGTGGCACCACGCTAAACTCTTCCTTTGGCAACACGAATCATCACCTTCTGCTTCACAGTCCAGCACTCGACCAGGAACACCTCATGGATCAACCGATGAATTATTTGTCTGATTCCACAACTCCTGTAAAAATTTGACTCCTCTTCAGTACTAGACTGATGTACTGGAATTACAAAGGTCGAGGCGGTCTTAACACCGGCTATCACTTTAGGCTATCTATGGTAAGCTCTCTCTCTGGTGGAAGCAGCTTTGACAGCCGGACAGACAATCACAGAGGCCAAGTTCTCAGAATAGGATGGCCTAACTTACCCTGATTGGAGGACCGGACTAGTCGCACGTGTCAAAACCGTGCACTGAGGTAAACAGGTTGGGTAAGCGTTTCTTGCGGTTAATGCCGGTGCTATAAAGTCATTTTCTTCCTACGACATTCGTCTTTCATAAGAGAATGGAGGGGAGTATGGTCTCACAAGGTTATTCTCATTCACATTTGACCTTATTCCTATCTGCTTTCCTGATTTCCTTGCCTTCTTCCCTTGGTCAGGGACAATGGGCTAGTGGGTTAACCCATTGGAATTCCACCGGGACTGTGAAAGAGGGAGGATTATAGACCTCCGCTCTACGGCTTCTAGCGTCACAGCTGGCGGAACCATACGGGTAGCGATAGTACCCTAGGGCTGGTTATAGCTAATAGTTTTAAAGCCTGTTGGCCGGCCGGGTAGTAAATTAATGGAGCCCTCCGAACGGGGTTTGGCTGAGGGGGGATTGACGGATAAGTATGGGGATTAGTTATAGCTATGAGGTATTGCGGTATTATGGGCTAATAATTTAGGGCCCAACCCTGCGACGCCGGTGGTTTACCGCTATCACGAGATTGCGCGACGGCAATATTGCGGCGCTCTTTCTAGCTACGGCAGCTGATCATACACAAATTTAAAGGCGATACCGTGGAAACTTCACAACTTCTTACTCCGTACTTCACCTGGTGCTCGACTTTCAATACATCTGCCAGCGGCCTAGGCCTATATCTAAACTGGTGTGGATTGCTCATGGAACTGTGTTCTCTGAATCGCCCCCTCCTCCCGGAGAATATCGTCGAAAAACCCGCGTATTCAAGATTATAGTTGGGCTGTGCTTATATCAGTCCGGAAGATGCCGATTTTCTACGCGATTCGAATTTCCGGGGCATTAGCAGTAGTGGGTTTGAGAGGCTGGCATGTAAATTTTAGTTCATCAGGTTACTGCCTTTGCGCTAATTCGATAGTTGTGTTCGAGCGCTGCGTGGTAGGAGAGAAACTTGCCTGATAAGTAGAGTGGGTTGAATCTAACATATCAATCTTGGTAGAAATTGGGAACCGGTTCGGTGGCATAGAAGGTAAATTATTTGTTGCGTGCGAATGGGTGATTCGACCCCTCGTTGATATTGGGAATGATGTCATGAAATCACAATCTCTAGGGTCGATTATGTTGCTTAAGGTGGCTCTAGGGGCCTGTGCAAGCATCATGTATCGGGAAAAGCAGCCTATGTGTAGCTGATCTATCTAACCATCTATCGCGAGCAAGGAAAAACAAGGAGGAAATAGACACATGAGAAAAAGTGCCGAAAAAAAGAATGTTCGTAACAAGGGATCCTCTATTCGACGAGGGAAAATTAACCAAGATAAAGGCCCCAAGTTAAGAAATGAAATAGTACTCAATGGATGTATGTCAAACATAGTGTGTAGATCTCCCCTGCTTGGCTAAGGCCTTCAGGGTACTTCCAAACTCCCCTGCTGGGCTATGGCCTTAGGGTATTTTTCTTTGGTTGATAATTTTTGGCTGACTGCCTTTCTGGGCGGGAGGTTGAATCGGTTTCTTTACATGTTAATTGGCTCCTTTAGTTTATTAGTTTGCGGCAGTGGACAGATGAGACGCGGGGGATTGTGACTTATGATTTCTTATTTGACAGTTGTGATTGTTGATAAGAAAGTTTCTTTACTGTTTAAGTTAGTCACCGGTGGTGATGCATTTGAGTTCTGATGTCCCCGCTTAAGTGGAGAGATTGCATGCGTTATTTGAGTTTTGTTTTTTCTTTTGTTAATTTTTGGAATTAAGGTTTTTTATGTCATAGCGCGAGCTGCATGTAGGATTTTGTACCTAGAACAATAATTACATGATTAAAAAAATAAAAAAATAAAAAAACATAGTGTATAGAAACTCAGGAGTCCTCGTTCATAAATGTCAACAAATATTCGGAGGTTTGTGAGGAGTATGTCAACATATATGTGAGATTTCCGTCAAGGGCGATGGTGGAGAATTCCAAGCTCGTGTTATAGGGCTGACTTAAAGGGCATAGGAGGGAAAAGCGGGGATGGTAGTGGTTGGGATAGTGTATACTAGGCCCCCTAGACCGAGCGGTGCGCGGGCTTGAAAAGGAAGAATCCGACAGGATTTGAGCGGAATTGATTGATAACCCGGGGCCATACTCTAGCTTAGGACTTTCACAGCGGACGTGGACGCTGAGGGTCCGTAATTTCTGCGGACCTCTGGGGTTGTAGTAGCTGCACTACTCCTCCATGTCCCTTGCTAATAGCATGAGAGAGTGGTGTAGCGCCTTGTTTATCGAGCCGGTCGGGGTCGACACCTTCCAGTTCCAGCAGCAATCTGACCACTGCTTCATGTCCTTCGAAAGCAGCCCACCCAAGTGGTGTTCTATCGTATTCGCCTGGGCGATCTGGGTCGATATCTTCCCGCGCTAGCAGCAGCTTAACTACTCCTTCATGTCCCTTTAAAGCAACCGACTCAAGTGGTGCTCCCTCATACTCATCCGGGCGATTGGGGTCAACATCTTCCCGTTCTAGCAGTAATTTGACCACTCTTTCATGTCCCTCGAAAGCAGCCCAAGCAAGTGGTGTTCTACCATACTCGCCTGGGCGATTAGGGTCGACATCCTCCCGCCCTAGTAGCAGCTTAACTACTCCTTCATGTCCCTTTAAAGCAGCCGACTCAAGTGGTGCTCCCTCATACTCATCCGGGCGATTGGGGTCAACATCTTCCCGTTCTAGCAGTAATTTGACCACTCTTTCATGTCCCTCGAAAGCAGCCCAAGTAAGTGGTGTTCTACTATACTCGCCTGGGCGATTAGGGTCGACATCCTCCCGCCCTAGTAGTAACTTGACTACTCCTTCGTGTCCTTTGACAGCAGCTGTCCCGAGTGGGGGTTCCCCATACTGATTGGGGCGATTGGGGTCAACATCTTCCCGTTCTAGCAGTAATTTGACCACTCCTTCATGTCCCTCGAAAGCAGCCCACGCAAGTGGTGTTCTACCATACTCGCCCGAGCGATCAGGGTCGACATCTTCCCGCCCTAGCAGTAGCTTGACTACCCCTTCATGTCCCTTGAAAGTAGCCCGCCCGAGAGGTGTTTCCCCATACTTATTAGGGTGATTGGGGTCAACATCCTTCCTTCCTAGCAGTAACCTTACCACCACTTCATGTCCCTCGAAAGCAGCCAACTCAAGTGGTGTTCTCTCATCCTCATCCGGGCGATTAGGGTCGATATCTTCCCGTTCTAGCAGTAGTTTGACCACTCTTTCATGTCCCTCGAAAGCAGCCCACCCAAGTGGTGTTCTACCATGCTCGCCTGGGCGATTAGGGTCCACATCTTCCCGCCCCAGAAGTAGCTTGACTACTCCTTCATGTCCCTTTAAAGCAGCCCACCCAAGCGGTGCTCCCTCATCCTCATCTGGGCAATTAGGGTCAACATCTTCCCACTCCAGCAGTAATTTGACCACTCTTTCATGTCCCTCGAAAGCAGCCCACGCAAGTGGTGTTCTGCCATACTCGCCTGGGCGATCAGGGTCGACATCTCGCCGTTCTAACAGTAATTTGACCACTCCTTCGTGTCCGTTGGCAGCAGCCCACTCAAGTGGTGTTCCCTCATTCTTATCCGGGCGATTGGGGTCAACACCTTCCTGCCCAAGAAGTAGTTCCGCTGCTTCTACATGTCCATTCCTTGCCGCCCACGCAAGTGGTGCGCGGCCTCTGCAATCTTGCTGGTTGACATCGCAACCTTCAACACTTAGGATTGCTGTTACAAGCTCAACAATTCCGAAGAACGATGCACCGTGTAGTCCAGTGAAGAGCGGAGGAATGCTCGTGTCTCCGCTAAAGCTACCACCCAGTACCTGCTTTAAAAGTGATATAGCGGAGACGTGGTCTTCGTACTGGTCCAAGAGCTCAAGTGCGAGGGTGCTCGCATGGTCTGAGAGCTCCCTCTTTGCATGGGCTCCCCAGTATCTCGAAGAATATGCGAGGAATGGCATATTATGGTGGTCCGGGAAAGAACGCGGCCTGAGGTTCTTGATCTGGGATGAGTTCAGGTATGTCAAGCAAGTTTCTGCAAATATCGAGTGGGGTTTGCTGAAGAGATCGACGTCACTACTGAGGTACTCTTGGACGGTATAGTGGATTAACCGCACAGCCGAAGATTCCTCATCCACGGTGATTAAGCCTTGACAAAAATGTAGCAATGTATCTATTGAAGGGATATTCTCGGGATCGAAATCTGTTTCCCCTATCTCCACTGCCAGGGCATTGCACAGCTCATCCACCTGTAACGGCCGTTCCGAGTGACAGACCCATGTGAGAGCAGCCATCGCAAGTTTTTTCTTTCCTTCGTCTTGGGTCTTTATCCTCCCCAGCGTTGCACCATATGCACCCTCTAACCCTCCACCATCTTTTATTGACTTGAGTACTTTTCTCCGCCGAGCAATTGTGGCGCCTCTCAGGATTGCCTCTATATGAAGAGAGGCCAGTAAGAATCTAGATTCAAACATGTCAGCCATTAATCTAATGTGGCATTGCACTTGCCCTCGCCTCCTCCTACATACGTTTCCGAACTCATTGCGGGAATGCTCTCCATAATATCTTGCTCTAATGTGCTGCTCATCATACTTGGCAGCGTGTCCTTCCTAAGTTTCTCGCGCAGAAATCTAAGGACCCCATCTTCCGTTGTCCGTATAAATATAAAAGTTGCCACTGCTTTCAGTCTCCTCTCTACCTCACTCCGCACATGTGGCCTTCCGGTCAGAAATATGCGAGTGCTCGACCCCTGCAGAATCTGTGCAAATGATTCAAGAACCACGGTTAGATGCTCCGGAACACATTCGTCGAGTGCATCAACGCAAATAAAGGTGCGCTTTGTGGCTGTGATGCTTCGGAACATGTTTAAAATTCCTGCGACCTGTAGTCCTCTACCACCAATAACCCTTTTCTCTTTTCGAAAGCACCGAACCACCAGTTCGGGAATCTTCTCCAGTCTGCTCACAAGCTGTCTCAGCAGGGAGCCAAGCATATTGATGGGCGACTGCTCATTCCGGGCAGCAAAGTCGAAGTAAAAACACGCAACGGCAGTATCTTCCTCTGCAGCCTCGTCACACAGCTCGTCTATAACTAGTGAACTATTATCGCAACCTATCAGCAATACCATCCTTTGGTTTCAGCCAAGGATACATTCTCTCTTACGCGATGTAGCTCTTTCCCACTCCTGGATCGCCGTCGCAGAATAGGGTCACATGAACGGATTCGCCCTCCTTACTAGCATTATGCCACCGCCTAAATTCCTCGGTTTCGAGCAACCAGGCTCCTATACCGTCCACCCGCTGGGCTGCGATGTCTCGATGCCGTACCCGGGGCTCTAATGGAGATAGCCACGCCAGTATTTGAGAATTATCATCGGCGGCCGTGGTGTTAAAGCTATTCGCGATGTTTATAGAGTTATTATTATTGCTGAACGCGGGGAACATTTTTCACTGTTTTGAAAGTTGTCGAGAGCGGGGGTTGATCAACTTGAGGGCTGTTAACGCAATTACTGGAAATTGGAGGAAAGCGGGGCTGAGCCTGGAAGCCTTGCAGAGAAGTTATTCGAGAAGGGTCCAATCACTGTATTACCCAAACGCTGGGAGACTGCTTGCGCCAGAAACAGTGTCCAGATCCGTATGCACTACCAGCAGTACAGTACCGGTACCCGTACCGTACCGGAAAAAACACTAAAGGTTGAGACTGCCTCTTGTTGAACTCTCTATTAATTAGCTGCAAGCCACCGAGCTCCAGGTTCAGTACCGGTACTGTACCGGTATCTCTTGTTCCTCCCGGCGAAATTTTAGTACTTGGCGATCCATAAAGTATTCGGATTAATTGGCGCCAAGATTTGGGTCTTTAGGTATGAGTTAGGACATCTTAGCGCCAATCCATCCGATCACTTTATGAATCGCCAAGTACTGCCTCTCGCTGACACCCTTGCCCAATCAACTGAGAAAAAGAGCCGCGAGTCGCGGGTACCTCTCGCAGCCTTTTGGAAAATCACAATTACCTCTGCATCTCCATTCAATCCCCACCCCTCTAGCCTCCGTTTCCCTGCCCCACTACCTCCCCGCCAACCCACCCCACTAACAACTGTTGAATTTTTCCTTTGATTCGTTTCATATGTATATTCTCCTTGATAATATCGTATATTTCTCTACTTGGTATATGTTCCCAGTTTTCACCTGTACACAGCGGACATTACTACAGCTAAGATACA
>Ga0307509_10002006_pt1 | contig 33653 bp, 39 predicted proteins | sample 10_EM_MG_FD_202245 | JGI IMG/M metagenome (GOLD analysis project Ga0307509, IMG submission 202245) | Populus trichocarpa ectomycorrhiza microbial communities from riparian zone in the Pacific Northwest, United States - 10_EM | ecosystem: Host-associated > Plants > Roots > Unclassified | place...
ACATGCGGAAGGCGGTGTCGAAGTTCTGGAAGCACAGGCCGAATGTACGGAAGAAACCTTGCATGGAGAGATAAGTGAGATAGGCGATGATGTGGAACGTCCAGAAGGCTCCTGCTGATCGATGGAGACCAGTCATGAAATAAATGATGACGTTGTAGATGAAAATGCGAACGGCGGAGAAGGGCAGGTCGGAGAGGAGGTTGGCAATCGGGAAGGCTGCACGCCTGTACATGCTGTAACTCGTCTGGAATTGATCATCGGTCAGGCCAACGGATGGTGGATAGGTTGATGGATGAACACTTACCTGTTTGTTCAAGATCGAGCGTCCCATCATCATGAGGGGTATTTCACCAAAAGAATCGAACACGGAAACCAAGACAGCGATGAAAACGACACTCCCACGCGTGAAACCACCGGCGGCGGTCAACGGCTGGTCGAAATAAGCCGCGCCAATAAACAGAGCCAAGATGATCGCGAGACCGAAACTTGTGCAGAGCTGGAAACTGTCCTGAACCCTGGTCTGGAACTGGCGGACCGTGAGGGCTTTAACCTGTCCATAGAAACCAAGAGTGTATGGGCTCTTCTTCGAAACACCTTTCTTCTTGTCGTCAAGAACGGCGGCGCGGAAAGCCTCCTGGTCACGTTTCTCCTCGGCCTGATGGGCCTTGTACTTCCCCAGTGATCCGGTCATATCACCGTAGTAATGAGAGGCGCGGAACGCGTGTTCGAGAGTTTCGGGTGTCGAGGGGACGTCGATGGCGGAACGGCCAACGGCGAACTGGCGTTCGTTGGGGTCAGTGCAGCCAGTCAAGTAATCGGCAGTGGTCTGACGGGGAAGGGAGTTGTACCCGATGCCTTCAAAGTAGGCACGGGCTTCAGAAGCGGGGCCGAAGTAGACTTGACGTCCTTTGTCGATGACCATAACCTTGTCGAAGAGTCCATAGATACCCTCTCCCGCCTGGTAGAGCGAAACGAAGGTGGTCTGGCCAAGGACGTCGGTCATGATCCTCAGCGACTTGATAAGGTCCAAGGCGGTACTGGCGTCCAAGCCACGAGTAGAGTTATCCCAGGACTGAACACGAGCACGGGTGGTCATCATCTCCGCGATGGACACCCGTTTGCGTTCACCACCGCTGACTCCGCGAACGAACGCATCACCAACGAGCGTTTGTTTGGTATGTGAAATGTTGAGCATACGGAGAAGGAGATCTCGGACTTCATTGATGAACGCCCCGCGTTTGACGCCAGGAAGACGACCGCTGGGGCCTGGAGCCTTGGTAGCCAATGCGAAATCAAGGGTTTGGGCGACTGTCAAGGTGGCGATATGATAATCATCTGATGGAGGAGACACTGGTCAACAAATAGCCCGGGAAGCCGGAAAACGAAGCATGCTGACCCTCCCCGTTGTACACGACCTCGCCCTTGTAGTGCTTGTTCATCTCCGTGTTATCGATTCCAGCGTATCGAACGTCACCGTTGACCCCAGCATAAGAGCCTCGTTCATTAGCGATCGTCTTGAGGAAAGTCGTGCAACCAGAACCGGGGTATCCGAGGACCAAACACATTTCACCGGGTTTCAAAAGACCGGAATTTCTGAAAAGAAGCGGTGACGTAAATGAACCGGACCGGGGTCGATCGGCAGCTTTGCGGCTCACCTATGAATGATCGTCCGCGTTGGGGGGGTAGGGGTGTACTTGGGGGGGAGGAGAGGCGATAGGAGACCCCAGATCATGAAGACGGGGAACATGAAGGTCCCCATGATCGCACCCAGGAATGTGGGGACATAAATCTAAAGAAGGGTGTCAGGAATGGGAAAACACCTGGGTAAATGGGTAAAATTGCCTTGTTGTCCTCTCCTCCGATTCCAACTACTTCCAGGTCGTCCCATGTTACGCCGACATGCTTGTGCTTGATGCCTGCAGCTTGGCTGGCGTCATTGGAGGATGTGAGGTACTCGCGAAGGTCGAAAGGCTCTTCAGCCTCGACTTCGCCTGGAGCCTTTTCAAGCTGTTCAAACTGGAGGGTGGGTGATTGGGTTCGGATGGCATGATCCTCGGAATTAGGGCTAGAAAGGCCGTGTCGTAATTGAGTGAAGTCCGCTTCAGCCTGTTGCACGTTGACACGGTTGGCGCCGTCGAGGGTGGTGGTATCGGATCCGGGGGTGTCCGACATTCGGGGGAGGGGGAGGGGGGGCGATGATACACACGGAAGAGGACGACGGCGGCCGACATCGCGGTAGCTTTTATAGTGGCAAGAAGAAGGTTTACATGAGGGGGCGCTAGGATGTGGTGACCGGTCTCGTGGAGCGGCTTGACTCGGGAGACTCCTTCCGACGGATCTGTGTGGGTTCACCCAAATGATCCGATCCAGCTCGGCAGACCAACCCGTTTAATTCCTCAGCCACTCCTCCCGTGAGAATGAAGCATTGGTCGCCCAACACTCCACGGCGCGAGTCACTCACAGCGCTCACGGCCCGACCCTGTCAACCGAGATGAGTAAATGCTTGAGGCTTTGCGGGGATTTCGGTAGTTGTCGTTTCAGCCCAGCTTTAGTATTTGAGATCTTTCTATCCGAGGACCTCAAACATCTCGCTTCGAGAAGAAGGTGGGAATCCCCGAGGACGGCGAAAACGGCGTGGTCTCAATGTAGTAAAGTTGAAAACGCGTTGGATACAGCACTACACCTGCTCTGGTAAGAATCCCTGCTTACCCTGCGTACCCTGCTCACGACCGCAGAATTCAGTTTGAATGAAATCACCCCCATGAGTGGGTCGTGCTCGCTCAGACGCTGAGCATCGCCCCACTCGTCGAACCAGTATCCTTAATTTCTTCGGGCCCCGAATCAGCGGCACAAGCACAAGGTAACACTAACCGCAGAATCTGTAACACTTCATCACACACTCAGAAGATAACCGGCCTTACGAGAGGTGGCCACAGTGCGCCTGCCGCGTCTGTGGGAGATTGAAATGTGTGGCAACCTCCATGTTACCAACGTATTGACGTGGCTGGCGGGTTACCACGAGGATCGTGTACCGTCAGCGCGCATGGGGTGTGATGGCATGAAAGGTACGACCGGGATTTACCTACGCAAGGTGACAGCTCGCGTCCAACAGTTGGATACCCCAGGACGGATTTCTCATTCAACCCCTTGCCCACGAGCCACTCCCCTCCACTCACATCACCACGGCGCACCAAGTAACCAATACCCCGAGCTGACGCCCGCAGAGCCCCCAGCGTGGTCATTCCCAGGCTAGATCCAATCAAAGATCTCCGATACGCTAGCGACAAAGCCCATGAGTGGGTATTTCGTGGTTCGCGACGAGCTGGCACGAGTCCCGTTGGCGAAGCAGAGCGCTCCAGGTACATCGTGGGTCAGGTCGGGGCGGACGACGTCTGGAGCCTTGAGGAGCGGGAGCCGAGCACGGCGCCGAGCCAAACGCGTGCCCTACTAGTACCATAATACATGACTGGATTCTCTTGTCCCCTACCATCCACACCACACCCTCCTATAGACGACCCTTGACTCTGTCTCCCTCTCGTGAGAATGGGCCCTTTACGACAGTTACGACTCTTCCTCACCTCGGCCGTGCTTTTCGTCACAACAACAAGCGCCCAAACTTCTTCCACATTGGGTCCGAAAATCTCGGACGTCTCACCTGTACGCGATACCATCCTCCTCCTACCCCAGAATGGACAGCCGGCCACCAACCGAATCGACCTTCTCCTCCTCCCATCGGAGCTCCGCCGACGACAACAACAGCTAACTTGCGCAACGAACTACACCGCGTGTGAAGGGACCGAGTTCTGCTGTCCTAACGGAAACGTGTGCTGTTCCGGTGAGTCCTTCTCGGCTCTCCACCAACGCTACTGCGGAGGCTGTGTGGGGTGTGCGACGGTGGATGACTCCTTTGACTCCTCTTACTGAATCTCGACCCTTCCAGATGGAACGTGCTGTGGCGCTGGGTACGACTTCCCCTTCCGTTGATATCGGGATGATACAATCCTCAATACTCCTTCCCCACACAGGACATACTGTACGACTATCGGAGGGATCCAAGGGTGCTGCAAGGTTGACCACGTCTGCGATCAGCTAGCCAACGAATGCACGATCGAGGGCCAACAGAGATGTCCAGGCGAGAACTTTTGCTGTGGTGAGTACGCTCTCAAATCCCCACTCCATCTCATCCGTCTCCATTAACCTCGAACCAACCCCAAGCCGCGGGAGATACATGTTTTCGCGACGCAGACGGTCACCCAAAATGTTCCTCAACCAACGTATCAGTACCGAGCGGCACAACCTCCATCCGCCCAACCTCGACTTCCAAATCCTCCCTCTCCTCGAAACCAACACAAAGCGGCACCGCGACACCTGTGTCCACCACCTCTTCTCTACCGACTACGTGCCGATTAAAAACCGACCAGTCGAACCCACGAGGCTTCCTTAGTCGCCGGAGACAGACGCCGGTCCATCCATCCCGACACAAACGCAAGGACTGGTTCCGATAGACCGACTGGCGTCTAACCTTACCTCACTGATCATGTCAGAACCGTTATCCATCAAGGCTCGTTGCCTGATATCCTTCCCAACGAGGTCCACGCGCTAGTCTACCGCAACTTCCACGCCTCATCTCATCTGATCCACACATTCCTTTTCCCGGGGTCTTGGCTCCCTACACATCCTTGGCGAGGCGACGAATGGATTTTCAATTTTTGTATGCATACGCTTCTGCCTTTTTTCGTGTTGTCATTTTGCATTCCATTTCCCTGTCCCTGTCTTGTGTCAGACAAGCTGGAGCGGTGCTTCCCTTGGTCTGTCCTCGGATTGAATTGCATATGTGTATATACGCTAGAAGAGTTCTGCCTCCGGCCGCGAGGTCAGGGGCCGATTACCCTATTATTTATTTCGAATTCGCATCTAAATGGATGTGAAGATCCGTCTTACGGAATGGGGTGTGGGTATCGCTTTTGGTGATGTGGAAACAAACCTGAAACGAGACGGGTCATCGGATTGTATTGGACGTCGAATGTGTTGAAGCCAAAGAAACTAATCCATATAATAATCAATCGAAACCTTCATGACAGCGATCCACCCTAAATCCGTAAATCCACAGCACACGAAGCTACGGTAAAAGACAGCTCATGGAACACGCCATGTAAAACGAGTCGTTCATTTCGTTTCCCGTCGTCAGGATCTGTCTTGGCCGAGGACCGCGGGTTCTGCAAATTCTCGCCGCTCCCCCCCGGCCATTCCACACCAGTCCCAGACGTCAACATCAACATCGGTCTGAGTTCTCCACTTTCTTGTCGAACTCGTGCAGTAGCATAATCGCCCGGCCGAGGGACAACGGCAAGCGCCTCTGATCGTCACAGCACAGAGGACGAGCTTGGAACCTGCTAAGGGCGAAAGAATAGTTCGCATGGGGTGGATTGATAAGACTGTAAGGTCGGGAGCGCCGAACCACGTATGGTGGGGATCCCGAGGCATAGCCCGACGGTCTCCAAACGCCAACTCAGTTTCGAACGCATCCAAGGTGGAATAAATACAACCGCAGTGAAGAGAGGAAAGAAGAGATCGTTGACTTACTACAAGGAGATGTTGGACTACAGTGCGTCCGCGACGTTCTCCAGTTTCGTTCGCTCAATGATGCACATGACTATCGCGCGGGGCGCAAGCCACCACATATCTGATGGAGGGCGTGATTTGGCGAACTGCGGTAGTTTGCCACGACGAAACCCCCCATACCGAACGAGAGTTGGGTCCGGCTGTGTCGAAAGATGTAATCCCCCCAAATCGCTATTCTGGAATCACCCCCAAGGATCGTTCCTCGTAAACGTTGTTCAATCGAACACTGCGCCGTCCAGTCGCCGGTGAACGTGAAGGGGATCTTCGATGAAGCGTCGTAACCTTACCTCAACGCGATTGGGTAGATTGCGATGTACATCATAACGAGGTGCAGGACCCTGGGTGGCCTCAACATATCTACGTGGGGAAGAAGCGCGGAGGGAAACGTACTTGACTGCTGGCGTAACAATGGCAAGTGGGACGACTCGCAACCCGGCGTTTCTAACCGAGATAGCCTGAGACAATCCGATAAATATCCTAGCTCCCGTCGGGACGACCTCGACAGCTCGATTCCAAAGGTTGAACGATAGAAAACTGCAATCCAATCGATCAAACTGTAAACAATCGTTAAAATCACCGGCCGCGAAATTTGAGCCAGAGGGTAACTGACTTCATAACGACCGAGATGGCAAATAGTAACCAGGTTTGCTATGACAGGGACACGTAGATGAAGCAGCGACGCGGATAGTCAAGCAAAAGCAAGGGCGGTCTAGTACGTCTTGGACGTCTCCCACACGACCTTAAAACAAGTCCAGGTGGAAAAACGTTAGCGGTGGACGCGGTTATCAGCGATGACCTACATTGAAAGGCGAAGACTTGCAGATCCATCCCTGGATCAACAAGCGGGGCACACACGGGCAACGGAAACTCACAAGGTCTATGTATGGGGGACGACTGAGCGACGGCGAGGAGAAGAAACGAAGATGACACGTAAGAATGCGGCGTTACCAGCTAGGATCCAGCATATCAGAAATGCTATCATAGGATGCGTCGTTTGGCAGGGGAGCATGTTTCGACTGCGCGAGCCTCTCGCCGCGGGACAATTGGGTCTTCTAACTCCCACTCACTCGACAGGGAGACATCCCAGTGTTCGCCCAAGCCCCAATGACTTGGGATAGGGAACACCTGATACACGTGGAGAACGAGGTGGGTTTGACTCATCAGACGGGAGGTGTGTTCCGGTGTTGGTTGAGTATCAGGAATGTGCTTTCCCGGCGGCGCTGCGACATGTACTGCACCAGCACAACAAAGGGGATCAACAACGAAACGAAGTGATAGTGATAGAGGGTAAGAGCGGGGTGTCCCAAGGAGAGGAAAACGGCGTACCAAGGGTACAGCCCACGCCAGCATATTCAAGGCGCGAGACTCTATTCCTCCGGACTCTTCTACTCGTTCTCGCGCAAGGTTTTGAAACGCGGAACTCTTTCCAGCTATCGTGAGGAGCGCAAGGTAGGGGAACATGATTCGTGAAAAAATCGAGACGCGACGTCACGGTGTGATCACCCCAACCTCGTCCTCGTGGCTGGATCTCAACGGTGTTGGTGGAACGAAAATGGGGCAAATGGCGATGGTGGTCGCCCACCATCTCGAAAGAGACTCGAACGCGACAGGCTCCGATCAATCCCATCGGGCTTCAAGTTTGTCAATTCCAACATCGGCAGCTTAACACTGAGGATCTCGTTTCGATGGCTTTCACCTTCCGCCCTGCGGAACATCGGTGGGATGCGGCCGGGATTGAGTACGTAGGGCATGAGGGGGAGATTCGCAGATCACGATCTATGGACCCTCCCCAGATCGCCGCTGCCGACTCCACCTGAGTGGGCGGTCTTCAGTGGGAAACATCGGTACAACTTGACCGAGAGACCCAGCCCCATGTCAAAACAATCGAGCGTGTCCAATGGGAAAACCCCTGCGGTCGACTGCTGGTTTGGGGCCCCCCGACGATAAGAAGGTAGAGACGTACCATCCCTTTCGAGAAGTAATCCGACTGGAAGGAAGGGGGGCAAGAGCGATTGCAACGAGGAATTCACAAACAAGAACATATCCGAACTCGCGTTCGGGCGGGTATCTGTGGAAAACATCGAAAGATGTGATCCTCAAGTCACGGCTGGCGAAAATGCTGACCCAAAACACTTGAGCGAAAGACGTCGACGTAGCGCGTGCAGGACGGTACAAAACTACTCACGACCAGTGTTCGCGCGAAAATGAAAGGGGGGGGGAAGAAGTGAGATGTCCCCAGCGCGGAGGGACTGTGAACTCATTTGGGCGTCTGCAAAATGGCACGTTGTGCCCACGCGGCACAATCGACACAGCCACGGGTCCAACAACCTACCATCCCACGACCACCTTCGCTGACCCAACACCGATATGGACGCCCGAGATTCGTTCTCCAGACTGAAGAGGACAATCAAGCATTTAGGGCGTAAACGCAAACCAGATAGAGTAGGAGCTGATGCCGATGGGGAGAAAGTCGACCCAGTCAGGCCGCTTCCGCGGCCGGAGCCTCATTTTGTGGCGAGCTGTGGTGAAGGGAAAGGAGCTGGCGCAGACGGACAGCAAGGCTATTCCGCGGATCGTCCTCCTCAACCGTATAAGCCGGAGCCTACGCCAGCGAGCGGAAGCAACAGGGACCAAGAAGGGGGGGAGGCGGACATCGATGGAAGGGAAGTTGGTCAGAGGCGTTCATATCCGCACCCAGACGCCGAGCTTGTGGTGGGAAGTGGACCTGGCCGAGAATGGAATGACGCCAATGGGAAAGAAGGCAGGGAATATTCCTCCCGTTCATCGACTCCCCCAACTCTACAAATCGGTGAGCCCGGGGGTGCGTGAACATTGTCGTTTTCAGTTGCTGCCTCTGACCGGCCCCTTAGACGGTGTAAACACCACCGTTCCCGATCATGCACCAAATGTCGAGAGTGTCGAACCGAGTGCTGCAGTAGATGAGATGACATTGGGCAAGAAGTCTACTGTGTCTTCCACGGTCGAGTTACTCCGAATAGTGAGAGACTCTGCGAATGGCTTTGGTCCACTCAAGTCCGTTGCCAGAGGACTTTGCCTTGTCCTGGAAAATTGTGGGGTATGCCCTCTCTCCCACAGATTCAAATTATGATACTTACAATATTCTAGCAAACAGAGGTGGATGAACAAGCCATAGAATTGTTGGCACCCCGAATCAAAGCCCTCTCCGAATCACTCCGTGCACCTGTCTGTCTGGGTGATGTCAATGAGAAAGAGAGAGAGAGGACACTGGAACAGTGAGCCCACACTCTCCAGGGTCAAGAGCTGAGGCTGACATGGGATTACTAGGAAACTGGAAAATATTTGGGAGAGCCTCACCCTACCAGTGGAACAAGAGAATGTTATGGAATTCCTGACCAACACTGAGAATGCACGGATGATCAATGGTCTAGTTGAGGATATTTGTGATGTGTTGATGGACTATCAGGTTTGCACCACAGACCACTCATTTTCTACCATATCTGACCTTTGTGCTAGACCTCATTACAACATGATATCTACAATGAAAGTTGTCGGCTTGTTGTGAGTTTCACCCCCTTACCTTTTTCCTCATGGACTAACCACCAGATAGGAACCAGCAGACCTTGCCCTCCTTGACAGGATCCACCACACCCCAGCTGCCAGTTACCTCAGTGGAAACAGGCAGGGGTGCTTGAGGGGAACAAGGAAGGGTGTATTCTGGGAGATTGAATGTTGGTTGACAAGGGAACTAGAACAGCGGATTTTCTGGTTGAATGGCCTGGCTGGGACTGGAAAATCAACCATTGCCCAGACATTTGCTGAGAGGATGTTTGCAGATGGGAAGCTTGGGGCCAGCTTCTTCTGTTCACGAGACTTTGCAGACCGAAGCAACCTTCAGGCTATCTTCCCAACCCTTGCCTTCCAGCTTGCCTACCGGTATCAGCCTTTCCGAAGCAAGTTGCTCCAAGTCTTGAAGGCATGTCCTGATGTTGCACAGGAATCTCTCTGTTCACAGATGGAGAAGCTCATTGTTGGTCCACTCAAAGCTGCCAACATTCCAACCCTCATAATCATTGATGCCCTCGATGAGTGCAAGGATGAAGAACCTGCATCTGCCATCCTCTCAATACTCTCCTGCTATGTGAATGAGATCCCCAATGTCAAGTTCTTTATTACTGGACGGCCTGAGCCCAGGATTCGCTCTGGATTTTGCTTGAAGTCCCTCCTCCCCATCACAGAAGTTCTCAAGCTCCATGAGGTCAAGCCTGAGGCAGTGAATGATGACATCAAGCTCTTCTTCCAAACACAGTTAAATGAGGTTGCCAAGAGGCGAAGTGACTGCAGTTTGACAGAAGATTGGCCAAATTTATCTGAGATTAACATTCTCTGTGAAAAGGCAGCAGGATTCTTCATTTATGCTTCAACAGTCATCAAATTTGTCATATCTGGCACCCACCCACCCACTGAACAGCTAACATGGATCACCTCACTTCCACATAGTACTTCTCATGAAGGGAGATCTGGAATTGACATCCTCTACACCCAAGTTTTGGGACAGGTGGTTCATGATGTAGATGTGGATAATGAGGAGCTCTATTCCCGTTTCAGGACTGTAGTTGGGGCAGTACTGTTTGTGTTTAATCCTCTTTCAATCAAGGCACTCTCAGACCTCCTCAAAGTATCTGGCATCTCCACTGTTCTCCGCTCCCTCCACTCTCTTCTTCTTGTCCCAACAAGCAAGGACACTCCCATTAGAGTTTTCCACAAGTCGTTTCCTGACTTCCTGACAGACCAAAGGCGATGCACAGACCACCGGTTCTTTATAGACCCCTCAATCCATCACACAGAAATTTTAATCTCATGCCTCAACCTCATGGGGAAAAAGTTAAAGAAAAATATCTGTGGACTGGATGACTATGCTGTTCTCACTGAGGTTGAAGATCTTGCAGATTGCAGGAGGAACTACATTGGGGATGCACTGGAATATGCATGTTGTTTCTGGACAAAGCACCTTCTGAGTGTCTCTAGCAGTGGCCCAAATGTTGAGGAAGTCCAGGAAGCAATTGACAAGTTCTTCACAACTGGTCTGCTGTATTGGATTGAAGTTCTCAGCCTGATGGGAAAGCTGGGCATTGGTGTTTATGCTCTTAATGATATACAGCAATGGTATACATTGGTGAGTTTGTGTAGAGTGTCTACTTAGGAAACCAATGTTCACAGTTGTTTAGTTAGGATTTTCTTGCAAGTGGACAAATGACAGCCAGCGTCTCCTCTTGGGACATTTTGATGGAATCTGTGGCTCCCCTTCCTTGATATACCATTCTGCCCTCCCATTCTGTCCTTCCTCCTCTTGGCTCCACAAATACTATATCACAGAGCTCTCACAAGAGGTCAAGGTAGTCAAGGGGCTTCCAGCTGAATGGGGGATCTGTTCCCGCACAGTCATGCTAAATCACTTCCCACTGACCCTTGCATGCTGGAAAAATATCATTGCAATTGGTTTGCGTTCTGGGAACATCATCACTCTTGATGGAACCACAGGCATTCAGATGGCCATTCTTTCTGGCCACAATGATTATGTGAGATCTATCACCTTCTCACCAGATGGAACATCACTTGTATCTGGGAGTGATGATGAGACCATCAGGTTCTGGGATGTGCAGACTGGTGGGGTTGCCAAGACCTTCTATGGCCACACCAGCTATGTTCTTTCTGTTTCCATCTCAGCAGACTGCACCATGATTGCTTCTGGATCTGCAGACAAGACAATTTGCTTGTGGGACATTCAGACAGAAGAGTGCCATCATGTTATAAACCAACAGAATCAGGTGAACTATGTTAGGTTATCACCCATAGACCCTCAACACCTTGTATCTGTATCTGGTAATCAGGTCTGGCACTGGAACATGAGTGGTCACCAAACCAGTCCTACACACGATGGTTCTCACATTGCTTTCTCCTTGGATGACACTCAGATTGTTTCATGTCAAGGGGAAGACATTGTGATTAAAAACACTGATTCTGGGACAACTGCAGCCAAATTCCACATAGACAACAGCAGAATCAGTGACTGCTGTTTCTCCCCTGATGGCAGGCTCATAGCTGTTGCTGCTGGTCACACTGTCTATGTCTGGGATACCACCAGTTCAGACCTCCACCCCACCAAAACCTTTGTTGGGCACACAAATAACATCACCTCCCTTGCATTTTCCTCCCCTTCCTCCCTCATCTCATCATCTATGGACAAATCAGTCAAGTTCTGGCAGATTAATACCCTGGACCCAGTTCTGACTGACCCAAAGTCTATTCCCCTTACTTCAGCTCAAATCAAGTCCATCACTTTGCAAACAGAAGATGGTATTGCTATCTCGAGAGATTCAGAAGGAGTGGTCAGGACATGGGACATCTCTACTGGACTTTGTAAGGCATCCTTCCAAACGCCAGCCAAAGACCCCCAGTGGAGTGACATCCAGCTGATCAACAATCAGTTGATCCTTGTTTGGTATGTGAAACGGAAGATTCACATCTGGGATGTAGAGAGGGGGGAACTCCAAAAGGTAGATGTAACTCAAGGTCGTGTTGAGAGTATCAGGATATCAGGGGATGGATCTAAGGTTTTCTGTCTAAGTTGGAAAACCATTCAAGCTTGGTCCATACAGACAGGAGAGGTTGTTGGTGAGGTAGGGCTTGAGGTTTGCCAATCCCAGAGATCCCTCACTGTAGAAGATTCAAGAGTCTGGGTTCATTCTCCTTTCTCAGAACCCCTGGGGTGGGACTTTGGGACCCCAGGCTCATCCCTTGTTCGGTTGTCCAATACACCCTTGCTCCACTCCAATAATACCAAGGTGTGGGATATTAACCAGTCTGCAATCAAGGATACAGTTACTGGAAAGGTAGTTTTTCAGCTGACTGGGAGATTTATATACCCTCAGGTCTCACAGTGGGATGGACAGTATCTGGTTGCTGGTTACCAATCTGGGGAGGTGTTGATTCTGGACTTCAATTATATGCTCTTCTAGTAGATAATTCTATATTTCTAGAGAGTTACCCTGCTTGCCCTCCTCAAGTTCTATGTCCAAAAATCCCATTTCAAGCCATACAGTTCATACCATCTAGTCAACTAGAAAGGGGCAATGTGATTGTCCAGATGATATATACATGCCAAGAGCAGGATACATTGGAGGGGAGGTCTATTTACATAGTAACATCCTGAGAATCAGAGGATCTCAAATAGAAACAAACTGAGGAAAAATAAAAATGAGCTACGACACAATGGTGAGAAAATGATGTTCGCTCAAGGAAAGATGGATGAGAAGGAGCAGCTCACATATATTGGGCTGATTTCCCACCTTCCCTCGGTGAACACTGGTGGTAGTACCCAGTCATGTTCACACTGGGTTCATTGGTTTTGGTAATCTTGAAAGACTATGGATTGAATTTGCTCCTGTTGTTGATTCAGGTGAGTTGAAGGGTGGGCATGGATAAGGACAACACAATGAGGCAATGAAGGTGCAGATGGTTGTGGTGAACTCATGAGGTCCACATGTGGGACACACAAGGCAGGGATGGTTCAGCTTACTCAGTGAGGGTGTTATTCCACCAAAGAAGGATCATTGGCCAAGACCTGGCACTACATCCCCACCCCAGAATCATCTGACAGTGATGAGATAGTGGACTTGACCACAGTAGTCTTATCAATGAGGGGTTGATGAACAGGAGTGACTGCATGGGTACACCAATTTGAGGGATGAGGCAGGGTGACAAAATGTTCAGTTGACAGCAGACAGGTGCCAAATTTGGAATTAGGATGGACCAAGTAATGAGAGATGAGGTTAATAGAATAAGCATGAAATGAGCAGCATCAGCAGGCAAGGAAAATGGTGCATGAGGGTGGTGAAGGAATGTAGGTACAGTGTCATGGCGAGGCGGGGGGAGGGAACAGAAAAAGGAAGGTGGGTGACATGGAGCAAGTGTGAAGATGGGGGATATTTGTAGCCACAAAAGACTTTGCTGGCGGTGATATGGGTGTTAACGTTAAGAGGCTATGAGGTGGTGATGAAGGTGAATAAGGTTGGCGTGATTTCGCGAGAGTCTACACACAAGGCACGCAAAGTGGGAGAAGATTGCTCAGTGAAGGCATTATGCCGCCGAAGAAGCATCATTCGCCAAGGCCTGACGGTACATCCCAACGCCAGAATCATCCGAGGGTGATGAGAGCCTCGTAGTCGAGTCGTTTTTTGGCATCCTAGTTGTGACAACTGCGTTTAGCTTTGAGGGATCACTCTGGCGGTTCGGTACCGGGCTGGAGGTCGACGGTGGATTCTCATTCCAAGTGGGTCGTGTAACGGTGGGCTTGACCGCAGTGTCATCGATGAGCGGTCGGCGGACGGGAGTCACCGCGCTGGTGCGTCGACTTGATGGACGAGGTGGGGCGACGAGCGATTCGGCTGACAGCAGACGGGTGCCAAATTTGACGTTAGCGGATGCGTACGCTGACGTAGGGCCCCTGTGCACGCCGTTCTGGGTGGGAATGATTTGTCGTGGTTTCGAGGTGACCGGTTTCTGGAAAGTGATCTTATCAGATCCCCAGAATGAGAAGCTCCTTTTACTTTTCAGGTCGGAGTCGTCAGAATCGCCGGCCTCCTCGTCTTCGTCATCATCGGGAAGCGGGAGGGTCCGTGGCGGCACTGAAAGATCCCGTGTTCGCGAAGGTACAACTCTATCGTAGATGAGCGTAAACACCACGAAGTTGACCAGAAGTAAAACAACGCACTCGCTCATTGCGACAACACCCTCACGTGCCTTACCAACGTTGGCAACGTCCCACATTTCGATCTACGCAACTCGTCAGTAACAAATGTAAGACGAATAGGGAAGCAGACCTTGATGAATTTGTATAAGTTCCTCGGTCTTGCATGGGGATTCCTTCTGCATGGGGTAGCGGACTCCGCTTCTGGCGGATTGGCCCTCCCGTACGAGGCGCCCCCTATCGGTAATGATGTGATGCCAGTCCGCTGGCATCTCAGGACAACGTCATTAAACACCACAAGCCACAGGTCCTTGTTCCCCCCCTGCTGCAAGATGTCACTGAGCCGCTTGAACGAAGACTTGCCATTTACCCTCCCTCCGTTGGCCCCAGGTGGCGGCATCCGGGAACCAGAGGGCCCAATCTGTATAACCGTACGTTCCTCCACCAGCACTCGGGAAGGGTTCGGCACCGCAAGCTGCTTCAATTTATCGAGTCCATCGATCCTTCCAAGGACGTCCCTTGTCTTGTCACGTTCCTCTTTCTGGATCTTCTCATCTTCGATACTCCGGACGATCGTCTCGACGTCTGCGATCATCTGTAGCGTGTTCTCGTATTCAAGGGTGCTCGGGTCGGTGTGGAAGAGGAGGTTATGGAACATGAGCGGGTATTTCAACAGTCGCTGGAAGGGCTTCGACAGCGAAATAGCCAGTCCAGTCTCTCCCTTCATCGCAGCATTCTCCTCCAGCCGCTGTAGGTAAGTACCGATTTCCAAGAGTTTGTCGCCCTCTTGCTTCCTCGATGGTTTGCGTCCTGCGCTGGTCGCGTGGTTCATGGCATTGTCAACCTGTTCCAGGGCCTTCTCCAGGTGAAGCATGTATTTGGCACAGCTTCTCAGAATGTGGGACTAACGGTAGAAGTGGTCGAGCAACGACCGACAAATGACAACGAAAGAACGTACGCTGCTGATGAAAACGTCTGCAAGTGACCGTACAAGAGGATATTGTTCCTCGTAACGCCTCTTGAGCTCCTCGCTTAAACGAACGTGGCCTTCCAAAAGGTCGTTCTCGATAACCACTAGGCATACCCGTAGGTCTTCCGGAAGTTGGCTCGGAGAGATAACACCAGGAACAGGCGCAGGTTCGGAGATGGAGTTCTTGTGGGTCTTGGACGACTCCCTTGTACCCTGTGTTTGGATCGTTTCCTTCGTGGAGAGCCCATCAGCGATAAAGGATTGGCTCCCAGGTGACTGAGTGAAGTCCGCGGGGTCAGTCGCGCGGAGAGAGGGATGTAAGGAGTGATGAGAACGGGATGGGGACGGGACTTCGCCATTCCTACAAGATCGGTTGGCCGTGGTGTTATATGGGGAGCGGGGGTGGTTGTGGTTAGCGGCTCGCTTGTAGGAGAAACCCTTAGCAAGGTAACCATCGTTGTCGACGTCTGATTCTTCTGGATGTGGAGTTTCTTCGTGATTTGTCGACGGTGGCGCTGGGGTTGTCGATCGGCCGCCAACAGGCGAAGCAAGGAGCCGGGAGGTGGTTGGGAGATTTTCCAAGGACTCGGAGGGTATCGTAGGCAAGTCCTCGTAGCAATCTTTAAAGCTCTCTGACGATGTGCCCGGGTGGGGTGTGCTCTGTTGTGGGTATGTAGAAGCCGTAGAGAATGGACGCAGAAGCGGGTCTATGAATGTCTCCTTCATCTTGGCCAACTCGATCACATATCTGAGGTTCATCAGCGGTGGTTACGATAGAGGGATGGGACGGATTGTCTGACCTTTCTTCACTGGACACGATTTCGAACAAGAACTCCTGGCGGGCGCGTTCCCGAGAGCCGACGTTCGCGACCAAGTCGACCTCTGTGTGTTCGCTCCATGAAGCGGAACTCAAGATGCTGCTACTGTTCGACGGGGAATACGTGGTACCCGACCGAACGGCCTGCTGCACGGACGCACTATCCGCAAAGACGTTGTTGGGGTAAGGCGAGGTCGCGGTCGCCTGAACAACGAAGTGTTCTCCGGGTTTGGGGGACAAATCCGACCCGGAGTATGGTGGGCCTGTCGTGGATATTTTACTGGAGCGGTTCGAGGGTATCTTCTTCCTTGGTGGAGGCAGATCGTTAGTGGGAGTTGGAAACCGTAATGGGTGTTCGACGGTAGGTGTAGTCGACGGGGAAATGAACGTAGCGTCTTTGTGTGTGTCAACCGTTATAACCGTCGCAGTGGTATTGGTCATCGCGTTTGAGCCGCTTCCGGAGGGTGTGGGCTCCAGCGGCTGAGGAACTGGGGTCCGTGTCGAAGGTACAGCATTGAGTTCTGCAGGTTTGGAGGCGGGGGTGGATAAGGCCGGGAAGTGAGGTTGCGTCAGGGTTGAGGAGCTGGCGGTGGTGGAGGACTCGGTAGACCTAAGAGATGTCGTCTTGATCAACGGAGCAGGAGGCCAATCGGGGAGCGGACCGAGCTGGGAGATCGTATTCTTGTTTGCACCCTTTTCCTTGTCCTTGCGAGATCCTAGCTTGAATTTGGTGGAAAAGAACACTCTCATATTTTTGGTGGCCCGGGTAGGCGTTTGGCGCGGGCCGCCACAAGGCCCCGTTGAGCGGAGTTCCAGAGAGAAAGTGCAGGGTTGTCGACGGGGAGAGCGGTGGCGATAAAACGGAGGAGCGCCCAGTGGGGAATCCCCATGGGGGTGGGTCCTTAATCCGGGCGATCGAACAAGAAACGCAGGGGGGAACGGCTACAGGGTACCCAGCGTGCTGTGTGGTCAGGTTTTCGTGTATGGAGTTATAGTAACACTCATGGAGAACACTTTTCCTCCGTTTCAATGTAACACGACCAACAGTTCCCGGTGGAGCTCCGAAGCACGGATCGCCTAAACTTGAAGCGGAAGCATGGTCGCACCCGCTCTCCTCTCCACCACGTTTGTTGCTGCTACATGTAAACCTCTTCATTCTCAGTTGACAATCTTGCGCAGCCTTCGGCAGATTGGGCAGGTGATTTTACTGTGAGGTCGGGATTCTGATAAACAGCCCAAGCTCGCCCACGTTTGTTACACCTCGGTTGGCGTATGCGGCTGTGTCCTGCGGCCAGTACACTGCCCTGCTGACTGCTTTGCATATTTGAATCTCAACTCCAGAAGAGTTGTGGTTCCTGATCCTTGTTTGGTATGTGAAATAGAAGATTCACATCTGGGATTTAGAGAGGGGGGACTTCAAATGGTAGATGTAACTCAAGGTCATTTTGAGGGTATCAGGATATCAGGGGATGGATCCAAAGTTTTCTGTCTCAGTTGGAAAACCATTCAAGCTTGGTCCATACAGACAGGAGAGGTTGTTGGTGAGGTGGGGCTTGAGGTTTTCCAATCACAGAGATCCCTCACTGTAGAAGGTTCAAGAGCCTGGGTTCATTCTCCTTTCTCAGAACCCCTGGGGTGGGACTTTGGGACCCCAGGAACATCCCTTGTTCGGTTGTCCAATACACCCTTGCTCCACGCCAATGATACCAAGGTGTGGGATATTCGCCAGTCTGCAATCAAGGATACAGTTACTGGAAAGGTAGTTTTTCAGCTGACTGGGAGATTTATATACCCTCTGGTCTCAGTGGGATGGACAGTATCTGGTTGCTGGGTACCAATCTGGGGGGGAGGTGTTGATTCTGGACTTCAATTATATGTTCTTCAAGTAGATATTTCCAGAGAGTCTACCCTGTTTGCCCCTCCCCAAGTTCCATGACCAAAAAATCCCATTTCAAAACATACAGTTCATACTAAATATAGTCAACTAGAAAGGTGTGAGGTGATTAGTCCAGATGATATATACATGCCAAGAGCAGGATGTATTGGAGGGGAGATTAATTTACATAATAACATCCTGAGAACCAGAGGACCTCAAACAGAAACAATGGAGGAAAAATAAAAATGAGCTTAGACAATGGTGAGAAAATGACATGAGATCAAGGAGAGATGGATGAGAAGGAGCAGCTCACATATATTAGGCTGACTTCCAACCTTGCCTTGGTGAACACTGGTGGCATTACCCAGTCATGTTCACACCAGGTTCATCGGTTTTGGTAATTTTGAAAGACAATGGATTGAATTTGCTCCTGGAGCTGGTTTGGGTGAGTTGAAGGGGTGGGTATGGATAAGGATGGCGCAGGAGAGGGGAACTGATCTGGAGTGATGTGGGAGTGAGAGGGAGAAGGGGGGAGAGAAGGAGGAGGATGGTCAGGTGGCGCGAGTGATAATGTCAAGGACTATGAGGCAATGAAGGTGAAGATGGTTGTGGTGAATTCACAAGGGTCCACATGCGGGGCATACAAGGCAAGGATGGTTAAGCTTACTCAGTGAGGGTGCTACCCCACCAAAGAAGGATTGTTGGCCAAGACCCGGCGGTACATCCCCACCCCAGAATCATCTGACAGTGATGAGACAGTGGAAGGATCATTTGCCAAGGCCTGACGGTACATCCCCACGCCAGAACCCTCCGATGGTGATGAGAGCCCTGTAGCCGAGTTGTTGTTTGGTGTTCTAGTCGTGACAACCGCGCCTGGCTCTGAGGTATTACTCTGGTGCTTTGGTACTGGACTGGAGGTCGACGGTGGATTCTCATTCCAAACGGGTCGTGTAACGGTGGGCTTGACCGCAGTGTCATCGATGAGCGGTCGGCGGACGGGAGTCACCGCGCTGGTGCGTCGACTTGGTGGGGCGGTGAGCGGTTCGGCTGACAGCAGACGGGTGCCGAATTTGGCGTTAACGGATGATTCCCTGTTGTACGTCGTAATACGTGACGTCGGGCCCCTGCGTATACCGTTCTGGGTGGGAACAATTTGTCGTGGTTTCGAGGTGACCGGTTTCTGGAAAGTGATCTTATCCGCTCCCCAGTACGAGAAACTCATTTTACTCTTCCGATCGGAGTCGTCGGAATCACCAGCCTCTTCGTCTTCGTCGTCATCAGGAAGCGGCATGATCCGCGGTTGCACTGAAACGTGCAGCGTTCGTGAACGCACGACCCTATTATAGGATGAATGTAAGCGTCATGGAGGCGATCGGAAGTAAAACAACACACTCGTCCATTGAGACAACACCTTCACGCGGTTTAACAACCTTGCCAATGTCCCACGTTTCGATCTACGCAACTCATTAGCGAGAGCACCAGGTGTGACGTGAATAAGGAAACAGACCTTGATGAATTTGTACAAGTTCCTCGGCCGTGCATAGGGATTCCTTCTACCTGTGGTGGCGTCCTTCGCTTTCCCTTGCATCTCAGGAAGCAAATTGGTCCTCCCGTACGAGGCACCACCTATCGGCAATGATGTGGTACCAGTCCGTTGGCACCTCAGGACGACGTCGTTAAACACCACAAGCCACAGATCCTTCTTCCCCCCAATCCCGCTGGACCCCGGCTGCAAGATGTCACTGAGCCGCTTGAACGAAGGCTTACCCCTCACCCTCCCTCCGTTGGCCCCGGGTGGCGGCGCCCCGGAACTAGAGGGCTCAATCTGTTCAACTATCTGTTCTTCCACCAGCACTCGGGAGGGTTTCGGCACCGCAAGCTGCTTCAATTTATCGAGTCCATCGATCCTTCCAAGGACGTCCCTTGTCTTGTCACGTTCCTCTTTCTGGATCTTCTCGTCTTCGATACTCCGGACGATTGATTCAACATCTGCTACCATCTGCAGCGTACTCTCGTACTCGAAGGTACTCGGGTCAGTGTGGAAGAGGAGGTTCTGGAACATGAGCGGGTATTTCAGCAGCCGTTGGAAGGGTTTCGACAATGAGATAGCCAGTCCAGTCTCTCCCTTCTCCGCAGCATTCTCTTCCAGTTGTTGTAGGTAAGTGCCGATTTTCAAGAGCTGGTCGCCCTCTTGGTTGTTCGATGGTCTGCGTCCTGTGTTGGCCGCGTGGTTCATGGCACCATCAACCTGCTCCAGGGCCTTCTCTAGGTGAAGCACGTATTTGGCGTAGCCGTTCAGAATATGGGACTAATGGTAGAAGAGGTTTGAGCGATTATTGACAAACGAGAACAAAGGAACGTACGTCGCCAACGAAAACGTCCGCGAGAGATCGCACGAGGGGGTATTGTTCTTCGTAACGCTTCTTGAGCGCCTCGCTCAAACGAATGTGGCCCTCCAAAAGATCGTTCTCAATAACTTCTAGGCATATCCGCAAATCTTCTGGAAGTTGGCGCGGAGGGATGGCGCCAGGAACGGGCACAGGTTCGGAGATGGAATTCTTGTGAGCCTTGCGTAGCACCCTAGTACCCTGTGTTTGGATTGTTCCCTGGGTGGACAGCCCGCCGTCAGCGATGAGCGATTGGCGCCCAAGTGACTGGGTGGACTCTGCGGGGTCAGTGACGCGGAGAGGGGGAGGTAAGGAATGATGAGAATGGGATGGGCGTGGGACTCTGCCATTCTTATAAGATCGGTTGGCGGTGGTGTTATACGGAGAGCGGGGGTGGTTGTGTTTAGCAAGTTGTTCGGAGAAACCCTTAGCAAGGTCATCGTCGACGTCATCGTCAGATATTTCTGGATGTGGAGTTTCTTCACACTTTATTGATGGGCCAGCGGCAGGTGAAACAAGGAACCGGGAGGCGATCGGGAAAGTTTCCAAGGACTCGGAGGATCTTGAACGCAAGTACTCATCGTAATCTTTGAAGCTCTCTGGCGATGTGTCCGAGCGCAGAAGCGGGTCTATGAGCGTCTCCTTCATCTTGGCCAACTCGATCACATATCTGAGGTTCATCAGCGGTGGTCACAGAAGAGGGATGGGATAGACTATCTGACCTTTCTTCACTGGACACAATTTCGAACAAGAACTCCTGGCGGGTGCGTTCCCGAGAGGCGATATTCGCGACCAAGTCGACTTCTGTGTGTTCGCTCCATGAAGCGGAACTCAAGATGCTGCTACTGTTCGACGGGGAATGCATGGTACCCGATCGAACGGCCCGGTGCACGGGAGCACGGTCCGCAAGAGCCCTGTTGGGGTAAGGGGAGGTCGTGGTTGCCTGAACAATGAAGTTCTCCCCGGGTTTGGGGGACAAATCCGACCTGGAGTATCGTGGGCCTGTCGTGGATATTTTACCGGGGTGGATTGAGGGGTTCCTCTTCCACGGTGCAGGCGGACCGTCAGCGGGAGTCGGAGACCGCAAAGGGCGTTCGACGGTAGGTGTAATCGACGGGGATATGGAGGCAGCGTCCCTGTGCGCGTTAACCGTTATAATCGTCGCAGTGGTATTGATCGTTGGATTTGAGCCACTTCTGGAGGGTCTGGGCTCCAGCGGCTGAGGAACTGGGGTCCGTGTCGAGGATACAGCATCGAGTTCTGCAGGTTTTGGGGCGGGGGCGGATAAGGTCGGGAAGTAAGGTTGCGTCGGTGCTTTTGAGAAGTTAGCGGCGGTGGAGGACTCGGTAGACTTAAGAGATGTTGGGTAGTCAATTGGCAAGAGTCGTCTGGACGATAACTCTGGCAACGGCTTGGGGGACCCGACGGAGGTCGGGGTCGCACTGATCAACGGAGCAGGAGGCCAATCGGAGAGTGGACCGAGCTGGGAACGCTTATTCTTGTTTACGCCCTTTTCCTTGTCCTTGCGAGATCCTAACTTGAATTTGTTGAAGAAGAACGCTCTCATATTTTTTGGTGGCCTGAGCAGGCCGTCACAAGGCCCTGTTGAGCGGAGTTCCAGGGGGAAAGTGCAGGGTTATCGAAGGGGAGAGCGGCGGCGACAGAACGGAGGAGCGCCCAGTTCTGGCACCCCCAGCCACTGTGGGGAATCCCCATGGGGTGGGGTCCTCAATCCGGGCGATCGATCGAACAAAAAACGCGCGGGGCAACGGCTACAGGGTACCCAGCGCGCTTTGTAGTAAGGTTTTCGCGTATGGGATTGTGGTAACACTCATGGAGAACACTTTTCCTTCGTTTCAACCTAAAACGACCAACAGTTCCCGGTGGTGTACCAAAGACGGATCGCCCAAAGCGGAAGTAGCAAACCTTCCAATTCTCGGTTGACAATCTCGCGTGGCCTTCAGGAGATTGGGCGGGCGATTTTACTGTGGGGTTGGGGGCTTGTACACTGCCCGCGGACTGCTTTGCACATTCGTATCTGACTCCAGAAGAGCCGTGGTTCCGACCATAAGTTCGGGTATCGATTCCCGTATCATTTATTCCGAGTTTGCATCCAACTGGGCGTGAAGATCGGTCTTCGAGAGTGGGATATGGGGATCGTGTTGAGGAATGAGTGAGGGAAGAAACCTGGAAGCTGACCATCATCGGACCAATTCACATGGACGAGACGGGTCATCAGACTGTATTGGACGTGGAACCTATTGACGCCCAAGAAAGTACCCATTCCATAAAATCAATCGAAACTTTCGTGATAGCGATTCACCATGGGCCAGTAAATCCCACCATATGAAGCTAACGGGCCATGCACAAGTCATTCATTCCGTTTACCGTGGTCAGAATCCGCCCCCGTCGGCTACCACTCTACGCTGCTCCCAGTCGAACTGCGCGAGGGTCCGACGGCGACATCAGCATCGGCGACTGAGTTCTCTTTCTTGTCGAACTCGTGGGGTAGCATAATCGCCCGGTCGAGGGACATCGGCAGGCACCTGTGTCGCCCTCTGATCATCACAGCACACAGGACGAGTTTGGAACCTGTAAAGAGTGACCCGGCGAAAGAATAATTCGCCTGGGGGCAGGTTGTAAAGGCCGAAAGGTCAAGAGGGCGCGAGTACGTACGGTGGGGATCCCGAGGCTCAACCCGACAGTTCCATATGCCGACACGGTTTCGAACGCTTCGCAGGCGAGGTATATACAACCGCTGCGAAGACGGGGAAGAAGAGACCGTTCACTCACTGAGCGAGAAAATATTGAACCACAGTGCGTCCGCAATGTTCTCCAGTTTAGTTCGCTCAATGATGCACATAATTATCGTGCAAAGCGCAAGCCACCACATATCTGATGGAGGGTGTGAATCAGCGAACTGCAAGTGGTTTGCCGCAGTGAAACCCCCATACCGAACGAGAGTTGGGTCCGGCTGTGTTGAAGGATGTAATTCCCCCAAATCGCTATTCTGGAATCACCCTCAAGGTGCCAGTCATCTTCGTGAAACACCCCCAAGGACTGTTCCTCGTAAACGTTGGTCGATCGGACACTGTGGGCCAGTCGCCGGTGAGTATGAAGGGAGTTCTCGATGAACCGTCGTGACCTTACCTCAACGCGATTGGGTAGATTGCGATGTACATCATGACGAGGTACAAAACCCTGGGTGACGTCAGCACCTTGACACAGGGAAGGCAAAGGGAAACGCACTTGACTGCCGGCGGAACGACAGCAAGTGGGACGACTTGAAACCCGGCATTTCTAACCGAGATAGCCTGGAGCAATCCGATAAATATTCTAGTCCCCGTCGGGACGGCCTCGACAGCGGGATTCCCAATGTTGAACGTTAGGAAACCGATCCAATCGACCAAACTGTGATCCACGCGTCAGCACCCCGGCCGCAAGCTTGAGTTAGAAGGTCACCGACTTTATAACGATCAGGATGGCGAGCAATAACCAGGTTTGCTGTGACGGGAACATATAGATAAAACAGCGGCGCGGGTGGTCGAGTAAAAAACGGGCAGTCCCGTACGTCTTGGATGTCTTCCACACGACCTTAGAATAAGACCAGCTGAAAAAACGTTAGACGAGGCCATCGTTTGGATCGATGATAGCCCACATTGAAAGGCGAAGGCTTTCGGAGCCATCCAGGGGTCAACGAATGAAGTGGGGACGGGTAATGGAAACTCACAAAATTGGCTGGGGGGACGGGTGAGCGATAACCAGGTAAGGAAACGAATGTGACACATACAAATGCAGTGTTACCAGCTAGAATGCAGTATATCAGAAATGCTATCATAGGATACGCCGTTTGGAAGGGGAGCATGTTTTGACTGCGCGAACCGTTAGCCGCGGGATGATTGGGTCTTCCAATTCCACTCACTCGACAAGAGACATCCCAGTGTTCGCCCAAGCCCCAATGACTTGGAAGAGGGAGTACCTGATACACGTGGGGAACGTGCCGGGGAATGGACGGGCTTAACTCACCAGACGGGAGATATGTTCCGATGTTGGTTGGGTATCAGAAACGTATTTGCCCACCGAGACTGCGACATGTACGGCGCCAGCACAACAAAGGGGATCACCAACGAAAAGAAATAATACTGGAAGAAGGTAAGAGGGGGGTAAAGCAAGGGGAGAGAAAATGGAGTACCAAGGGGACAGCCCACATCAGCATGTTCAAGGCGCGAAACTCTATTCCTCCGAGCTCTTCTAATTGTTCTTGCGCAAGGTTCTGAAATGCGGAGTTCTTCCCGACGGTCGTGGAGAAAGTAAGGTAAGGGACCACCGTGGTACTGTCGTGTAAGCTTTGGGGTGCCGTGCCGTGATCGTCTGGCAGCAGTGTTGCTGTACGGGGTTCGGTCACGGTGCGCCAAAGCTTTTCGTGGAGCCTCGGAAAGAGCTTTTGCACAACTCCGGAGAGTAGACTGGGTTGCCTGAACTGCGGGTGGTTCTGCCAACGAAGGACGGGAGTCTGCCTCCCGATTGTTTCTGAAATCCCCGACGCGAGATCGACCACATGTGCAGTTGGGGATAAGGATTGTAGAACATACCAGAAACACAGTCGGGTGACGAAGTCGACCGAGACTCTCCATCTTCGGCTTTTTGAATGGGGCGGGCAGACCGGGGATTGAACCTCTTGATCACTCCTGCTACTTTCCCTGACCGTTGGTTGTGATGATTGGGCTGGATCCCCTTCTCTGGAACGTCGGCATCGCGTTTTCGCTTTGCATTACTGTTGACCACGTCGGCGAGGTGTTTCAAGAAGTAGTGTCTGCGGCGGGTGGTGAGCGAAGCAGAACGCGAGGAAGTGACCGTAACCGCAAAACCCCACCTCCTGAATGTAACCACAAACCACGAGACCGTCACGGGCGACCCAACGATCTCCAAAATCACCAAGATCGTTTGTTGCCAGGCGGTGAGGGAGCTCAGGTCCAACGTTACCAACCCCGTCCCGGTCACGGCGCTGACGCAAATGAACAACGAGTCGATGAATTTTACGCGAACTTTTCCGTTAGAGGCCCAAAATATAACCGCCCAGATTAATGGTGTCAAGAGGCTGTTGTGGTAAATGGGGGGGGGGGTTGTTAGGGGTACGTGTACGCGACGAAACGCCTCACTCACAAGCCGATGACATGGATCGTGAAAAAATTGAGACGCGACGTGAGCACGAGAGAGACATGGCCGTTCAAGTGTGATCACCCCAGCCTCGTCCTCGTGGTTGGATCTCGACAGTGTGAAAAGGGGGACGAGTGGCAACGGCCATTTCGAAAGAGACGGACGCGACTCGGACAGGCACCGATCAACGTCAACTCCCGCCCCCTCGTCAGATCCTCGGCAGCATCCGAGTCACAGGGTCTCCCGAGCTTGAATCCAGCCCAAACGTATATTCAGACTGGGTGCGTGAGTCGCACGAGTGGGTGTTTGCTTTTGAACTCGCCTCAAACGTCCTCGTCGACCACACCACCCCTCGTCCGCTCTGGCACTCGGAGGCGTGTCGAGCGCACCCCGTCGTGCCTCCTCAAAAACGCCGACTTCACCTGCGCCTCGGGGCTGTTCTACAAGATTGGTCCCACCGAGTCCCACCATGCGTTGGGTCGGCGCCTCCCCTATCTATCCTTTACCCGCCGAGAGTTGGCTTCCAGAGTCTCGGACAAGGGATACATCTCAACGATACCATTTCCGAACTCGACCCCGCGGCCGAGAACCTTCTGCTCTGATGGACTATCAAACCTTCTTTTTGCATTCGCCAAGTTGATCATTCACTTTGAAATCAGTCATCCCGATTTGTCTACGAACAATACGAACAGCTACCTCGACGTCAGTATCCTCTACGGGAGTTCTGAGAAGCGGGTCAACTCCGTTCGACGGTTGGACGGGACGAGAAAGTTCTGGAACGACGCTTTGCCGACTCGAGGTTACTGGTCGTCCCGCCATTGCGTTCCCCAACACATTCTCACGGAATCATAACGTGAGTTTCCCACTCGTACTGGATTGGCATCCCTAATAACTCTAGGTAGTTTGCTGCGGAGAAGATATTGAGATTTTTCATCGGGCGAGGTTGGTGAACACCGCATGCCTCATGCAAATGATTTTTCGCGACTATGTTGGCGCGATCCTCGGAATGGTTCGAGATGGCTCCTTGGAGGTTAAGCGTGACCGCTACCAATGTTATGGTTTTGATCAGCCGTTATAATAACTTCAACCCCACCAAGCCGCCAGGGATATCGATCATTCGCTCATACCCCGAGGCGGAGGGAACGTCGTCCCCATTGTGCGCGTCGGAGAAGGACACGACGTAGAGCGAGGAGGTTTTCAAGGGGCTGTTCCCCGGGAAACCTACGTAAAATAGAGTGGTTAGGACTGTCACCAATTGCCCAAAGTTGTGAGGCGGTGGGTGTATTGAGAGCATACCCGAGGGCCGAGGGCCGCCTCCACCGGGCACGACTTCGCATTCCCTCGAGCACTTTCGCCACGATAGGCGCATCGCTACCTGTTTCGTTGAGTTCCTCCTCTGCCACGAGTAGATTCTCTTCCAAATGGTGGTGGTGGTCGTGAAGTCCGGCGGCCTGCTCGCTTACGGGGCTGTCGGGGATGACGGAGCATCGAGTGCGAGGTTGATGGACCCACTCCTTGGTCGTAAACCACCCGCACGCACCGAACTTGTGGGATGTCACGAGACTGGAGAAACGAGGGATGTAAACTGGACGGGACTCACCACTCCTCGGAGCTCAAGGATCTTGAAGATCTCACCACAACACCCTCCTGGTTTGGGCGCGTGGCAAACAGCCTCAATGGCACACGTGGTATCACACGAGTTCTCCCCCATTGATTGGCGACGTTCACGAAATCGCCTTTGACAATTTGGACCTGAGAGTTTTAGCCTTGGTAAAGTACCGGTGGCACCAGATGTCGTAAAAAGGAACGCGCACAATTAACCCCATCGATACTGTCCTAAAACGTGGATGCTACCAACGGTCTCGACCCGGGATAGGTTGTGTGTGGGTCCGACCGGTTTGGAAGGGGAGAGTCAGGAAGAGAGCGGATCGCGGACCCCCCGTGCAGCGAGGGGAAAACTTCATGTGTTGGTCAGCACACCAATCGCTGGGTAGTCGCGGTCAGTGAAAATATTCCGAAGGTAAAGAGGAAGAGACATACGAGAGAGAGAATCGTGAACCAAGTCAATTGGGCGTACCTTGGCCCTGACCATGAATGGCGGCCTCGTAACCGGATGACCACTCGTTCGCCAATGCGATACAGACAGTGCCGAGAAACATGTCGAGTGTGATTCTTGTCGTCAACGGGGAGGGGGAATTCGCGATGCCGAAAACCGCGCGACAAAGGAACCGCCCAAGAAACTCGAGGGGACAGACGCTGGTTGGCATCATCCAACCTGGCTCACCGGGGCTTCGGCAACCTCCGAGGATCTCTCACTTTCGTGACTTTCGCGTTCCGTTGCGGGTGGGGCGCGGTCGAGACTTGGTGCGTAGAAGCATGAGGGAGGACCCGCCTACGAATCCCACTTATGGTGCTCTGCTAACTATGTCATCTCTCGTTTGCATGGCACATGCAGCTATCTCAGACAGCGTACCCTACCGTGCCGAACCTCAAGAACCTCGACACTATCTATGCATCCGGGATATCCTGTAGGGTCGGTCCCCCGGGTCGAGGGACGACCACTGTTGTTGCGCAAGGGCTCCCGATCCAAATCCGTTCATATTACACACTCGAAGGTACCTCGAAACCTCCGCCTACTTACCTTTTGGCTGGTATCGACCCAACCTTTTGCAGACTTAGACTCCTCGTGCATCATATAACCGACCGATTCGAGACTCCTGGCTCGGCACGAACCCAATACCCAATACCAGCGACTTGACCGGGAACTCTGGGCTCATGCAACGGTGATCCAACGCATACAACGGGAGAGCTCGTTCGCTCGCTCCCACCTTCGAGGACATCAAGAAACTCTGTGCACTGTCATCAACGAGCCTGGAGTCCCGCGACCGTGCGAAGGAATAGCATGGTATTCCTGGTGGTGAAACCCACAAGCCGAACCGAAACACCCCACAACTCGTCCAATTCCCGAACCAACCTGTCCTCACAACCCGTACCCGCACCCTTTCTCCACCCCAGAGTCGGTTAGTGTGTCCCACTTCTCTCCCCTTCTTCACGCGCCTCTCATTCCTCGTAGTACCCACCGGCTCCAGCCAGCCGTTAACCTTGGCAAAATCCCCTTCAACGCGCACGGAAATGGAACCCTCACCTCCTGTCGCATCCCCACGTGACCCCGTCCACGATGATTAGCCCTGTTACCGACATCCTTGTTCACTGAGCGAGCGCTTGTCCTATCGTAGTCATCCGTGGCCATCAGTCGTTACTTGTATCCATGTCGTTTTGTATAGAAACCTCATGGGTAGAAGGGAGCTATCTAGGTACCTTTGACGTCTCCAGGAAGACGGATTATACTCGTGTTGATCAAATGTTAGCTTCATGTCTGTTTTGACCTCGGTGGGTAACCCACGGACATCATTTGAAACCATGGCACCATCTCGATGGCCCTCTCCATCGGTCTGGCCTCCCAGTAAACCCGTTCATGTTCGCAAGCCTTGGTATTCCTGGCCCCTAGCGTGGAGAGGGACGCACGTCTTCCGTGTGGAGGGTTTCGATACCTTCTCGTATGCCATTTCGTACGCGACGATGGCGATAGGGAGGTCTAGAGCCGTACCATCTCTCTCAAGAATCAGCCTGACCGGAGTAGCTTAGAGAGAGGGCCATAGCAACGAGAAAGGCACATCGAAGCAGCGCATCCGAATTCGAGTTCGAAACGAGGTCGGTCGACGGCACCGAGAGATGTGGTCCTCGAGTCACTGCTGGTGGATGTCTTTACCCAGAGCGCTTAGCCGGAACACGTTGTAACGCATACCAATAAAAACCAGTATTGAAAACCAAGATGAGGGGGACTCGGGCGGTACAAGACGAGAAACCGCGAGGACCCCATTGGAGCTTGTGGGCGTCTGCAGAAGCGCGCATCACGCTGGCGATATCACACGCCTATCTGTTATCGCATAGCCATCTACCATCGTAGAACCGTTCGCGCCGACCCAACACCCAACATGGACATACGAAATTCGTTCTCCAGATTGAAGAAGAAAGTTAAACACCTGGGGAGCAAACAGAAACCGGGCAGAACAGGGGCTGATGTTGATGAAGAGAGTGCCAACCCAATGAATCCGCCTCAGCGACCAGGGCCTTATGTTGTGGCGGGCGGTGGGGGTGGGAACGGGGCTGACGCAGACGGACAACAAGCCAGTTCAACAGATCAACCTCCGCAACCATATGACCAGGAGCTGGTGCCAGCAAATGAAGGCGAAAATGATAAAGGAGGGGGAGAGGTAGATATTGATGGAAGGAAATTTAGCCAGGTGTATTCGCGCCCACATTCAGACGTCGAGGCTGCGGTCGACTCGGAGGTGGGAAGTGAACCCTGTCGAGATGGGTATGGGGCCGATGGGGAAGAAGGCAGGCAATTTTATTCCTGTTTATCCACTCATTCGATCCCGCACAGTGGGGAACCCGATGGTGCGTTAACATGCCCATCTAAGCTGCTACCCTCATCACTCACTCAGGCAACTCAGGCACTACTGTTCCTGATGATGCACTAGGGGTTCCTCATGATAAGAGTGCTGAACTGAGTGCTGCTGCAGATGGGACCACATCAGGCAGGGGGCCCACTACAACTGTCAGGTTACTCTGTGCGGTAAGAGACTCTGCAAATGGCTTTGGGCCACTCAAGTCCATTGCTGGAGAACTCTGCATTGTCCTGGAAAGTTGCAAGGTATTGTCTCCCTTCAACAGGTTGTGTTCACAATGCTTACAGTTACCCTAGCAAACAGAGGTGGATGAACAAACAATAGAGTCATTGGCACCCCGAGTCAAGGTTCTCTTTGAATCACTCTCTGCACCAATCCCTCTGGGTGATGTTGATGAGGAAGAGAGAGAGAGAGAACTGAAACAGTGAGCTTACATTCTCCGAGGTTGAGTGTTGGGTCTGACATGGGGATGGCTAGGAGACTGGAAAATATTTGTCAGGGTCTAACCCTACCAGCAGAGCAAGGAGAGGTTGTGAGATTCCTGGCCAACACTGAGAATGCACAGAGGATCAACAGCCTGGTAGAGGATATTTGTGAAGCAATGATGGACTATCAGGTTTGGATGGGAAGCTGCTCATTTCCCACCATTTCTGACCTCTGTGCTAGACTTCGTTGCAACAAGATATCTGCAACAAGAGTTGTCAGCTCATTGTGAGTCTCACCCCTTTATCTTCTGTTCTCACAGGCTAACCAACAGATAGAAACCAGCAGACCATGCTCTTCTCAAAGGAATGCCCCACACTGCAGATGCCAGTTACCTCAGTGGGAACAGGCAGGGGTGCCTGAGGGGAACAAGGAAGGAAGTCCTCTGGGAGATTGAACATTGGGTGACTGGTGAACAGGAGCAGCAAATCTTCTGGCTGGATGGCCTTGCTGGGACTGGAAAATCAACCATTGCCCAGACATTTGCCAAAAGGATGTTTGCAGATGGAAAGCTTGGGGCTAGCTTCTTCTGTTCCCGAGACTTTACAGACAGGAGCAATCTTCAGACTATCTTCCCAACACTTGCATTCCAGCTTGCCTACCGGTATCAGCTATTCCGAGATAAAATGCTCCAGGCCCTAAATGCATGTCCTGATCTTGCACAGGAATCACTCTGCTCACAGATGGAGAAGCTCATTGTTGGTCCACTCAAATCTGCCAACATTCCAACCCTCATAATCATTGATGCCCTGGATGAGTGCAAGGATGAAGAACCTGCATCTGCCATTTTGTCAATACTCTCCTGCTATGTGAACAAGATCCCCAGTGTCAAGTTCTTCATTACTGGACGGCCAGAGCCCAGAATTCGCACTGGATTCCGCTTGAAGCCACTTCTTCCCATCACAGAAGTTCTCAAGCTCCATGAGGTCAAGCCTGAAACAGTGAACAATGACATCAAGCTCCTCTTTCAAACACAGTTGACTGAACTTGCCAAAGAACGAAGTGACTGCAGCTTGGGAGAAGATTGGCCAAGTCCAGCTGAGATTAATATCCTCTGTAAAAAGGCAGCAGGGTTCTTCATCTATGCCTCAACAGCTATAAAATTTATCATGTCCAGTTACCACACACCCACTGAACAGCTAAACATCATCACCTCATTTCCACAAAGCACCTCTCATGAATGGAGCTCTGGGATTGACATCCTTTACACCAATGTTTTGGAGCAGGCAGTCAATGATGTGGGTGTGGATAAGGAGAAGTATTATTCCCATTTCAGGACTGTGATTGGGGCAGTGGTACTTGTGTTTAACCCACTTTCAGTCAAGGCACTCTCAGATCTCCTCAGGGTGCCTGGTATCTCCACTGCTCTTCGTTTCCTCCACTCTCTCCTCCTTGTCCCAACAAGTAAGGATGTTGCTGTTCACATTTTCCACAAGTCATTTCCCGACTTCCTGATGGATTCAAGGCAATGTACAGATAACCGATTCTTCATAGACCCTTCAATTCACCACAAAGAGATCCTACTCTCATGTCTCAACCTTATGAGGGAAAGGTTGAAGAGGAATATCTGTAGACTGGATGACTATACCATCCTCAGTGAAGTCAAGGATCTTCCTGATCGTTGGAAGGACCAGATTGGAGATGGACTGGAATATGCATGTTGCTTCTGGACAAAGCACCTTCTAGGGATCCCAGGCAGTAGTCTGGGTGTTGAGGAAGTACAGGAAGCAATTGACAAATTCTTTCCAACCTGTCTGCTGTTTTGGATTGAGGCCCTCATACTGATGGGAAAGCTCAACATTGGTGTTCATGCCCTCAATGATGTACAACAGTGGTATGCGTCTGTGAGTTATATGTGGAGCAGCTACTCAGGAAACCCATGTTCACATTTGCTCAGGCAGGGGCTTCATGCAAGTGGGTGGATGACAGTCAGCATTTCATCTTGGAGCACTTTGATACAATCTGCAACTCCCCTTCCCAGATATACCATTCTGCCCTCCCACTTTGCCCTTGCTCATCTTGGCTTTGCAACCACTATACTACAGAGCTCTCACAAGAGGTTGAGGTGGTTAAGGGGCTTCCAGCTGGATGGGGAACATGTTCCCGTACTGTTACATTGGATAGTGGTCCACTGACCATTGCATGCTGGAAAGATACCATTGCAGTTTGTTTGGCCTCTGGGAAAATTATTACCCTTGATGGAATCACAGGCACCCAGACAGCCATTCTCTCTGGGCACACTGATTATGTGGGATCTATTGCCTTCTTTCCAGATGGTACATCACTTGTATCTGGGAGTGGTGACAAGACCATCAAGCTCTGGGATGTGCAGACTGGCGGGGTTGTCAAGACATTCCATGGTCACACCAGCTTTGTTCATTCTGTTTCCATCTCATCAGACTGCACTTTGGTTGCTTCAGGGTCTGCAGATAGGACAATCTGCTTGTGGAACATTCAGACAGAGGAGTGTTGTCATGTCATAAAGCAACAGGAAGAGGTGTTTCATGTTCAGTTCTCTCCCACAGACCCCAAACACCTCATATCTGTGTCTCGAGGTAGAGTCTGGCATTGGAACATCAACGGTCACCAAACCAACCCTGCACACATTGGTTCCTGCATTGCTTTTTCCTTGGATGGCACACAGATTGTTTCATGTCGTAAGGGGGCCATTCTGGTTCAAAACTCTAGTTCTGGGGAGATTGTAGCTAAATTCCAGGTGGCTGACAGTAAAATTTATCGCTGCTGCTTCTCCCCTGATGGCAGGCTTATAGCTGCTGCTGCTGGTCAAACTGCCTATGTATGGGACACCACCAGTTCACATCCCCACCCCATTAAAACCTTTGTTGGGCATACTGATTATATCACCTCCCTTGCATTTTCTTCCCCCTCCTCCCTTGTCTCATCATCTAATGACAAGTCAGTCAAGTTCTGGGAGATTTGTACCCTACAGGCAGACCAAGATGTAGCTGATCCAGAGTCCACATCCCTTACTTCAGCTCAAATTATGTCCATCACCCTGCAAGCAGAGAGTGGTATTGCTATCTCAAGTGATTCAGATGGGGTGGTCAGAACCTGGGATATCTCAACTGGTCTCTGCAAGGCATCCTTCCAATCCCCAGCAAAAGGTGCTAAGTGGAGAGA
>Ga0307509_10002007_pt1 | contig 33634 bp, 46 predicted proteins | sample 10_EM_MG_FD_202245 | JGI IMG/M metagenome (GOLD analysis project Ga0307509, IMG submission 202245) | Populus trichocarpa ectomycorrhiza microbial communities from riparian zone in the Pacific Northwest, United States - 10_EM | ecosystem: Host-associated > Plants > Roots > Unclassified | place...
CATCCACATCGTTATCATCACATACCGGAACCACCACCTACGTGCTTTTCTCCGTGCTTTGCGCCGTTACCTACGCTACCCCAGTTATCATTGGGTTGTGAGCGAGCTGCTATCAGAGTGTCGCTATCAAACATAACATCTCCTCCATTACGTCGCGATAATCAATACTGCAGGTTCTGCAAAGCTCGGTCAGCATGTCGATATTCCTCATGTAGCCTGTCAGCACATGTTGGGGTATGCTTCCGCTCGCAGCCGTCACCCCTCCCCCACTGTTATGTATCGTAATCACACTTTCTGCTTTCGACAGTATTTCCAGTGTCTGCCACTGTTACAATCCTACCCTATTGTAGATTAGTTATTCAACAGGTAACAAATTACTTGCGTAAGGATCTGGAACTATCTTATAGTTCTTGTTCGTTCCAAGATGAGAGAGTGTTCTTCTTTCCGAGATTAACTTATAATCTCTTCCTTCATTCTTAGACTATCTTATAGTCTTCGTATCTCGCACCAATACCTTATTGGGGAGAGATGGTGAGGGGCCTTATCTTACAAGGGCCGTAGTTGCTCTGACGCTAAGAGCTTTGCTTGCATACAAGCGGGAGGTAAAGGAGGTATAGAGTAAAGGTATATTGTAAGAAAGTACTTAGATGGTAGTGTGAAGAGCTCTAACTACTGTGACCATTTTTTATTTTTATTTTTTATTTTTAAATCATATGCATTTCTTTAAGGTACAAAGACACCATCCTCAGTCTCCTCTACACAACCGGCGATTGAAATCTCAATACCACGAGATTATCACCACTTTTCCTTTCTCCACCCACCGCCATGAGCTTGCTCTAGGGGGTGGAGTCATACCTCCTCTACACTCCCCTTCCATTATGTTGATCCCTTTGGACTTCCTTCACTCTGGGTTGATGGATTTCATCTTCACTTGATGATGTTTCCTCTCCCTACCCCGCTTTTGCTCTGCCACGCTTAGAGAATCTGCATGGTCGGCAACACTCTCCTCAACGCCAATGTTACAGACGGCCGGGAACACGGTTTGCAGTAAGAGAAAACATTTCAACAGGCCACGGTCGATTTCTCTGTTCTCTCTTCTTTTGGGAGGCTGCCTAGTCAGACACGAACGCCGTTACCGATAGTTTCCACGGCATAGAGTTGGGTCTACCCCTCCTTCTCCTCTTCCTCTCATAGTCGGATTGGCTGGCACCCTACTGCTTCTCCACTTTCTTGGCTGGTACCCACAACCACCTGGCTGGTATCTACAACTGCTTCTTTACCTTCCGGACTTTGACCACGGTCCATCACGGCTTGCCTCTGGGGGATAGTATTGCACTATCTCCTTCCTCTTTTCGAGTGTTTTGCCAAAACAGCGGGCGCGTAAGGCCCCCCCAGGTCTCTCGTTAGGCCAGCCTGGTAACCCTCGCGCTGATTGTGCAGGAACTTTCTCAACTGGTTACTGCTTTGTTTGCTTTTTGCGTTTTCTTTTTGTCCGGAAGAATGTGCCATGAGTTTTCCTGACTCTTCCTGCTTGTTCTTTGATTTGATTCCTTTCGTCTATCTTCTTAGCTAGTCAAGGGTTTCTTGTTGGGGGCGAGATGTGTAGTTGATTCCACACCAGAGGGACTTGGGGGGTTGGTTTTTTCCCAGGGGTATTGGAGGTTTTGTTATGCCATAGCGCGAGCTCCATACCAGATTTTGTACCTTAAAACAATAATCATATGATTCAAAAAAAATAAAAATAAAAAAATGTACAAAGACAGCATTCAGCTTTAACGCTATGGCCAACAAAAACCGTACCCTCCTCACACCAGGAAACATCCAAACCCCCAAGTTCCTCTGGTATGTGACCAACCGCACATCTTGCCTATCGCCCAACCAAATCCTACGAACATACACGTTCATCCGAAGGAAGCAGAAAGGAAAAAAGCACGCAGGAAAGAGATGTGAACCCTTAGCGACATCTACCACGAAAGTATAAAAACATAAGGAATGAATGAACCCCTGACAAAGGAAATTTACATCTGATAAGTGACGCGTATCAGCCTGAGCTAGGAAGTGAGAGTATGGACCTGCATACCGGACCGATGCCAGGGAACGAAGCAGTGCCCGATGGCAGGATGGAAATGTGGATGGAGGTGACTCTGATGAGGGGTCGCCGGAGGGTATGCCAAAGCAGCATTAGCGATAGCCAAAAGGACTGGCATAACCAAGGCAGGTTTTTGTATAACAACCGAAGATCGACCGCCGGGGGGGAGCAGTAAGGTGCCAGCTGAGGGGGTGGGAAGAGGGGGGGTGGGAGTAGCTGTAACCGAGCAACGGGACGAAGACCGAGAGGGTGGAGGAAGGAGGATGGGGTGAGGAAGGACAGTCCAAACACTTGAGAGGACCGACTAGAGTAACCGTGGCCGATGCTTTTCCGAATGCGAAACGAAGGACGAGGTACTGAAGTTACTAACCGAAGTGTTCCCCGACAGGACCACACAATCGAGACGGAAAGGTACTTCGCAAAGGGCTTGGAAAGCTCAGCGCCGACTGGGAGGGCAGAGAATGAGATGCCGACCGTGCAAAAGCTAAGCGAGATGCAAAGGAAGTGCGGCGTAAGGGGGGAGAACTGAACTTCATGAGGTGGAGTCAACGATGAACAGGAATGAGAATCCCGTAGAGGAGGGGTAGACCCCAGAGGGAGAGGAGGGGTTATAGCATCACTCCACTAGGCAGAAGCCATCAAGGGGGAGGAGAGGGGGTGGTGGCGGATCCCATGATGATTTCCCTCGTACTGAGATTTCAATCGCCGGAGGTGTAGGGGAGATGGTTCGTGGCTCTAACTACTGTGACCAAGTCTCCTTATATAGACTCTTCACGCCAACAACCCTAACCCTGGTGACTCATAACTATGGTCGTGCAGTCCTATTACTCATCACGAGTCATGCCCGAAATCCATCAGATGACTCCTATGAGTCACTGTGCAACATACCATAAACCATTCATAAAACATAAAACAAGTCAGGTGGGCAAAGCACGTCACCTGAGTGAAACTTGTGACTCATAATGTAAGTCACGCACGAAAGTCATTACATCTGAATGACTCACAATCGTGAGTCATAGAAACATCAACCAATCATAACATAACAATGACGCGCAAGTGCGAGTCATGTAAGAACTATGAGTCCACTGACTGCATACCGTGAAACATAAACATACCTTATGACTAATAACTATTAGCCATGTGAAATCTGCCTTGCTTAGTCACAATTTGTAACAACTACTTAGAACATAAGCGAGCCTTCCAGAGTCTCATTTGCACCTCCCAGAGGCCTATTAGGTCTCTACCGATTTTTTTCTAACTAGTGTAGCAGCTAGTTGTGAAAAGGTCTGAGCAAAAAGGTAAAATATGATATAAGCAGGAGCTAAAAATTCTCGGCACTACTTAGAACATAAACAAGCCTTTCAGAGTCTCATTTGCACTTCACAGAGTCCTATTGGGTCTTTGTCAAATTTTTTCTAACTAGTGTGGCAGCTAATTCTGAAAAGGTCTGAGCAAAAAAGTAAAATGTGATTTAAGTGGAGGCTAAAAAATCTTGGCACTCTGGTATTCCCTCACCTCAGGGTACTCAGAGTCTTATTAGGAACTCCTGGGGGCAAAAGACCATAACGGAAAAACTCAGGAGTAGCAAGTCCATACTGGAATAATTAAGAAGTAGCGAGCTTATAGTAGAACACCACGCAGGGTGGAATGGTCTTACCTGAGGCCCCTTGGGACTCCAGTCACCTCCGGACCCCCCCACCTATACCCCATGAACTATTTGATAAGCACTATACTTTATGAGATTACCATGTATATTTTAATATCACCGGTTGGCTCTTCGCTTTAGTGGTATTGGTACGTGCCTCTGGGCATTCCCTGGAGGCTCAGTCAATATCTTATGCCTTACAAGGCATGAGAGACATAGAGCTCTGGGGTAATACCAGCTGCCACATAGATCATAGTATGATATACATCAGGGAAATTTTTTTTGCTAATGGAGTATTCAGTTCTGTCAATTAAACCTTAACCATAGTAAAATTTGCTGTTTATAGTTCTTAGAGAGTAATTGTGAGGTATTGGTGATAAAGCATAAAACAATTCGGTGCTGAGAGAGAAATTCATGGAACTATCCATGGGAGAAAAACAACAACCCTGAGCCTGGTAATTATTGAAGCTCTGAGTATACAATGTTTCAGAGCTCCTCCACCTTCCTGCGAAATCATTCATCTCTGACAGCCCTTCCCTGCTTTCTCTGTGCTACAAGGGCCTTCCAAAGCAGGGTCTCTATCTCCGGCCACATACAGACAAAGATGGTTGATGAATATAGACAGGATTCCTTTCTACTCTGATGCACAACCCTTTCTCTTATATCTGGTAGGGTTCATCTCCCTAGCGTGCTCTTTGATATGTTCAAGAAAGCGGAAGCCTTATTGAGTGTTGGAGACCGTGTCTTGATAGCTGTATATGACGCTTTATTTGGCAGCCGGTAATATTTAATTCACATTAGGACCCAGATTTTTCGTAACTGTGGATAGCTTTGTTCAACCCGCTGTGTTGGCTCTGCCTATACCTACTATTTTAATACATTCTTCCATATGCTGTACTACTACACACAGAAGGCCTTGCCTACCATCGTACCTGTAATTTTTGGGTCCGGCTTTCCAATAGCTGTGCCTTTGGACCTTGGTGAGGTGCCTTCTGTCCATTTTCATTATTCCAAATGTGCTTCTGAAGTGGTCTTCGAACTGGTGGTATTGTGATGTTGTGGATTGGTAGAATTTGGGTACGATCACGAGATTCTGAGAGTTGTTGTGGTTCCTTTAGTGTTCCAACCTAGCTCCCAAATGAGTATAGCACTGCACATCACCCCCTTGGCAACGGTCTCTATCTCGCCAGATTCTACGGTACCGTACCTGTAGTTTTGCCTCTTCTCTGTTCTCCACCCCATGGGGCCAGGCTGCGTTTGGCTGCTTGGTTAGGAATACGGTATTATATCATACCGGAGCATCATTTTGAGACTTGAGACTAGAAAGCCACGTGATTTGTTCAATCTGATACTGAATACCGTAAAAACTCGTTAAATTGGGCATCCGAGATCTCAGCGGGATAGTCGTGCTAAGGCACAATAGGCTTAGCAGAGTAGGTTAGCAGAATAACGAATACCAGTTAATGAGATCCAGCAAGCTCAGCCTCACCAAGCTATCCCCGTCTAGAAAACACTATTCCTTCTCGGGGTGTTTTATAGCAGATTGCGAGTTCTAGGTGTCCGATCTCGGATACCCAATTTAACGAGTTTTTACGGTACTCGAGTAAGTGTTCTTAATCTGTCTAATCAATCTAATCTCGCCGATGGTAAGGTTAGCCCCATCAGACCGAAAATTCATCAGACCCGGCACCAGCCAACACCACCCGCAACCAAGGGTCCCGCCCGCTACCTCGGCTGTTTCCCGGCGTCAGAAGTGAAGCCCCCATCCGCGGGCCTTTAATCACATTCTCCGGCCCCCCCACCTTCCCCGTCGACGCTTCATAACCGCATGTTCTTCTGTTTATTTTTGCCTCGCCTCTCCTCACTCCGGGTTGTTTCTGCTTTTATCTCACACTCCTTCTCACAAGTTTTCGTGTGTCTATCAAATCCTTCAAAACAGACGAGTTGTTGCCATAAGATATAGGAGAAATGTCTTCTACTCAGAGCGATAATGTATGGCCTCCTACCTGCCCCTCATCAAAGAATAGAACTTAATGTTTCTACAGGTACTTCACGCCATTGCTGGCGCTGGTAAGGGGTGTCGCTCATCCCTGTGCAACAAACAACTGATATGACTCGGTGTAGGTGGTGGAGTCCTATCCATGGTTTTGACCTACCCGTTGATCACCCTCTCGACTCGCTCGCAAGTTGAATCTAAACGCGCACACTCTACCGTCCTAGACGCTACTCGCCGTATTATCCAGCGTGAGGGGATTTCAGGTCTATACGCCGGTCTCGATAGCGCCGTTTTTGGGATCAGCGTCACGAACTTTGTCTACTATTACTGTCTGTCTCCATACATAGCTACTCACTCGAAATTCCAGCTAATTTTTACGGGACAGGGTACGAATGGAGCAGAACCGCTTTCGAAAAAGCTGCTCTAAAGGCTGGAAGGCCTAGGGCTAAGCTCACCACTTTGGAGGCGATGGCTGCTGGAGCACTTGCGGGTACCACCCCTTCACCACCAGCCAGCTCCGCCGATAAACTAACAAAGTTTAGGTTCCGCAACGGTCTTAATGACAAACCCTATCTGGGTGGTAAACACCCGTATGACCGCTCGCAAGCGCGCTGCTGCCCCGACTGGCGAGAAAGCTGCCCCGCCCTCATCTGGCGGTCTGCCTACCCTCCAAGACCCCACTGGTCAAGCACTTGCCAAATCCCCCTCCACTATCTCCACTATCCGTCAGCTTTTCCGTGAAGGGGGAATTGGCCAGTTCTTTGCCGGGGTAATTCCCGCGTTGGTGTTGGTCATCAACCCCATCCTACAATACACTATTTTCGAGCAATTAAAGAATATGCTCGAGAGACGTAAGAAGCGATCGGTTACGCCTCAGGATGCCTTCTTCTTGGGCGCATTGGGGAAATTAGTTGCTACCGCCTTAACTTACCCTTATAGTAAGTTTCATAAAGACGTGATAGGATGGGCACTAACTATAGGATAGTCACCGTCAAGTCTAGAATGCACGTGGCAGAAAAGGGCGATAAGAAGCGCTCCGTGTTTGAGTCGCTTCGCAAGATCATCAAGGAGGAGGGCTGGGCTGGTCTTTACGGCGGTATTGGGCCGAAGCTCGTCCAGAGTGTTCTCACCGCGGCATTCCTGTTCGCTTTCAAGGATGCTCTTTACGGATTCACCGCCACCACCCTCGCCAACCGGAGAGCTGCTGCTAAGCTCAAGGCTGCTTAATGGAGGAGACTTAGAATAATATCAATCCTTTATCTTTTTTCTTCTCTCTCCATAGACGAGTGAGAGTGTATGATTATAGGAGTCGGGAGCAAATTGGGGCAGGCATGGTATCTGTACCGTGCGTAGAAGAGCTGGGGTGTTTTAGCCTGTCATTCTAAGGGATTTTTTTCTTCCTTTTCATTGCTGCGGAAGTCATCTCCTTTATATCATGCGTTGAAATAAAAGCAGCTCAACTCGTGCCCCCGCTGAACTTAGCTCTTGTGAGCCCTGAAAAGGTACGCGTTGGAGGGTTAGGATTAGTAAGCATCGTACGGCGTTGGACGAAGATAGAAACCTCGTGATTTAAGTTAATCTACTGCATCATACTGTTACCCCGCTCACAAATGCCAGAATCCCCAATTTGAAAAATAGCGGTTGATGCAACAAAGCACACTGGGAACGTACCGGTAACACCGGAACCATCACACCAATAATTATTCATCATAGCCTCCCGTGCTTGACACCCATGTCACACCAGCCCCCCATCCATCCATCTCCTCGTACAAGTACCGGTATGATACCCATCAAAATATAGGATGAGATGCGAGGCCATGGAACTAATATTTTTCTACCGGGTGCGGTTCCCGAAAGTGGAAACCGGTTGACAGAAGAATACGGAGGTACAGCGCCTAAGTTTTGTACGTTCCACAAGCTAGTTTTGCTGGCCTTACGCCCTGTGGAACATACAAAACTTAGGAGCTGTACCTCCGTAAGTAGGCTGTAACACTTGGGATACTTTTGAGAGTGCGAGTTGTTGGTGTGTGCTGCGGGAGTGTTGGTAAGAAAGCAATATCAATTTCAACCGGGACTCAGCCGCTTCACTTGAATTGACGCTACTCGAGTATTTCTCAGTACTGCACAGTACGGTGCCGGTACACAAGGTGCACTGTATTAACAGTATGATAATTGCTTTGTCTGGTTGACTTGTCTATCTGCCTGGGTGATGTGCAGTACGGTAGCTAGGCTTACGCCCCCCCCTCCCCCCCCACCTTGGCTTTTCTTTTCTTTGCTTTACTTTTTTCTAGCTTCCTTCCTTCCTTCCTTCCTTTCTTTGAGCTTCGATTTTGGGGTGCGAGTGTTACCTTCCAACAGAAGCCAATTCCTCCTTCCTATATACTCGAGCACTTCCACACCCGCGCTCCCCTTCACACCCCTTTTTGTACTCTGTGCCGGATTTCGTCTGAAGAGCACATTCAACCTTACAGCTACCAACCTCTTTGCCTGAGGACTCTCCCCTGAATCTGCCCTAGAGTTCCAGGCCTACTGCACAGGTTCGTTCAAGTACCATACTTGACTTATAGCGGGGACATTTCATGGTGTTGCGTCTGTGTGGAGCTTATCGTTATCGCTTCCGCCCACCGTTTTCATTCACCCACTGGGGTCATCGAACGCACGGTGTCCCTTGCCACCGCCACCGCCCCGCCTTCAGCCTCACTCACTTCCTCCCTCTCTTCCGCTTGGGAATTAAAGGATTGCATACAAACGTTTATCCCTCCATCGTAGCCTTTGATTTGCTACCATTTTTTCTTTCAGGGGGACAAAATAAAATCATGGCTTCCAAGAGCGTTGCGAAGCCCGTGGCTTTACCAACACCCATTTCCGCCTCGTCGGGGAGTAAGACTTCCTCTTCTGTTGTTGGTAAAGGTGGTGGGGCTGGGAGTGGGAGTGGGGAGGGTGAGCCTTCAGAAGGAGCTTCCGGGGCCAAGGATAAGTTGGAATTGAAACCCAATCAGTTATTGAGGAGTCAGAGTCCTTATGTAGGTTTTGAATCTTCTTTTTTCTTCCCCTTTATATTGTCGGCGTTTGAAGGAACGACGGAAGTGGGTGCTGATTTTGTGTGTGATGAATTTCCCAGGTCCGTGGACATGCGCATAATTTGGTTCGGTGGCAGTTATGGGATGAGGAGACGCTGGAGCTTGCAAAGAAGAATAATAGGATTGTGTTTGTTAGTATTGGGTATGCAGCTTGTCATTGTGAGTATGCCAATGTGTTCCGGAGGGGCGGAGTGTTTGCTAATAGGGCTTTGGCGATCAGGGTGTCATGTAAGTCGGGTCGCACCGTCCAATCAATCGGGGCCGCCCGAAGGGGTTATATCTTCACAGGGAATTGATTGTCTTATTGATTGTCTTTTTGTTTTCGTGTTAGGTTATGGAACGTGAGAGCTTCGAAAATGAGGAGATCGCCAGGGTCTTGAACGAGAACTTTATCCCCATAAAGATTGACAGGTACCTACTCTTGCTATCTTGTGGGGCTGACAAAGTCTAACATGGCCGGACAGAGAGGAGAGGCCAGATATTGATCGTATCTATATGAACTTTGTAAGTTTAAATAATTGATCAAAAGGCTATGCTTTGCTGACCTAGACCTAGGTACAAGCGACAACAGGATCAGGGTCAGGCCGCCGCAAAACCCTTCATTTTATCGCTAATCTGACGTATTTCCTAGTGGTTGGCCGCTCAATGTCTTCCTCACTCCGGATCTCCAACCTGTATTCGGTGGAACATACTGGCCAGGCCCAAGTGCAGTCGGTGGGATGAAAGACCAACTCGGGTTTTTAGATGTTCTTGGGAAGATCGCAAACGTATGGAAGGAACAGCACGAACGGTGTGTGGCATCTGCGTCTGATATCCTGAACCAATTGAAGGAATTCGCAGACGAAGGGCTTAAGGGAACAGGAGGTGAGCCAGGTGATGGGCTAGAGTTGGACTTACTTGAGGAAGCCTACCAGCACTTTATGGCGCGCTATGACCCACTGTATGATGGGTTTGGAAGTAGGTTGCTCTATCCATCTGCTAGATTTTGTGCTGAAGACTCTGGCATTTAGATGCACCCAAGTTTCCTACTCCAGTTAACCTAGCCTTTTTGTTGCGTCTGGGGACATTTCCTGCGACTGTTCAAGATATTGTTGGTGAAATGGAGTGCGAGAACGCAAAGTCGATGGTCGTTGCTACACTTCAGGTAGTCTACATCTGTCCTTCAAAAGGCTTCCGAGAAGCTAAAATACCCTTCAATTCACGTAGAGCATGGCAAAAGGTGGGATACATGATCATATAGGTCACGGGTTTTCTCGGTACTCGGTCACTGCGAATTGGGGCCTTCCCCACTTTGAGAAAATGCTCTACGACCAGGCACAGCTTCTCAGCATTTATATCGATGCTTGGCTAGTAACGAAGTCGCCAGAAATGCTCGAGGCGGCGAATGATATTGCAGAGTATATGTGCTTGGACGCATTGAAGAGCCCGGACGGTGGTTTCTATTCATCGGAGGATGCGGACTCACTTTATAGGAAGGCAGATACCGAGAAACGAGGTCTGTACCCCCACGCGGTTTTTTTGCATAGATGTCTAACGAGTTATGAAGAGGGGGCATTCTATGTGTGGACAAGAAAAGAGTTTGATGTTATACTTGGGGAACAGGAGGCGTCGATTTGCGCCAGGTATTGGAATGTGCACAGGGACGGCAACGTTGATCCAGCCAATGACCCACACGATGAATTTATAGCACAGGTAGGCCTACTTTTTGGTGGGGTGTTGGAGGATGCGAGCTGACAGGTCCTTTTAGAATGTACTATCAATCGCTTCAACCCCCGAGAGATTGAGCAAAATGTATGGCATGAGTGCCGAGAGAATCACCAACATTATCAGCTCTGCTCGTCAAAAGCTCCTTCAACATCGTTCGAAGGAAAGGCCTCGACCAAACCTCGATGATAAGATAATTACTAGTTGGAACGGGTTAGCAATTGCTGGATTGGCCAAGGCTGCTGGCGTTCTGGAGTCAACGGATCCACGCAGAGCTCAATTGTATAAAAAGAATGCGGAGGAGGCAATATCTTTTATACGGAAGAACTTGTATGATGAGAAGACAGGAATTCTGAAGAGAGTTTATAGGGAGGGTCCAGGGGAAACCGAAGGATTTGCTGATGATTACGCATTCTTGATATCTGGTTTGCTGTGCATGTAAGTGCTCCTTAGCAAGTTATTTATTCGGTCTTTCTGACATGGACATAACAGGTATGAGGCGACGTTCGACGTGGAGTACTTACAATGGGCGGACGCATTGCAGCAGAAGCAGATTGACATCTTCTGGGATGCCGAGAATGGGGGATTCTTTTCAACTTCTGAAGGGGCGTCTGACTTGATCTTGAGGTTGAAAGATGGTGAGCTCTGAGTTCGTATTTTGTTTCGAGCCATTGCTGATAACTGTCTAGCTCTTGACTCACAAGAACCTTCGACAAACGGAGTATCCGCAAACAACTTGTTCCGACTAGGAACCCTACTTGGTGATTCGGGGTTGGAGGAATACGCTCAGCGAACATGCTCCGCATTTTCAACAGAACTACTCCAACACCCATTCTTGTTCTCTTCTCTCATGCCCGCCATTGTGGCGTCAAACTTGGGAATGCGCTCAGTCGTACTTGCTGGGGACCCCAAGGATCCTACTATAGAAAAACACCTCAGGAGACTTCGATCAAAGCTTCTTACTAACACTACGCTTGTGCAGCTCGATCCAGCCAGGCGGGATTCGCTGGAGTGGTTGCTGAACAGAAATGACCTTCACAAGGAACTGCTAAAGGTTGCCGCCGGGGACGATGGAAAGCCGGTTGTTCAAGTATGCGAGGGGACGAAATGCTTAGATGCCTTTGATATGGGTGATATCGATAGTGTGCTTGAGGAGCTGGGTTAAACTTATTAATTTCTAGGATTTTTTTTCCCCCTCCATAGTTTGTTCCACTTCAATAGGGACGGTCCTTGGTTAAAATCCCCTTATGCGTTGAGGCATGTAATGCTTTACTTTTACTGGTTGTTCTAGGGCTTTTTTTTTTCTTTTATCTCGTCCTGGCTCGTTGCTGGGTTAGTGAGATGGTGTTTGAACAGGAACAGGAGTAAGGACTACTCTTAAGGCGCTTGAGCTCGTTTACGTATCCATTTATTCATGATGTGAAATGATGGACTGGTGCACCAAGTATCGTAGGTTAAGTAAGTCTACCAAGTAATTGAAGTAATCAATTTTTACTGGAGTCCAATAGCGCCCACACTCGAGGACCAAATACCAGTATGTGTGATAAGTTGATCGGTAATGCAAGAAAGAACATCCCGGTCGAAGATCGCTGGTATGCACACTCACTGATGTTCGTGCTTCTTTCTCCCCTCATGCTAATCGGTGATGAAGCCGTTGCCAGTGGTCTGCGGTAGATTTGCTTAGTGATACTACAGCCGAACGGGCAGAGGTCAGGGTTTCTCTGCGGAATAAGTTTTTTCCGAAGGATCTGGGTTCATGATCGTGCTGGAACCATGACGCCAGGGCTTCAAGATGACCTCTATTCTACTGCCGGTACAAGTACTCGAGTGCCTATTATACATATGGTATTTCTATTGGATCGGCGGCAACCCAGCAACAATTCGATGAGGGCGAGGGGGAAACCAAGAGGCCACACGCGGGTGTTATCCTCGAGAGGGTGATTACGAATCGTCGGATTACAAACTGTGATACCGGTGTCCTAAAGGAAGCCTCCAGAACCTGGATAACACTTTGTAGAATACTGGCACAATATAAAGCTTGAGTTCAACCCATCGCTACCAACCTTCCTTCCCTCCCTCCCTCCTTCCTTCATCGATCCCTCCATCCATCTACCGATACGGTACCCACGACTCAAGTTTTCTTCTTCCGTCCCTTCAACCACCTTCAACCATGGCCCGAACCACCCCAACCCCCTACACCTTTCGAACCATCCGCTCACTCCCACACCTTCCCCACAGCGCGACCAGCCATGCCTTCCTCACCCGCCTTGCCACGGACCCGGGCATCCGGCACGTCATGGCAAAATACAAATGGACGGTTCCGCTCCTGCTAGAGATGGAGCCTCTTGGCAACACAACACACGACAGCAAAACCCTCGGCTTGAACCGCAATCGCGGCGCCGTGATAGAATTGAGGCTGAGGACGGACTGGTATGATGGATGGCGGGATTACAAGACGGTGCGGAAGACACTCTGCCATGAGCTCGCGCATATTGTATGGGATGGGCATGGGAGGGAGTTTTGGGACCTTACTAGTATTATTTCCTCACCCCTAGTCTACTTGGCTTTCGCTTGTTTTTTTTGTTTTTTTTTTGGGGGGGGGGTTGGAGGGTACTGATGCTGGATCGCCGGTAGATAAACTCGAGAAGGAGGTTGAAGCGAATGATTGGAAGAGTGGTGGGCGCGCGCTCACGGATCAGGTGTTTTATAATCCGCCTGAGGCGGAAGTGCAAGAGGGGAAGAAGGGGTGGGAAGGGGGGGAGTTTAGACTTGGTGGGGGAGGACCGTCGGCGACGGTGAAGATGGACGGTGGTTCAACGGCGGAGGGGAGTCAGCCTAGTATGCGGGAGGTATTGGCTAAAGCGGCTGAGGAGAGGATGAGGAGGCAAGCGGCGGCGGCAGCGGCGGGGAAACAGAAGGCTTGATAGAATGTATTCTTCTTTTTCTGGGTTGGTGTTGGCTTTTTTTCTTCTTGATACCCCCCTTTATTTCATTGTCGATATTTGGTGTTTGGCTACCGGTAGTCCTTGCTGTTGATTTTTTTCCAATAAAGTACTATATTCTTCAAGTTTCTCGATATGCTCCTTCTTCTCCCCCCCCCTCCCCTTCCCGCTGAAAATGGCACTTTTCTTCAACACTTCACTTTTAAACTTATGCCTCTTCAAAATCCTTACCCACTACTAGCCCCCCACTCCTACTCCTACAGGCGGGTGAGGCGTTAGGGGGGGGGATGGATCCCGCCTTGAAGCAGACAAAGACCCTGATAGGTTAATTGAGGGCATTGGATAGGAGTGAGATGTTTGCCTTTGTCAGTGCTTTGGGCCTTTATATCATAGCTTTAGTCTAAGGTTGTGTGCAACGGATGAGCCCTATCCCTGTACCTAAATCAATCCAAGGGGTTTTAACAAGAAAACAAGAGACTCCAAGCATCGTGCCAATTATAGCCAGCGTTCTCGGAGGTGCTACTTTTTGGCATTAGATATTATCGGAGCATAGTATCTATGGGCAAGGAATAGGAACAAGGAGAGAATGGGTAAAGACAGGCTGGTCTCCTTGAAGTACAGCTTTGGGGATATGCGGAAGGGAAGTTATCAAAGGCATGGAGAAAGAAGAGATGGAAAAATAAAATAAAAAATAGAAAACTGTAATAAAGGTATGTATGCAGGTCAAAAAGAGGGAGAAAAAGAAGGTATAGCCAAGTGATCCGACCCCCGTCCGTCCATCCCAATCAAGATGATAAAAAGAAAACGAAAACAAAACAAAACAGAAAAACAAGAATCCCCATCTCTAAAACCCGTTTACGCCGATTGTATCAATACACATCCTCGCTCCCTCATCACCTCCTTCAGAGCCTAACAACAACATCCAAACAACCCACCCTCCACTCCCTCCTCCCACACATGGTCCTCAACCAATCTAGGCCGATCCCAGTCCAGACCTGCCCCATCCCTTCCTCCCCTCCGGCACCACCGCCAGCGCCCTCGGCCGCAGCAGCCACAACCGCAGCACCACCCCCGGCGCCTACCGCTCCTGCAGCGGCGTTGAGTACCTTCCCTGCGGCGGATGATAAGAATCTTGGCTCGAACCAGTGCCCGTCGTTACTATCCAGGAAGCAACGGTCGGACCAGTAGCAGGAGGAGGAGAAGAGGGTTAGCATTATTAGGGAGCAGTAAACACTGGTGGAATGTTAGCTGATGAGGTGGAAGGGAGGGAGGGGGGGAGGGGGTACCAAGGTCGATGGAAAAGGTAGGTGCAGATTAGGAATAAGACGATGAAGGCGGGGGAGGCGGATGTTGGGATGAAGAGGAGGGGAAGCCAGCTGTAATATGTTTTGCTTTTTTGTTAGCCATTGGGTGATTGATTGGCGCGGTAGTTTGCATAGTGGCGGAAGCGATGGAAAGGGGGAGAGGGGGTAGAGATGAACATGCCTTCGTAGACAAAACATGGTGAAGTTATAATACTATTTTATATGTATATATATATCCTTGCTCCAGCAGAGCTTTGAAGCGTGGGTGGGTGTGAATGTGTAGGACGGAGGAAGAGGGGCGTTTGGCTTGTAAAGAGAGGACGTATTTTGTATTGTACGTGCTATACGACGTTCCGAAGGTCGGGGGTGCCTTTGGTGCACTAGTACAATGCCGTACGAGTACCGGTACTGTGCTTGTTTCAGATGCTTAGTTTTTTTTCTTCTTCTTATTTTTATTTTTAGGGCTGTGGGCCCTTTTTTTCTTCTTTCTTTCTTTCGTACCAGTACTATGCAGTGCAGTAGGGCAAGGTAATGTAGGTAGGTAGTAAAGTACTCGGTTGGGAGGGAAGGGGGTGATGATTGTAAAGATGATGAGGGTGATGATGGTGATGATGATGATGGTGGTGATGATGATGATGATGATGATGATGAGGTTGACGATTGCTGGTGATGGATGGTGGATGGACGGATGGGCGGACGGATGGATGGATGGATGGGAAGGGGAAAAGGGTTCAATAATGTGGATGTGGGTTGCTGTATCCTCCTGGTCAGTTGGATGGACGGAGGTGACTGCAGTACTGTACCGGTACCGTACCGTACTCGAGTACTCGTACAGCGGGCAAGCAGCAGGAGGTAAAGTTATGGTGGGTAGGCTGGGCAGCTGGCGGTTGGGTTGTGCGGACTGCGGATACCGGTAATCTACGAGTACCGTGAAGAGTGCCTGGTGCCAGTGGCGTTGCCTTCGAAATGCTGATGTTGTGTGTGTGTGTGTGTGTCTGGGACAGCTGGGATTCACCATGGAGAGAGAGAGAGAGAGAGACCTGGTTTGCTTGCACGCATTCCTGCTCTCTTCTTATCCTGCTGCACTGTACTGTACTATATCATAACGTTTCTCATTTCTACCAGTATTGTTTCATTTTCTTATCTCTGCTGCTGGTGGTAAATTTATTTTTTTCTTTCGTTTTTTGCATGCTTCCCGCCTCGTACGGTACTCGTACAGCTTGCTTACCTGTAGCACAGGACATGCAAGAAGCAATGGGAGCTGAGAGAGAGAAAAACAAGATTATTCGTGGAATATCTGTCCTAACAATGGCTTTGTTCTCTTATGAAAAAAATAAAAATATAAAAATGAAGCCCTTTTGGTCGTTGTCCGCCTAACATTTGCTTCAAATCCGAGGCTTGTTGTGATTGTCTTCCCGCCAATCAGGGCGCCGCCACACCAACCTGAACGTTAGCAAGCACAGGAAACGCTCGACAGGTTGTGAACCTGCAGAATTGAGAGAGAGAGAAAGAGTCAAAGAGACAGAAAGAGGGAAAAGGGAGAGAGACTTGAACACCCTCGCCTTCTCTTCTTCCCCCTTCTTCTTCTTCTTCTTCTTCTTCTTCCCTTTCCCTTTCTTCTTGCCCTCTCTCTCTTGCTTACCTTTCCCCTTCTTCATCCCTTTCCTTCCTTCTTCCTCTTTCTTCCTTCCTCCCCCTCCATCATCATAAACATCCTGCACCCACCAACCCTTTCCTTCCCGCCACCACCGCCTTCTGCTCCCGTCTACCCTTACCCTACCATTCGTGTGTCATACCCCAAAAAGTTACCTGGAAGTGTGTGCACGCCCTCTTCACGCCCTTACACCTCGACCTCCACATCCATCCACTCTTCTCTTGCTCTTTTTTTCTTCCCCCCTTCCTCTCTGCCAAATTTTCTTTTCTTTCCATCCCTACACTTCTAGAACTACTCTGAGTGCTTGACGCTTGTTTGTTTGTTTCGTTTTCGTTCGTTGGAAACGAGAAGAGGAAGAAAAAAAATCAAAAAAAAAATCAAAAAAAAACCACACATCAGTTAGGTTAGGCTACCATAGCCATGGCTGCTAGCGGGGATGTTGAGGACCTCCGCAGCCGCCTCCGTCGTCAGGCTGTCATGAGTCCTCCGCATGGTGATCCTCTTGCTGCTCCATTGGGGCAACAGCAACAGAACCAACAGAATCAGCAATCCTCTCATCAATCTCAACCCCCTCAGCAACAGCATAGTCCACAATCCACTCGCTCTGGAATATTTCCCCCTCCTCCCTTTCATTTAGGGACTATCCCTCCTGCTCCTCCTCCTTCTCAGCACTTTTCCCGTAACAATCTTTCTGAACCAATGAGCAGTCCAGGTTTGCATCAATCCCAGCCTTCCTTTCCCCCGTACCACCCAGAGGCTCCGCCTCTCCAACAGCCGTCGCAACAACCACCAACATCACAACCCGTTGCTGAGATAGTGAATAATAATAAGAACCAGTCGGGCTCTCAGATATTTTCTCAGAATACCCTCCCTCCTTACGCGAATCCTATGTCGCCTACCGTGGATGGCGCGGGTGCAAGTAGAACTGCAAGCCTGTTGCAGCTGTTGAAGTTTTCCCAGGCTGCCCCCGCTGCTCCAATTTCTGAGATTTCGCAGCCATTAGCCTCGCCGTCCCCACGCCCATCCGTATCATCTCCCCCTCCTGTTCCTTCACATGCGCAGCCGCAACAGCCCCAATCGCCGCATGGCGGAGGTGTCTCGGCGTCAGACTTGGTAGCATCTCTCCTCGCTCGTCAGTCTGAAGCACCCGGCGGTTCGGGCTTGCGACAGGAGAATATCGCACCCGAGATGTCGACGGAGCCAACATTTTCTAAGGGGCCTTCGGATCGTTTGTCTTCTACGAATCCTCAGAATCTTGTGCTTCAATTGCTTGGGCGACCTAAGCCCTCCCAGGACGATCTACCAACCACTGGACCTACTACGGCTCTTCGCAGCAGCCATCCTTCCGTACCTGAACGTCACATGAGCCAGGGGCCTAACGACTTTGGCAGCCAGAAACAATCACCCATCCCTTCCGAACCTCGCCCCATGTCTGTTCCCCCAGCTGCGCCATCTAAATCACCACCGCCTTCCCACGGGGTATCGATGCCGTTTTCTAGCCCTACGCCGAGCAAAGGTTTGTTCGCTCATGTGAATCCCTTCGAGCAATTACATGCGACTATTCCACGTAATAGAATGTCCAGAAGCTCTACCACCCCGGTCCCTGCGAATAGCGGTAAGAGTGGCCTGGGCACCAGAGAGGTGAAAGCTGAGAATGTTCCTTTGCCATATTCCTCCACATCCTCCTTTAGCCAGTCGGAGAACTCTCCTGTGTCGGCCACCATTGAAGCTGAAGCAGCCAAAAACGCTTCTACATTGGACCAGGCTTTGAAGAACGAGGAAGAGATGAAGGATAGCTTGAATTCGGCCGCAGTTGAAAAAAATGAAAATGCAGCAGATGCGAGCGAGCGACGAGGAATGACCGAATCGCCACCTATTGGACAACAGGAGAATGAGACTCCCGGTACTGCCAATGGCACGTCCACCCAGGAGACTTTTGGTGATGAGGATTATGAGAATGTTCCCCCCGCCCGCGGGCACCACGAAGAAGAAGAGGACGACAACTATCAGTCTGCTTCCGAGGCCCACGGTTCGCCCGTTCTGGTTTACAATTTCCCAATGAAGCCGTTTTCGTCAATCACCATCAATCCCTCAACTGCACCGCGCCCTAAGTTTCCCATCTCGAAGATTTCGGATATTGCTCGGATGCCCAGGCTATTTGATCAACTTGACCGCAATCTTATCGCCGCTTCACATCAGTTTATTGTGTATGCTATCAGTAAGAGCCACGGTCGCGGCGGAATCAGAGTTCTTAGACAGTTTGATGGGAGGGATAAAGTCTTGATGAAGGACAGCACTGACAGGACTTTCAACGTGACTGTTAGCAATGGGGATAGGGTTCTTGGAACCGGAATATCCGGCGCCGTCGTCTGGGCTGAACTCGGGGATTTTGATGGACCGGACTGGAATAACATGTTTGTTTTCCCTCCGAGCGAGGAGCAAGGTCAGAGCAACGGCGTCTTGAAGTCACGGGCTAGGAAAACGTGCAGGCAGGCGGATGTTTTTGCTATCGGGAGGGGAAAGACCATCAGCATCATTCATGCTCCTACCGCTAAGGCTTATGCTCAGGGACAGAAGAATAACGAGGTCGCCTCCAAAAAATACCTTGCTGAGCATACGCGCACCATCGATACCGGCAAAGCTTCAAAAGATTTTGCCTTTTCGGATGACGACTCTGTGATCATTTCCATTGACAAGGCTGGGAAGCTTAAGCTTTGGGATGTTCAGGAGCTCATCGACTTTTCCGGCAATGACGCCTACAACTCTTTACAACCAGCGCCTGCCCCACAGCCTCCTATAGTCCATACAAATCCTATTCTTATGTTCTCGGCGGTGGCGGCGGGAGAGTCCTGTAGGGCTACTTCTGTCATGTTTTTGGATAAGTTCCGTCCATATCACAAGTGTTTGGCGTTAAGATACGTCATTGTTGGAATGAAGCAAAATCATACCCTCCAGTTGTGGGATCTTGCGCTCGGGAGACCGGTTCAGGAGATCAACTTTCCACAAGAGAGCGATACTGATGCCTTGTGTTCGGTTGTCTATCATCCATCGACTGGCATTATCGTTGTCGGAAACCCTACCAGGAATTCAATCTACTTTATTCACCTCTCGGCCCCCAAATACAACCTTCCGCCCATGTCCCAAGCGCAATATATACGGGGACTTGCTGTTAAGGACAGCAGTATTCCTAAGCCAGATGCGACTGCTATTCTCAGCGGCCTTAGAGAGTATTCGTTTGCTTCTAAGGGTCAGTTGATGAGCTTGGATATCCTTGATGGTGACGCTCAGGGAGATCTTCCACCGTTGTTTGAGCTCTATGTGGCGCATAGCAAGGGGATGACTACCCTAAATGTTTTCAAAGAAGTCTTGGGCTGGGATGGTAAAAATAGTGCCCAAAACCCAGTCGATGCTGTTAAAGAAGGTATCTGTACACTTGCAGCAATGTCGCCACCACCTCCCCCAGAGAAGGATAGAGACAGCGATAACAGCAATAGAAGCGAAAAGAGCTCCAAGGGTGAGAAGGGTAGTGAAAAGGTTGAAAAGCCAAAGGCACCCGAGAAGGTTAAATCGCCCGAAGAAGCTGAATCTGCCGAGATGGCCGACAAGGTTGCTGACCTCCAGCTTGGGGCAACCCAAGGACTGAAGTCGGCTCCTCCTGAGAACGCGCCCAAGGGCCCCGCAAAGTCAAGAAGCGTTAGCCCTGGCGCCAGAGCCCCCGAGCAAGGTGAAGAAAAGCCGGTGGCTCCTAATGGCAATACTAAGCGCAAGAGGAAGGATAAAGGCAACACACAACAGTCGGGTGCATCGGGTCCGTCTGACGAGAAATCCGATAAGGCCGTTCTGGCCCCTGCCAAGCCTAGGGGAGCTATGGCGACGGTTTCCGGTGGAGATCATGAGACTATCGCTGGCCTTTCGCCGGCCTTCTTGGACCGTGAGATCAAGAAGTTTGAGAAGTCCGTGTCTTCTGAGTTTGCCAAAACATTAAACAAGGAGATTGCGGATTTGTGTACGCGTTTTTTTTTTTTTTTTTTTTTTTTTTTTCATTGCTCGAACCCACGCTAACAGTTATTTAGATCGCCGGATTGATGAAGACAAGAGGATTCAACAAGCTGCTGGTGATGCTAAGCAGGACGCTATTCTCAGACTTTTGTCCAGCACTCTTACGGATAATGTTGAACAAGTCATTGGACGTATCGTCATGACCAACATCCAGCAGGCTGTCCTGCCTGCCATCTCGAGTGTTACAAGTGCGGCTATTGAGAAGAAGCTTGGGGAGAGCGTTTCGAGGTCTTTAGCGGCCACTCTTCCTACTGAGCTCCATACCATTGTTCCCGAAGCCATAAAGAAGATATTCAACCAGCCTGAGTTTATGGCCAGGATTGGCGAGGCTGTTTCTAGGCCGTTGGTTTACTCTGTGGAGCAAGGAATTTCCAAAACCATCTGCAGTTCTCTCATTCCTGCTTTCAAGCAGCTTTTGCACGAAACCACCAGTCAGTCTGTCGCCGAGTCGGACAGGAAGCACAATGAGACGATCCAAGCCTTGGAGCGCCTGCATATTCAGGATACCCAGAGGATTGAACAGCTCACCAATACAGTCAAGAGCCTCGCCGATGTTGTCCAGGCTATGGCTAAGTCACAGGCGGAGTTCCAGGACCAGGTGCAAAGGGCCCAGGCAGAGTACGTTCAGGCTTATGAGCAGACTGGAGAACCGGAACCGGCGCCTAGGGCCCCAACTCCCCCACCACCTCCCACTCCGGAGCAGCTAGAGGCGGAAGAGACTGAGAGATTTTTGAGGAATGGGAGATACGAGGAGGGCACTATCAAGGTGAGATCGGTCTAAGTTTCACGCTAAAGATGCCCAGCTAATATCGTTTTGGTAGTGGCTTCAATCAAAAGAGCGTCAGGCCGAACTATTCGATGAAGTGGTCGTCCGATATAGATACGACTTCCTCCCAAACCTTAGCCAGCTTGTTCTCTTGTCGGTCTCTGCTGCCGTCAGTATCAAGTTTGAGAACAAGGTTTATGAGCGGTTGAGCTGGCTTGAAGGTGTTCTTGCAGTTTTAGATCCCATGGTAATCATCGCCTCTACCATCTGTTGAAGCTCAAGCTGATATTCTCAGGACCCCGAAATCCACGAAATTTGCCACAGGATCATGGCGGTTGTTGTCCAACGACTCGAGCAGCTGTATATGAGCACTGCTGAGAAGAATATGGCTGATCCCATCCTTCGCAAAATCCCAGCGATCGCCCGTCGGGCCAGGGAGTTGTCTTCCATGGCTGCTTAGATAAAGTCTGCCGCATTTGATATTTCTCTTTCCCCCCTTTCGTAGCAATACAACTTTTTTCTTCTTCTCTTCTCATTTTCTCGTTACTCTGGTGGCATGGGGCGTTGGACAACGCATAGTCTTGTTTTTACTTTCCTTTCGTTTTCCATGAGACCATGAGTTTCTCCTTTTTCTCCTCTTGAATTGGGTCGTGAATGAATGGTTGGTTGGAGGGGGTTCCATGGGGGTGTAAAAGTACCATTATTAAGCTAGATACTGGATGGATTGAGGGATACCATGCAAATGTTTCCGTGAATTGTTGTTACTTTCCATTTTCGTTGCACCTTTTCTTCCTTTTACTTGGCTCTAATTGTTTGTATACCGGCTGCTTTCCTTGTTTACGACTCCCTACGCTAGTCATGTCGGCTGTATAGTAAAGGCCACAAATGCAGCAATAACTGTCTCTTTATCGTGCGCACATCAGCCTGCTCAGGGTACTTTAAGTAGCGTAGGGGGCTTCTTGTTTTCCCCAATGGCATCGTGACTGACGGAGTGAGGTTAGATAAAGTTGTGCTCGAGTATTGGTGCTCTGCGAGTACCTCTGTGGTTGCTGTGTTGCACTTGCGGCAACATTTGGGGAATGGATAAACAAACCCACCGCCGATCAGTAACTCACTCTCGCTCCTTGCCCACCATCCCATCACCACAACCCTTTCCACCCCACCACTCCCCGCTGCCAACCCTGAATCAAGCACCACTCAGCTTTCTCCGCATCCAACCATCATTCCAGACCGTCTCAATTCACTCGTTCATTCCTCCTCCATCGACCCAATTCCCTAACTACCCCAGCATCGTAACAAATAACAAAACCCTTCCAATCACCTACCTACCCGCTCCTGCTGTTAGGGAGGGAGAGTTATGACCTCCTTCATGAACACAATGTCGCTCCTCCACCACCCCATATTCCCCCTTTTGCCACCACCTGTCTACCACTCCCCGCTAACTCTCCCGTTCAGAAATCAGAAGACCCGCGCCCCATTTAAGCCGAAGTCATCCTCTCGTGGCTCCTCCTCGTACCAGCTCCGCCAGTATGCAGAGCAGACGCTTGGTAGTGGGAGTTTGAGGAAGGTGGTTAAGCTGCCGGAAGGTGAAGATCTGGATGAGTGGTTGGCGGTTAATGGTTACCACCCCTTCCTCGGACGAGTGGGGTATTGAGAACTGATAGGGGATTGGTACTGTAGTGGTCGACTTTTACAACCAGATCAATTTACTTTATGGTTCTATTACGGAGTTTTGCTCGCCTATGACGTGTCCGGAGATGAAGGCCACCGACGAGTTCGAGTACCTCTGGCAGGACCAGAACAAGTATAAACGTCCGACAAAGATGCCGGCTCCGGAGTACATCGAGCACTTGATGGCTTGGGTGCAGGATAATATTAATAATGAGCAAATTTTTCCTTCAAGGATAGGTTAGTAGCTCCTGAGAAAATATGATATGGAAGCTAATAGGAGGGACTCTCGCAGGCGTCCACTTTCCGAAGAATTTCCAGGCTACGGTTAGACAACTTGTTAAGAGACTATTCAGGGTGTACGCACATATCTATTGCCACCACTATCCGGTTATCGTGGCGCTTGGGTTAGACCCGCATATGAACACCAGTTTCAAGCACTATGTTCTCTTCATCAAAGAGTTTGACTTGGAGAGTGGAAAGGACTTTTACGGGCCCTTGTCAGACATGGTTGAGACTATCCTCAAGACGGATACCTAGCCTCCCTCCCTCTACGAGAAAAGAACATGTCGCGGGTGTAGGTGGGGGTTTCGCTTTTCCTTTGTTTGGCCTGTTAATGGGCTCTCGGATGATACCCACCGTACCCTGTGGCATGGTATGCGTTGGTATACGGATGTTTTTAATGGGGGGGGGGCTATTCTTAGACTCATAGGCACAACAATTATTTCTATTATGGGGGCCGTTTTTTTTGTGTAGGATATTCTAGGAGCCACTATATCATGGGGGTTCTTTCCCCGAACTGGATAGAAACTATTCGCATCTTGTTAGGTTGAGCGGATTGTACTCGAGTAAATGGTTGAAGTGTTCTCGCTTGAGGGGCATGATCATTTCACAGTATGATATAATATCATAGCATATTATAAAATCTATAGCTTCAAACACGAACCAATACTAATGTCTAATCTGTGGCATTGAGCAGTCCTACCCCAAATCTTAGATCGCCCAAAAAATAATTTAATGTATAAGAAATCCAACCTTTTGTTCCATCTCCCAAGTACCGGGGGTTGTGGGTAAGTACAGTGCGGTGCGGGTATATACATTCTTCGCCCCCAGGTCTACCAGCCAACCAGAGGAACCCACCAACCCCTGTTCCCAAGGGTGACGTCGGGACCTCTGCAACTCAATTCGTCCCTCCATCCATCCTACACCAAACTTTGCCAAAGGCAAAAAAAAAAAAAAAAAGTTCCCCACAACGAACAAATCAACCTTTGCACCGCCAATCAATTGACCAACCGACCAACCAACGCGGTCAATCAATTAATTAATTAGACTGGGAGAAAAGGAGAGTGGGGGATTTCAGCCTCAATTCCCTTTCTTCTATTATTATTATTCTTGAAAACATCACCAGAACACACAACACAGAACGAACGAACGATGCTAAGGCACTCCCTCCGTCAATACCCCCTCCGACGACCACTCCTGCTACTCAGCACCAGTACCAGCAATAGCACTCTCCTCCCCCCCCCTCCAGCACCTACATCGATACCCCGCAAGTCGCCGGTCCACCACCATCAACCCTCCTACTTTGCCGCGAGCATACCAGCCCCCTCACCACCCTCCCAATCACCAAAAGACCATACACCCCCATCCGAACGTAGCATAAACCTCGGCCGAAGTATTTCCCCCCTCTGCCCCCCCTTCACTATGCTAACAAAACCCAGCAATCCAAACCCTAAGATCCCACCTCCCAACCCTCCTCCAAACCCCGCTCCCACTGGACATCCTCTCGCCCAGCATAACCCTGAACCTGTTCCCGAGCACACACCCACACTTACCCACGGTGCGCGGACGGGTGGCGTACGTGGCGGCGCTATGGACCGCGCCGGTGGCGTGGGGAAGATTACCGGGGAGGAATCGCCGCTTGGAGGTCCTCAGTGAGAGGATGTTGCGGGAGGGGCAAGGGGGGGAAGGGGGGGAAGGGGAGGAAGTGTTTGTGGTTAGGTGGAGGACGCGCGAGGAGGATGAGTTCTGCGGGGTTTTCCTCTTTGAGTTTGATGATGTGGGCAGGATTGGCAGGCATGTTATTGAGGAGGTGGAGAGGGGCGGGGATACCAGTGAGGAGGGGGAAGGGGGGAGAGGGGGCGTTGTTGGGGTTACGGAGTGGTTGCTTCGGAAGGCGAGGGGTGCTAGGGCGGGTGGGGGGGGCGGAGGGGGTGGGGGTGGGTTGGCGTGGGAGTGTGAGGGGGTCAGGGGGAGGTGAGGTCGAGCTGGTTGGAAATTGGAAGGATGGGTACAATAGATAGGGTGACTCCGCTCAATTGGGTCTTTTTTTCCATCCCTTTTTCCCTTTCCTTTTTTGCATTCTGGTTTGGAGTTTTAGGGGGTTTTTTTTTATTTTTTGCGTTCCCCCCCTTTTTTCCCACTCTGAATGATCTGAGTGGCCGGGTTGGTAGAAAATATATTTATGATACACCGATATCACACCTTTTCTTCTATCATATACACTCTTTACCAGGAAAAAAGAAAGAAACTATGATACGGCACTCCCTACTCCACAACCCCCAACGCTTCCCCAACCTTAACCCTCTGCCCCCTCTTTACCAGAAATCTAAAACCTCTCTCCTTTCTCTTCTCCCCACCCTCCCCATCCTCCCCACCCCCAGGCGCCTCAAAAACCAGCACAATAGTACTCCCCAAATTGAAACCCCCCATCTCTCCCCCCTTAACCATCGGATGTCCGCCCAGCAATTTACTACTCTCCCTGTACGTCGCCTCGGCAAACCCCCCTTTCCCCTCCCCCAAGCCGGTAACATCCCTAGTGAGACTATTAGTCCTCAATTCCCTATCAAAATGCACCTTGATACTGCCAACATTCGTAGCGCCGACGGGGGTCATGCTGAACATCCCGTACCGCCAGCGGCCTAGGAGAACCACGCGCTCGTTCAAGGTGAAGAGGCCGGGCAGGCGGGATTGCAGATATGGCGAGACGCTGTAGAGCTCGCCGGGGAAGTGGCGGCGGGACTCGACCACCCAATTCGTCGGTGAGTGGAAGCGGTGATAGTCGCCGGGTGCGAGGTAGATTACGGCGAAGTAGAGGTTGTTTTTCGAGGGCGGGAGTGAGTACCAGGACGAGGAGAGGGAGGCGGTGACGGAGGTGACGGAGGTGGGGGGTGGCGGGGTTGATGCATCGGTTTTTGAGGCGGGGGAGGGCGAGGGCGAGGAGCCAGAGAGGAGTGTCGGAAGGGTATAGCTTATCCCATTAACATTTGCGAATTCTTCCTCGTCCGTGACGTGTGCCAATTCCGTACCGGCATCTCCACCGGGTCTATATCTAGCCACCGTTGAAGTACCCTTCCCCCCCCCCCCCCCCTCCACCTCCCTTGCCCCCTTGCCCCCCAGCAGCGCATCCAGTGAATATTCCATCCCCTTAACCCCACCCACAACCCGGCCCTCATGCACAACCCCAAACTGCAACACCCTTCCATCCGCCGGCGACACCACCGCGCCCGCCCTCCCATCAATCGGCCGCACACCACTCTTCAGCCTGCGATAGAAGAACTCGGCCAGGTTGGCGTACTCGCGCAGATCGGTCTTCTCCACCTCATCCAGATCGACCCCGAAGATCCAAGCGTACAGTTTAAACCCGGGGACGCGTAGAGGGCGAGGAAGCGGGATCTCGTTGAAGCGACCCCAGTAGTAGCTTAGGGCTTTCAACGGGAGGGTGGAGAGGACGTGGACTTGCCAGGGCCCCATTGGCCGAACAGCAGACGGCGATGCGGAGTCTGGGGAGGAGGAGGAGGAGGAGGCTATATTCCGGGTGCGTGAGCGGAGGTGGGTTATCGCTACGACGGCTATTCCCAGGCCCACTGGGATGTGGTACCATTCTATCTTTGTTGATTTTAAGGTAGGACGCTTGGCCTGAGTTGAGGAGGAGGAGGAGGACAGGTGGCGGATTTGTGCGCGGTGGTAGTGGTGTAATGATGGTGATGGTACAGGGCGGTGGTTATAAAGTGGTCTTGTCTGTGGCACTCTAGCGGGGCGGAATAATTGCCATGATGTTGATCGCAATAGAGGCATTGTCGGAGATTGTAGAAATTGAATTGTCGCAGTGGTGGATTCGGTGACGCCAGTGGTTGAAGTTTGGTGTGGTCGCTCCAGTGGTGCCTTTTTGAGTCGAGCTCTTAGCTTCGGGTGTGATAAAAATAATACCAGTAGGGTGGTATTAAGTTGTCCAGTGAGGCAACAGGGTCCGAGGCTCCGGAGTTTCTCCACACTTGTACGAGTAAATTTATGATCGACCAACGTCACTGATTGATGATTGTCCCACAGCCAAGGAAGGCGGGCAGGCAGCCGGATTGTGCTGTGCGACACGCTGAGTTGCCGTAAATCACTGCACCACACCAGCAACTGCCATCCTCGGCTTGCTACCGAAAGTTAGCCTGCCTCAGGGTGCAGCATTACACAACAGCAAGACACAACCATTTATCACGATAACTTGGGGAAACCCCAACAATATTGTACTATCAATCTCTCCAAACATTTTCGTTTCCTCGTCCGCCTCTCCTCCTCCCTCACCCCGCCCATCCTGCCCCCTTCATGAATTGGTTGGCACTAGAATGATCCCAAAAGTAGGAAAAGTTAAAAAAAAAACCCCCAACGTCCGAAGAGAAAGAGGGAAAGAAAGAACACTAAAAAAAATTACAGAGAGCGTTTTGTAAAGGAAAAAACCGACCCGAAGCCAACGGTAGGATAGTAAACTAATTTAAAATATATAAAAAAAGCAATGTAACGCCCCGTGAGCCAATTTTAAAAGAGGGGGAGAGAAAAGAAAATGAAAGATGAAAAGTGACGACTCTGGTAGGTTTTCAAAAAAGAAAGCATAGACAGTAGGTATCATACAAGACAAAGGGGAAGAAAAATACCGACGCGATGTCGTGGAGGAAACACCCCAGGCTCCAGAATCCATCCCAAATATACAATCCAATCCAGTACAAATATTCACAAGATAATTATAAAAAGCATGTACAACTCTTTTCCCCTTTGCCTCGCCAGAATGCGCGTGAACACCGCCGGGAGAGATTGTCGGGAGAGAGGAGATTCACCATCACCACCAATGTAACAAGCGGAAGACATTATAGAAGAAACCACCCGATTCGACGCTGTAGTATCTCTCGGGCTCTCGGACACGGTTGGTCAACAGCTCCGCTTCTTCACCAGCCGGGACATCGTCGGCTAGATCCCAGGTCTTGTTTTTGGTGTTCCATCGGTGACTATTTGGGGCGCAACGTTAGCGGATTTTTTTTTCTTTTTTCTTTCAGAACAAGATATGAGCAAGGCCTGGGCCGACGGGGCGAGTATACCCTTCGTACTCTGTCACAACCAACGCTTTAGACCTATACTCCGTAATGAGAATTTCGTCGAAGCTGGACGGAATTTTCGCAGGAACGCCTTCGAAGATGGTGTCACGGAGCGGCCAGATATCATTGACCTGTAACAACCCAATTAGCCGGGGGCGTTCGGTGGCTTGGTGAGGACATGCACGGCAACGAGGGCGTGCACGACAATGTGCAAGCCTCCCTCCCGTCGCCCTCAACGGGTGTTTCGGGTGCTTACGTGGTAGCGGTGATAATTCTTACAATTGAGAATGTTAGGCATCGAGTCGGGCTGGGTTTCGGCAATGCCCGTAATGTCAATATATAACCCGTTTCGGACATCAACCCATCTGGCATCAATAACATTCATTCCATCGCCCCTAACCCTTTGCCAAATCCACGGATTCACATCCAGCAAGTATTCACGCTCCACTAGGCCATCCTTCGAAACGTATCTGTGTTGAGTCATGTTGTACTTGTCGCCGATCATGGTTAGTGTGTCGGCGGACATTTGAACATCGAGATCCCAATCCCACGGGAGAATCTGCAGTGACTTTAGTGATTACTGGTGTTGCCACTGGGGTCTCGGGCACTGACCTGGCCGTTCCACCACCATCCAAGGAGCGTCCCATGAGCTATCCATGTCTCGATACCCTCCTTAGCTGTCGTGAGAAGCCATGCTCGTACCATATGCTTGAGTGTATCCAGTCGTGTATCATAGTCGACAACGCCCGAAAAGAATCTACAGTCGGATTTAGCCTCCCCGACCTGGAACTAGCTTGGATTGCCATGAGCCTACCTCGCATCATAATGCCCTGTCAAGTCGGAGTTCCTGTTATTCGGGATCCAACATCAGTCACATCTGCGCGAGGTAACGGGAAAAGCGTGGGTATTCGGGTAGCGCGGCAACTAACCCAGGTTCATCTTAAGGCCGGACGAAATGTCAGTACCCTGGTGGCAGAAAAACAGGATCTCCGAAGAAAAACTCACGAAAGTGTTTCGTATCTTCGGGCTCCTGGCGAGCCACTTTGAGGGATGCCGGACGAGGCAGCTTTCCACCACCTTCATCCCTTCGTACCATGGCAGCCGAGCTCACCACCGAAGTCAATGTAGTCAGAACAAGGAGCGCTTTGCGTAGCCGCATCTTTGTGTATTGGTGCTCTCCCCTCGCTCCTTTGTTGCGTGGATGTTTGTAGGCCAAAATTTCCCGGTCCTTCTCCTTTTCCAACAATCAAACCTCCAACGGCGTGCCCTCCTCCTATAAGTGCCAACACCCCAATGGCTGCCGGGAACCAAAAATAAACAACCAAAAGTTAGAGAAAAGACTCGAGCCAGCCAGCAGGAGGGGCTATCGGCTCGGTAGATGAGTGTGCGAAAGAAGGTGTTAATCTTTCTAGGGGTGCTCGCGTGGGAGCTCTCGCCGGCTCGTGATGTGGGTTGCTGGGGAGGTTTTTCGAGGGGTGGGCTAATGGGGTTGTATATATATACTTTTTTTAAGTAGATCTCCTCTCCCCCAATAGGATATTATGCCGGGGGGGGGGATAGGGCACCGGAGACTTATAGTCAGTGATTGAGAGACAGCTCCCGGCCGTTCGAATGGGATGGAATGGGCAAAAGAACAACGCTAAACCAAAAAAAAAAACCCCCCGGGAACGCCAAAGCAAGAACCAAGAAAGTGCGAGAAGCTATAGATGACGGAGTAATTAATGGAATAGAATAGTGTAGTGATGCACTGCAGTGCTGGTACTCGCAGAAGAAGCAAAATGAATGTGAATGTAATGAAGAGACAGACGGGAGATAAATAGGTATGATAACTTGAAGCAGAAGGGAAGAGTACGGTATTACAGTATGTAGAGCTGAGGGGTCTCGGAGTGAGTAATTTGCTCACAATAGCTTGTTGCAAGGGTAACGAACGGGTCACAGGTTAGGGCTCACGTCCCACCCAAGGGACACTGTATCACAGGCCTCATAACTACAGTACGAGTAGATTACGCTCAAAATTCTGTCAAGCCAGGAGAGGAACCGGATACAGCAAGTGCAAAAGCGAAACAAGACTCCTCTCAGCCCGCCACTCTCTCCTCTCCCTTGGTCTACCTTTTTACTGGTCACTCAAGGTGTTTCCAATGCCGCAAAAGAGCGGAAACTTAAGGTATAATAATAACTTATGTGCTCCCGGTCCAGGAGAACCAACAATAGTGTCCGAGTGCTGGGCTGTAGGTGTAACTTGCCCCCTTCCACTCAGGTCAACCATTGAAAAAAAAGACAAAAATTCCTGGATCGCTTAGGGTGACGACGACGACAACCAGATACGTAGCCCGACTCCAAAGTGCCATGCCTCCAATATATTCAAATCCATAATAGGCAATAACTCATAATCCTGAGCTGCCAAATAGGAAAAGTCTACTCGAGTAGAGAAGTGTGCGCCTGTGGCATATGCACTGTTCTTGCCGAGCTCCGCTGTGACCCCCAAAGAGTTCTCACGCCAAGAAATGCTCGCTCTAGGCAAGAGGCATACCCGAAAACAAGGAGTGTTACTCGAGCACAGTACCGTACTCGTACATACAATATATCCTGCGCTTGAGTATTTGAGTTTGGATACCGGTATGTGCCAGTGCTGATACAGTGCGGACTCTCCGCCAGATATTTCTTTGATCCCTGGTTTCGGGTACCGCACATCTTGCTTGGGGCAAGTACTCGTACTTGTGCACCCATCTAGCATTTACCGGCACTGGAGCAGCATCAAACCTCCTTCCACTATCCTGGTCGTCCATCACACTCCATGTACGAGTACTGTATAGTACTGCCATTGAGAAGGGGCGAAAAATGAATGGCAAAGGCAACGTCCCCTTCCGGGGGGGGCTTCCAAGCCAGCCAGATTTACAGCTTGGTTCCGTGCATTCCCTGTTTGACAGCCTCGCGCTCCCCAGTTACCGTACTGCGAAACGGCCGGCGGGGCTTACAGCTGAATCTTTCCATAGTCTAGTGGCAACGAATCGCATAAGAATTACTCTACCAGCGGGGTACCGGTACTGTATTGACCTTCCAAACGAGATTGATATGTACGTAACTTATCTTCATCTTGGAATGCCAATATTCCTGCCGCATTGATATGACCCCCAATCGAAGTTCTCCTTTTCAACTAGGATTATGACATGTGACACGGGTGGAAGGTACTGTCCTCCAGGGCTTCCTTTCTGCTCTGGGCTTCGGATCTAACCCTGCCGAGAGGGCGGAGGAGTTGAAAAAGAAAAAAAAGAAAAGGGAAAAGGGAAAAGGGAGTTGGACGAGAAAAACCCCTCCCTTGGCTGTTTCATATCACAACGAGACGCCCCTCAAGTCATGTCGCCAATACCGGTATGATAACGTGAATTTACATAACCATTCCTCCAGAGATAATCGCTATGCCAGTGTCCAAGGGCGCCTTCGGCAGCAACGCTTTCTTGATAACCGGACCCACACAAAAAAAAAAAGAGGGCAAAGGCCTAAAGGGATGTTCCTCCGGTCTCTGTGCCAGAGCCAGCAAACCTTGCGAAGAAAGATCATCAATGCTCACTCGGCACAACGGCGCAGGGGGGTGACTCTAGGTATTTGTGACCCAGACGAGGCCGATAATTGCCAACAGCAGGGTAGCAATAATTTAGAGATTTGAGAAGTTGGCTTCAACAAAAACTATTGACGCCCAATGGGACACAGGTCAATTTCGACAAGAATCAGAGCGGTAGAGGTAGAGCATCGTGCTCGTCGATTCATAGCCACCTCCCTCGCATACCGGTATTATACCTCTCTATTCTTTTTACAGCGTGCTCTTCCCCGCTGTGCTGTCACTACTGGTCCGTTCAGACTAACTCCTCACCCTCTGACCCTCCTCCAAACTACCCTTCCCTACTGTAGTAGTACAGCACCCCATTCAATAGGCAAACATCTTCCCATCCATCCCATAACGGCACCAACAGAAGCGACTCACGATCGCACGCACGAGCATAGTAACCAGTGCTATACTTCCGCCACTACTCGTACCGGTACTACCGGCATATCAGCAGCCACTCATAGTACAGACCACTGCGCACTAGCCTACTTCACACTTTTTTATAGTCCTACTACGCAGCGCCGGTACCCGTACATTGCTCCAACATCGGTGCGATCTCCTATCCAAAGCAAGATACTTTGCTGTAACTTCCCCGCCGACTTCCACGTATTGTGCGCCGAACTCGCGTCCACAGTTCAGTTCAATTTATTTAAACCACCAAGCGAGGGATTACGCGGCCTCGAGTGGGATATCTTACTATTGGTCACGTCACAGAAGCATTGCGGGTGGATGCAGTACTGGGGGGTAGACTGGGGATTTGGGAATTTAGCCGGGATGTATTCGAATTTATTATATCGTATTTGCCGTACTCTTGCGGTGTTTTACTCGGGAGGGGCCGAGTCCGGTTCATGGGTGGGTTGGTAGATATTGTACCTGGGGGAGTAGGGTGGATGTGGCACTCGAAGTCGGTACGGTGACAGCGGGCACATGACACTATCTCAGAGTGCTTGTACTCGAGTACATCGGGGTGCCTGGGACTTGTAGGGTAGGTGCTGGCAGGCGAGAGTCGGGGGGGGAACAGGATGGTATAAAAAAGGAAATGGGATGGGATGGTTTGTCACTCTCGGCTTGGGGTTATACTAACCAGTGCCGTTCGGGATACGGTACCAGTACCCGTAAGAAGGAATTGGGAATTGTCAAGTGTGTAGAAATGGACCTTGGGGGGCAAGACACCTTAGATATGGCATGGTGCTAGAAGAGGTATAGCACCTGTCCGCTCAAGTACAGTACTCGAGTACATACAGCACTGTAGAGAAGAAATTGAAGCACACAGAACCACGACCCGGTACTAGAAACCCCACCACACCCACAATCAATCAATCCCCCCGCTCTCCACTGCCCCTCACAGCACAAACCCCCGAAAACGAAACGAAAGAAACAACTTTATATTCCCTCTCACGAAAAAGAACGCAGGCACCCGCCCAATTCCATCGCAAAACCCAGATACCTTCACACCTCCTCCTTCCCTCCGCCCCCCCTTCCTTACCCGTGTGCCCGTATCCCACCCACCCACCCACCGGTACTCGTAGCGCCAGCGCCTTCGTTGGAAGAATTTCCATCACCCACCGCCCAGATCCAAGAATAGGGCCAAATCCTAGCCAGTATGCAATAGGGGTCCTTTTCGAAAAAGGCTTCAATGTTATTTTACAATACCTACGAGAAACAATCTACAAACCTGCAAGTAGCAGCACCTCCTCTGCGTGGGCGGGGGGGGGGGCGGGCCCCCGCCCCCCCCCCGCGCGCCCCGCCGGCGCCCGCCAGGCGGGAAC
>Ga0307509_10002008_pt1 | contig 33634 bp, 41 predicted proteins | sample 10_EM_MG_FD_202245 | JGI IMG/M metagenome (GOLD analysis project Ga0307509, IMG submission 202245) | Populus trichocarpa ectomycorrhiza microbial communities from riparian zone in the Pacific Northwest, United States - 10_EM | ecosystem: Host-associated > Plants > Roots > Unclassified | place...
ACCTTGAAATTCCGGTTTCAGACTTTCAGGAAGCTGACGTTTTCCAGATCCACCGCGCCCGCTGCACCGGAACAAAGGCCTTCCGCAACGGCGATCCTAGAAACGATTGGACATGGGTCCAGGCTGGCGAAGAGGAAAGTTATGGGGATCAGCGAGGGCGGGTAGTAGCACGATTGTTAGCACTCTTTAAGATAAGAAACGTCCTGAGCGGGGCCGGAGATGTCCATCGCCTGGCATTGGTCAGCATACTCGATCCCGTCGGCGCTGGTAGATTTCACCGCGGAAGCGGACATATACGAGTCAGCAAGCGGCCCAATGGTCGAGATATCCGAATAGTCGGTATAGGGGCAGTGATCGGGCAGGCGCATGTAATTACCAGTGGGGAGAGGCAATGGATAGTGAATCACAGGATAGATCTGCGGACGTTTAATGAGATATATTAAGTTATTCTACAGGATTGCGTATTCGGCAGCATGAGTATAACTTGGTTAATCGGCGGACGTTTGAGCATTGGTCCGCGGCCGCAGTAAAGCCAGACCCTCCGCATCCTTATATGTCCGCCGGACCCCCTTTGTGTATCCTCTCTTATACGGCGGACGTTCTCCCTTCTGTTTCTCCTCCATACCAATTTCGTCCGCCGGACGTTGTACCCTTCCTCCGGACGTTCTACCTTCCTCCGCCTGACACCTTCCCAACCTTCTGAGCCTTCATTTCGGTGATACCATCTTAAGGGTCTGGCTTCAATTCGGCCGCGCGAGTAGTAGTGTAGTGAATTGCTCTATAGAGTGAATCTGCGGACATTTAATGAAATATATTGAACTGTTCTATATGTAATTTGTACTAGTAGATAATACTACGGTAGTGAAAAGAAATAAAATGACGATCGTGATACCTCTATAAGTGGTGCGCCGGTAGGAAAAGATAAAAGTGGCCAGAGGGCATCCGCGTCGAAAGGAGCCGGACGATTTAAGATGCCACGGGGCGGATATAGGTCGCCAGAGGGAGAAGGTAGGGGGCAGGTGGTCCGGGTGCTGGGAATTGGGGATGGGTACGCCGGATGCAGTCAGACGAGAGCAGTAGAAGAGGGGAAGGATGAGGGGGGTGTCGGGACGGAGGGCGGCCGCAACAAGCGCGCTGGGTGCATGGGAGGGGGGATAAGGGCGTTGGGAGGCACCAGGCGCATGGGATGAGAAAAAACATCCGGCGGACGGTCAGGGCGCACGGGATGCATAGGGCGGACGCAATCCGTCCGGACGCGGGTTGCGTCCGCCGGATGTAAATCGTTTTTTTGCTGATGTTGGTGGTATGGGAATCCTAAGAGGACATTTCCCCAGCGGTTTGTGCAGTACATAGTTGCTTGGAAAGGGTACGGTGCAGAAGAGAATTCTTGGGAACAGTATGAGATGTTAGAAGTTACCGCAATGAATGGATTGCAGCTGTTCCACGAGAGGTATCCGTCTAAACCTAGGGACCATAGGGTTATAGACAATCCAATCCGTGGGACTAAGAGACGACGTTGACGGTCTGAGGACAGACCAAGAGAAGAGGGGAGTAGGGTAACGACCCTACGATAGGTAGCTACGATGACTATCACCTTAGCCCAAATGGGATACCAAGAGGTAACCCGAGGTGATATGGTCTGGTATACTTAGTATACAAATAACTGGTTAAACTAGGACGAGGCCTAGGACATAGTAGAGCAGCCTTGGGTACTCTACGAGGCAGGGTAACCTTTCGGGAGTCAGTTTGCATAAAGTCAAGGAATTTATGGGAACATTAAACAGACCTCCAAGACAACATTTAGTGTTGACGGGGGAACTGCCGGAGTGGTTAAAGGCATAAGAAGGCAAAGTTACCCTACCTTGGGAATTTGACCTTTATGCTAATGGACCCCAGTTACCCTACTGTGGAGTCCAAGTTACCCTACCTTCACCAGCAAAGTTATCCTAGAACTTAGAGGTCGATTGCCTCACATTCTATGGGCTCTTGGATGTTCTTGGGCGCACACGCATCTGCGCTGGGAAGCACCACGCCTATGCAAAGGTGGCCCGAACATACTATTGAACTTGGGCGGGTTCAGCTAACACCCCCCTCTGGCCCCAGGATTGGGACGGCGCATCATAGGCAGACGGCTGTGTAGTTGCTCATTTGCTAGTTAAAAGAGGTTATTGGAGCAGCTGCCGTAACACCGTATAGGTCATCGCTGTCCGTCTGACTGAATGTCGTTCGCAGGATATATAAGGGGAGTATGGGTAACCGCCAAAATGGGGGTAACCCATATATGGTCTCCCGGGCATCTAGGAATCTATTCTAGCCTACGGGTTGTAGGGTAGTCTTCCTAGTGGTACTTAGGTAGTTTCAGAAGGCCAGGGTGCTCACGGGACAAATACCTCAGTAACCAGCCCGGACCTTCTCCCCTTGATTTGTATCATTACTATGGGTTGTTATTGGACTCTGGAGGTATGAGTCTTATCACCGTAGAGTATGTCCCGAAGGGCTGGCTATGGGTAGTGCCCACTTAGCCAACCATCAGCTACATCTCACCGGGGGAGCTTGCATGTCAATTTATCACATTGGATAGAGGCGTAGATTAAATGATGGACTGCATAGCTTGTATAGACCAAACTACCACTGGGCCAGTGAGGCACCACCTAGGTATTGACTCCGGTTGTTGTCATAACAGTTAGCCACTGGTATGACTTCGATAGGAAGAGTTTTTCCACCTGCGGTTGTATTGGAGATGCATTGCAGAAACTCATATCGTATTGACGGAGTTAAGTGTACCAGAGTTGGTCCGACACTTCCAGCTGGATAATTCCTGATGGAGAGTAGACCTCGGACAAACCCTGAGCAGGACAGGGTGCTCGCAGAAGGTGGGAGTAGTGGTGAATGTCAAAGGCTTAAATCTGATATCTACTTAAGTTTAAGCGTTTGGCATTCTACTTCGATAACCAACTTTCCTCGAGAGAACTTATTGAGTGAAGCTTTCAGCTTAATGATATTAAGTTTAACCGTTTTGATTCTTCGTGAATTATTTACTCTATCTTTCTCTTCTACTTTGAGTTTTGGTGCGGTCGCAACCTTAGAGTTCACCTCTCTATAGGGTGCCCCCGTTACATTGGTATACCATTTGGGCTAAGGTGATAGTCATTGTAGCTACCTATCATAGGGTCGTTACCCCTTTGCAAATACTGCTCTCTTCTCCTTTGTCTCTTCGTGGGACATGCCCCTTCCCTCCACAGGATCCCACCATGTTCTGTCTGTTGTGACACTACAACTGCCTCTGGTGATGCTTCCCTCTTCTACCCCACACTGGGCCCTACTCAACTGGCAAGCGGTGGGACAGGTACTGCTGGCTTTCACCTTCTCAGTCTGCCAGTCGAAGTCAACTGCCAACACCCTTTGTAGATGGTTTGACATCTTCTCTACCAGCCCAACCCCCCTCCTGACATCCCATGCCCCGGGCAAGTGGCCATGCCCCAGCTTGAAACCACTGTGGTCCCCTCGCCTCTCGGCCCTGAAGTGGGAGTATCACAGGTTTGCACAAATATCCGGCTTGACCCGTCTCCCCTTACCTCGAGCAATATTAGATGCTCAAGAAGTTCATACTTCAAGGCCATTGCATCGGCCAAGAAGCATCACTGGTCGGACTTTCTGTTATCGGCCACCCCTCAAGACATCTGGACAGCCCCAAGGTTTCCATTTGGCTGTCCGCCCCCAAGGTTTCCAACCTTGCCAGATGCTGACGAACCCTCCAACGTGGCGGAAGCGCTCCTTGCTCACTTCTTCCAGCGAAAGCCCCCACCACCTGTACTTCTCCACCCTGTACGCCATGGGGACTACACCTCTCTAACCTTCCAAGAGGTATCCCGAGCCCTTACCAAGTCCTCAAACACCTCCCACCCTGGCCCTGACCACATCCTGTACTTTGTGTGGAAATCTGTCCACCGTCTCAAGCCCTCCCTGCTCCCCTCTCTTCTAGACCCCCTCCTAGCCTATGGTTTTCACCCTCCCTCCCTTAAGAAGGCCCTCGGCATTGTCCTAGACAAGCCAGGTAAGCCATCCTACCACTCACCATCCTCTTTTAGAGTTAGCGTCCTCCTCCGCACCCTCTCGAAAGTTCTTGAGAGGGTGGTGCCCTCCTGCCTCTTGGCCCCGGCATTGACCTGCTCCCTTATTTACTTTCTTCAGTGTGGATTCCTCCCCAGGAGGTCCACAACCAATGCCGTCCTCGTCCTGCACCACCATGTCGAATACTCCCACCGCCTCCATTACAAAGTCCCCACTCTCTTCCTCCATGTGAAAGGCAGCTTTGACAACGTACAATCCCCCTCCCTCCTCTCCCTACTACCACGCAAGGGGGTAAGTCGCTACTTGGTACAATGGATAGGTTCTTTTCTTCAGGACCGTACTTGCCGCGTGACCTTCAACCGGTCCCCCCAGTCCTTCACCCCCGGCTTAGGGGGTGTACCCCAAGGCTCCCCTGTCTCCCCCCTCTTCTTCGTCATATATGTTTCCTCGGTCCATATGGAGATCCCCAGGTCGCTCATTGTATCGTATGTCAATGACTTCGCTGTAACTGTTGCCTCCCCCTCCTACAGAACCAATATTCGCCTACTCCTGAAGGCCTTTTCCTTCATCAGAGGAAAGGCCTTCCTAATCAATATCTCCTTCTCTGTTCCTAAGACTAAACTGATCCACTGGAGGACTACCAGAAGTAACGAGCTGCCGTTTTCTCTCCCGGTCCAGCTTGCGGAGCAGTTGTTCTACCCATAGTCACGCCTGAAATGGCTGGGATCCCCCTTCACGCCTTCCTTGGACCCGAGGTCTCACTTCTCCAAGTGGTATACCCTTGCCAACGCTGCCTTTGCCACTATTCGTTGGCTCTCCCCCCCTAGTATGGGCCTTCCCCCACACCTCTGCCTCACCTTGGCGCGCTCACTTCTGGCGCCAATTCTCCTGTATGGGACTGTCTGAAACCCTCCCCCAACAATCATGAACCCAATGTCTATCTTTTGGCACTGGGTCTGTAGATGGATCACCAACTGTTTCTCCACCACAAACATGACCTGCCTGCACAGAGAGGCATGCCTCCCTCCTCTGCCTGTCCTCGTGCACCATCAGGGACACCTTGCTGGCCTGAGGTTCATCTGCACACCCCCAGAGATATATCCGGCCACGGCACGCCTCTCCTGGTCAGTGCCCACCTTCTCACCCTCCCGCACTAAACAGGCAATGCAGGGGAAGATTACCAGCCAGCCGTACCTGTTTTTCAACCTTGACTGGCGCTCTGCCCCTGACAAAGCCAAGAACCCAAGGTACCGCCACAACGCCATCACCGCCCTGGCCAACTCAGCTGTCTCCCTTGTGCATGACGCTGTTACCATGCCCCCTATCTCTCTCCACTTGACGGGATACCTCCCTCCTATCCCTATGGTCATCCCGTCATACAGACGCATCAGGCGCCGCGCCAAACGGCTCCTCCTCTCTGGCTGGGCTGACGTCCCTGCCCCCGCGTATTACCCATACCCGACCTCGATGCATCCCCACCCCTTCATGGGCCTTGGAAAGTTCTTCATTGGAAGGATCCATCAGATGCGCTTTGAGAAGAGCTACCTCTCAGACCACCCCTTATGGGACAATCCTGATCCTGACATGTCCTATCCCCTTTGCTCTGGAGCCCCTCAAACCTTCGAGCATGCCGCCCTCTCCTGCTCCTCATTCGCCCATCAGAGATCCCGCCTCCTCTAAGGGGTCGCTGGCTTGGCCCCCTAGGCACCGCGCTGGTCCGACCAGCAGTTGCTCATTGGGCTGGCTGAGTTCATCAGTACCACTGCTACCGGTTTCCCCCCCTCGGATGCCCCCACTTGGACCCACTCTCTATGCCCCCCCCCCAAACCCGCTATTTCCTCTACCCACCCATCAGCCCCTGGCCCTCAAGACTCGATAGTGGTTGTATACATTCCTATGTTAGCTTTGGCTGCTTTGTGACACTTGTCGGTCATATTGGAGAAACTGGCTACGAGTATTTCTTTTGTTGAATGTTAAGGTTGTTTTCGGTTATCTTTTCGCCATATCGTTAAAGATGCATGTCATTTCTTGTACAGTAGACTTTATTGATTGAATGAATCATGCGATTATTGTTTAAGATACAAAATCCTGCATGCAGCTTACGCTATAGCATATAAAAAACCTCCAACTACCCCTGGGAAAAGGCCAACCCTCCAAGTCCCTCTGGTGTAGAACCAACCACATATCTCACCCCCAACAAGAGACCTTTGACTAGCTAGGAAGATAGACGAAAGGAATCAAATAAAAGAACAAGCAGGAAGGGTGAGGAAAACCCATGGCACAATCATCCGAACAAAGGGAAAACAAATGGCAAAAGTAATGTAACCACATCAAAAGATCCCGTAGATTTAATGTGGGGGTGGCCAAGCTCAGCATACGCGAGACCTGGAGGGGCATAATGGCCCACTGTTTTGGCAACACACTCAAAAAGAAGAAGGAGATTGTGCAATACCATCCTCCCAGAGGCAAGCCAGGATGGACTGTCGTCTGAGTCCGAAAGGTGAAGAAGGAGTTGTGGATACCAGCCAGGTAGTTGAGAGTACCAGCCTAAAAAGTGAAGAAGCAGTAGGGTGTCAGCCGATCCGACTGTGAGGAGAAGAGGAGAATGAGGGGTCGATCCAGCTTCATGCTGTAGAAACTATTGGTGAACATGTTCATGTCTGGACTAGGCAGCCTCTCAAAGAATGAGAGAGAACAGAGAAATCGACCGTGGCCTGTTGAAGTATTTACTCTTACTGCAAACTGTGTTTCCGGCCGTCTGTGACATGGGTATTGATGAGAGTGTTGCTGACTGGGGAAATGCCCCTATGCAAGGCAGAGCAAAAGCCGGGTAGGAAGAGGAAACATCTTCAAAAGAAGATATAATCCATCAACCCAGAGAGAAGAAAGCCTAAGGGGATAAGCCTAAGGGCAGGAGAAGTTGAGGGGAGATGCACTCCACCCCCAAGGGCGAACTCATGGCAGAGGGTGCAGTTTGGGAAAGTGGTGATAATCTCCTGGTGTTGAGATTTCAATCGCCAGGTGTGTAGAGGAGACCGAGAATGTTCTTGTACCGTAGAGAGAGAGAGAGACAATCATGCGATTATTGTTTGAGGTACAAAATCCTGCAGGCAGCTTACGCTATGGCATATAAAAAACATCCAACTGCCCCTGGGAAAAAGCCCACCCCCCAAGTCCCTCTGGTGTGGAACCAACCCCACATCTCGTCCCCAACAAGAAACCCTTGACTATCTAAGAAGATAGAAGAAAGGAATCAAATCAAAGAAGAGGCAGGAAGAATGAGGAAAACTCATGGTACGATAATCCGAACAAAAGAAGAACAAAAAGCAAACATAGCAGTATCCACTGTGAAAGTTCCTCTGCATTCAAGGCGGGGGCAGCCAGGCTCGGCATAATCAAGACCTGGGGGGGCATCGCAGGCCCACTATTCTGGCAAAGCACTCGAAAACAAGAAGGAGGTAGTGCAATACTATCCTCCCAGAGGCAAGCTGTGAGTGACCATGGTTCTAGTCCGAATGGTGAAGACGTAGTTCTGGGTACCAGCCAGGTAGTTGTGGGTACCAGGCAAGAAGGTGTAGGAGCAGTAGGGTGCCAGCCGATCCGACAGGGTGAAAAAAAGAGGGGAAGGAGGGGTAGACCCAACTCTATGCCGTAGAAACTATCGGTAACCGCGTTCGTGTCTGGACTGGACACCCTCTCAAAGAAAGCGAGAGAACAGCAAAATCGACGGTGGCCTGTTGAAATGTCTTCTCTTACTGCAAAACGTGTTCCCGGCTGTCTGTAACATGGGCGTTGAGGAGAGTGTTGCCGACCATGCAAATGCTCTTATGTAAGGCAGAGCAAAAGCGGGGTAGGAAGAGGAAACATGATCAAAAGAAGACGAAATCTATCAACCTAGAGTGGAGAAAGCCCAAAGGGATAAACCTAAGGGAAGGGGACTGTAGAGGACGTATGGCTCCACCCCCTAGAGCAAGCTCATGGCGGAGGGTGGGGCTTGAAAAAGTGGTGATAATCTCATGGTGTTGGGATTTCAATCGCCGGGTGTGTAGAGGAGACGGAGGATGTTCTTGTACTGTAGAAACAATGAACATATGATTTAAAAAAAAAGATTTTGTTATTAAATCTACATGGTTACTTAATACTATATTCAGACATGCAAGCTCCCCTAGTGAGATATAACTGATGTTTGGCCAAACTGGCACTACCCATAGCTAGCCTCTCGGAATATACTCTACTGTGATAAGACTCATACCTCTAGAGTCTACTAACAACCCATAGTAATTCTATAAATCAGAGGGGAAGGTTCTTGCTGGCTATTTAGGAAATTGTCACGAAAGCACACTGGCCTCCTTGAACTACCTAAGTACCTCTAGCAAGACCACCCTACTACCCATCAGGAAAGATAGACTACTAGCTGCTGGAGAGACCATTTATGTGTGACCCCATATTGGCAGCCACCCATACCCTCAGTATATATCCTGTGAAAGACATTCCGTCAGTTTGTCGGCGACAACTTATCTGGTGTTATGGTAGCTGCTCTAATAACCTCTTTTTTACTCGCAATCGAGCAACTATGCAGCCATTTGGCCATGACGCACTATCCCAGTCCTTTGGCCACCCGGTGGGGTATTAGCTGAACCCTCCCAAGTTGAATAGCATCTTCAGGCCGACCTTGCTCAGGCTTCTAACCTTCCTACGCTGGTGCCTGTACTCCCATGAACATCTAACAGAACGTAGAATGTAAGGCAATTGCCCTCTAAGTTTCAGGATGTCTTTGCAGGTGAAGGTAGGGTAACTTGGGTTCTACAGTAGGGTCACTAGAACCCATAACCATAATGGCTAATCTTCTAAGATAGGGTAACTTTGCCCACTTATGCCTTTAACAACTTCAGAAGTCAATCTGTCGACACCTTATATCATCTCAGAGACTCACTTAATGTTCTCATAGTTCTCTTGACATTGTGCGATCCTACTCCTGAAAGGTTACCCTGCCTAATAGGGTTCCTGAGGCTACTCTATCATTCCCTGGGTCTGGTCTAAGGTTAATCAGCCTTTTGTATTCTAAGTATATCAGACCATACCACCTCTGGTTACCACTTGGTATACCATTTGGCCTAAGGTGGTATTCATTGTAGCTACCTATTGTCGGGTCATTACAAAGCGATTAGAAATATGGTAAAGAGCAACTCCCTCACTCTAGTTTAAAGCCAGTATTCTTTATCACAGAATAACTCCATGATTGATGTCAAGTTTAGGGTGCTATGGCGGAAGCAGGGCTATCACGAAGTCTAGGGCCCAGTTTTTTTCTAAATTTTGACTCCTAGGAAGCCAACTCAGATCATATCAACTACAGGATGTATTTAGTCTCAACTGCTTTCCTCTCTCCACACCTCATGACTGCTATATTGGCCAACCAAGATGCTTTAGTCTTCCTATCTTATCTTTTATTTTGGGCTTCTGAGGAAGCTGATCTAATAGCAGCTTTATAGTACTTGAGCGACAGCGGTGTTCCCTATACTAGACAAAATCTCTATCCCTTTCATCATCAGAGGGAGAAAAGTTAATTAGATAGCTGGCTGCAGGTCCAGTCATACTGTTGCGGATAAATTTTGTCTTTGCTCAACTCTAACATGCCTAGCTAGCTACAACTGATTTAATGTTATATAATTGTTCTGTACTTGGGGGGAACTTCGCTGTAGCTTTTATTCACTGGAAGTCAGAGGTCATGTTCGTTTTCCGAATGGGGGAAGTCTTGGCGGACAGGCGGGTGCAGCCTATGTATGGTAACCTTCTTCCACCACTCTTCCTTTCTTTTCTTTCTAGAGCCACCGACGACCGAACAACCGCTGACCACCACGTCGGGCAACGGAAATTGTGATAGCGATCCACAAGACGTTGAACTTCTGTGAATAGTTAGTTAGACAACTGGGATAGGTTGGGCTTTTCTTTACTTGTGTTTTCTTTGGTCTTGAGATTTTCTGTCGTGAAGGTTCGTGAACTAGTTAGGTAGCTTGAATTGGTAGTGAACTGTGTGATTTGTCTTCTATATATAGTTTGTGTTAGTGATTGATCGTGATTTGAAGTTATTTCTCTCACCGGCAAGTAGATACAACTATACCCTAATATTTTGTTTTTCAATACTGCTTGTGTTTAGGTTCTTTCACTCTGCTTCTACCTCTATTTTAACTTCACCATATCCTTCCCGACCTCGACAACAACTTTATTGCTACTAAAAATCACATCTACTAATTCGATCCAGGGGAGATAGATTACAACTGTAATGCTGTCACTACCAACACGCCTATTACTCCATGAGTGAGACTCCAAGTATCTTACGTGTAAGTATTGAGAAATCATCACCTATTACGTGTTTATCTGGAACCCGCAAACTAATCATCTGCTACAAGGCAGGACTAGCTGCTGGCGCAATAGGTAACCGACTCAAGCTTACGACTACCTCCATGGAAGAAACAATCCTCCATGCCACCCAGTCTCTTGTCTTCGATCTTGGAATTATTTTCCCCCTATCATTCCCATCAAATAAACGAGGTATTTACTGATATACACATCCCCAATTTCACATTCACTTACTGACAACTGCTAATTAACCTCCTATATCAGTTTTCTTTCATCGACAATGCCAATAAAACGCTCCCTCCACCGAAATATATTATTTTACGATGCCGGAAATCCTGATGTGCTTCTCGGAGGGCTCATTCAGAATGGCTCCATAACAGATGCAAACTTTCTTGATATTCTAGAAGTCTTGATCGCCTGTGATAAAGAGGTAGAGGTTAAAGAAAGAAGGTCCCAGCAGCTTGTAAGGAGAAGGGGATTGCCCCTCCAACTTGGGGAATACAAGATTCATTCCAAGGGTATTTACTACATTTTCCCTATTAACTAGAAAACATAATTGCTAAATTCCCTAGCCCCGATCAAAATGACAGATGAACCTTGGGTTGACTGATCACCTCCAGATAATCAGAGTCGGCGAACGCATCAATTTCGTACAGAAATCCGTAACCGTGATGGCAGATGTGTCATTTCCGGTTCAACTATTTCCCAAGCAAATATCCTCGCCGGAAACTGGACCTCCCTCCAAGCCGCTCACATCTTCCCACTAAAGCATGAAGATTTATGGTCTAGGGATGGTTGCGGGAGATGGATAAAGGATATGGACCATATTGAGGAATCTCGAAGGATAAACTCCTCCCAGAACGGTTTTCTACTGAACTTTGCGGTACACCGTGCATTCGATCAGTATCTGATCTCGGTCAATCCTGACGACAATTTCAAGATCGTTGCGTTCGGCCTCGATGACCACCAGGTTGACGGTCGCATCCTTGATCCTGTCTGTCGAGACCCCACTCACCCCCATCGTGTCTCCCCCGAACTACTTAGATGGCACTTTCGCCAATCTGTTCTTGCAAACGTAAGGGGGGCTGGAGAACCTATCTTCGAAGATGATATGCCGCCGGAAACCGATATGGGAGATGGGGTTGTTGCAAATGACTATGCTTCAGTTCATGGGCATCTAGTACCGGAGGGACCTCGAAGTTCAGGTCTTGTTTTGTAAACGAATACGTTGTGACCGGATAACCCAGGAGTCATGGCTCCAATAATGTGGGGTCACTATTGTTTTTTCACCCCAAGACTTCAGAATGAAGTTGAAAGCAATAGGAATGTTATGTTAATCCGGTAATAAAAATATGATTCTCCGGACCTTTTTGTCTTGTTTTATAGCGCAAAGTTGGTATCAAACAGACGATATGGTACAACATTGTCAAGTGCATTCCTACCCCTCCATTCTCTCTGCCGACGGGTTATACTAACTCTTGTGCCATTATATAGTAAAACGAACTGGCCATGCCACGACGCCCTAGAATTTCTCGGCAATAAGACAGGCTCTTGTATCCTCATCGACGGCGAATCCCTCTGCTCATCCTAGACAAGTACAAATCTGAGATCATATTTTTTTCGCCATACAACTCCCGGGAGTAATTGCCTGCCTTTGCACCCGCCCCCTCCCCTCCCTCAAAAGGCCGACATAGCCCAGCTCATTTGTGCCTTCACTAGGAAACGCATATGCTTCATCGGCGACGGTGAGAACGACGTCTCCATGATCCAAGCGCCAGATGTAGGCGTCAGCATTGGCGGCAAGGAAGGCAGTCGGGCTAGTCTTACAGCAGACTTTAGTTTTAAGTAAGTGTCATCTAACTAAACTACTAGTGTAAGATGGAAGGAACTCATGCAAACGAAGGGCAAAGTCGGCGCAATTCACTATGCACAGGCGCCGGCGTTCTCGCCGGTGGTGAATGCTGATGTAGGCGAGTGCCTGGTGAATCTTTATTCTTGTAACCTACTCCTAAGTATCTCGAGAATCCCAAGTGGAACTCTGGAGATACTAATAGGATAGGAGGGAAAGTCTCGGTGGAATATCTTCAAGAGATATAAGATAGATGAGGGACAAATAGAGTGACCGTTCAACTTGTAGTATATTAAAGAAGAGCGTTCCTGTGAGGCTTGAGAGACTGAATCCTTATGGGATTGCAGGCTCTTTAAATACAAATAAAACATAACCAAATATCCTGCGCCTAACGCAAACACTTACTATGCTGAGATAGTATCGAAGCAAACAACTAAGTCCTAGAACATAGGTATACAGGCGACAGGATGTAACTAACAAAACAAGTAATGGAATCAAACAATAAAGGATCGCTACTAATGTCCTAATCCAGTAGTACTAGTTGGAAAGCATAAGGTTGCCTAAAGGGTACAAGGGTAGCAAAACTATAAGCGAACTTTGGAATAAATAACCCAATAGGAAACTATAACAAATAAGGAAAGTACAAGGTAAAAAAAACAGCGCTACTATTGTAGAACCTAAATAGGAAAACATCCAACATCAGGTAGGTACAGTAGCGAGAACGATAGGCAGATTCCGTTACAATTCTTATCCCAAGCTTTATAAGGAACCCACCAAAAGATAGTCCCCGAGCTATCAGATGTTTTTTGTTTGGGTGTTTGTTAACATTCATCAAGGTTTGTCTTTACCTCCCATAATTATTACTGACTGGCAGAGCGCTGATGAAACCCATAAGAGAGATAATCCAAGGCCTCCCCAAATACTCGTGGGCCTCGATCGTTTCGATCTCATGGGATTGGTGAGCTTCACAGCCTGGTATCAAATGAGCTTATCCTAGCAGCCCTCGAAATCACGACTTGGAAGTTCCTCCCCTTCCTTTCCCCTTCCCTTTTTTCTTCTAGCTAACACGAAGGACAAGCTCATGTGGATAATATCGGCAGAACCGGGCACAACCCTCTTTCTTGTTTCGATCCCCTTACTGTGCTAGTACTTTGGCCTCGGATACGTCATTTTGTGGGCCTTCGTGTTGCACGAGTACACTCCACCTAAGTACCATAGGGTTATCACAGTACTGTCGGAGGCGTTGAGAGACTTGTAGTATTTAATGGAAAACTTGGTACTTAAGGGCGATTTTTTCCTGACAAGTGTTTCTAACATATATCTCCAGATTTATTGAATAGAACCTATGTGGATATCACGAGAAGGGAGAGAGGAGAACTCCGCTTATTCTAAAAAGTGGATCTTTTTTGTCCTTTTTTCCGTTCAACTTTTCCGTTTCGCTTTCAGAGCCATGCGATCTTGGTAAACTCTTCTGTCAACTCCTCTAAAAGAACAACGATTCCCGGAAGAGATTTGACAGTACGGTAAAAAATAGTTAATCTGCTATGATGCTTGGAGAGGAAAGATGCACTAAGGGTGTTCAAAGTTACTAAACATCAATTCATATATTGAAATCGGCAACCGAAATCGGAGCACGCTAGTCCGTGTGGCCAGCCAAAAATGTTTAATTCTCCTTTCTAGACAGCTTTGAAAGTTCACGTTTTGAACGGGTACCTTAAAGAAGAAACTGACCATTTAATGCTACCGTATTTTCTCTTCAAAACACAAAGCTGTCTCGTTGCTCGTCAATAGGGACAAGGAAATGGGCAAGGTCGTGGAGGAGAACCTTAAGCATGGCTTGGAGCCTTTAGGAGTGACGGGTGTTGAGGATAACTGCAGAAGGATGTTAGACCTGGTTTGGAACTCCTCGGGAATGCGGGAATCAAGATTTGGATACTGACTAGTGATAAAGTCGAGACAGAGAGATGTGTTGCTGTTAGCGCAAAGTTGGTGTCCAGGAGAAAATATGCGCACACCATTGCCAAGTGCATACCTACTCCTCTATTCTCTTTCCTCTGGGCTATACTAATTCAGGTGCTGTTATATAGTAAAGAAAAAATCGTGCCTACGATGCACTAGAATTCCTCCGCAATAAGACAGGCTCCTGTCTCTCCATCGACGGCGAATCCGTTGCGCTCTTCCTAGATACGTGAAAATCCGAGTTCATATTTTTCGTCGTACAACTCCCGGGAATGATTGCCTGCCGTTGCACCCCCCCTCCCTCAAGAGGCCGATGTAGCCCGGCTCATCCGTGGCTTGACTAGGAAACTGATAGGCTGCATCTGCGATGGTGAGAACGGCATCTCCATGATCAAAGTGGCAGGCGTAAGCGTCGGTAGCGTCGGCAAAGAGGGCCCTCAGACCGGTCTCGCAGCGGACTTTAGTATTGACCAATTCTGTCATCTAACAAAACTACTCATGTGGCATGGAAGGAACTCATACAAACGGAGCCCAGAGCTCGGCCAATCTGGTATGCACAGGAATCTAGTGATTAGCGTTTGCCACACCAGGCCCAGTATTTCTTCTATGTTTGAGCCAATTGCATTGTATAAGGGGTGGCTGCTTGTTGAGTCTGCCAGCATTTATAATACGATGCGGTGTTCGCGCTGGTGCTGGATAAGGATGTAGGAGAGTGTCTGGCGAATGGTTATCCTTACCGGGAGCTTTATAGGGAACTTCCGGAAGGGCGATCGTTGAGTTATCGGGCGTTTTTTGTCTGGGCGCTTGTTAGCATTTATCACGGTTCGTCTTTCCCTCCAATAATTATTCCTGATTGGCGAGTGCTTATGAAAACCCATAGGAGAGATAACCCATTGTCTCTCCCAAATCCTCGTGGGCCTTCCTGTCTCATGTTGCGTTCATCAGCCCTATCGGCCTTGTGCCTCCGTGGGTCGCGAAGAGTATTAGGAGGAGGTTGAAAACTCCGAGCTATGCTAATGATCGGGGTGTTTGAATCTGATTTGTTGTTACATGGGTTGAGAGTTCTGTTTTGTTTTGTTTCGGGTGGTAGTGGTGGGGCAGGCGAAGAGGGATGTAATTCACCAAGCAGCCGAGGGGAGGTATTTGTGTTTTGTGGTTTTGTATGTTATTTTTCTTCCCTTATTTTCTATTTTACTTGTTTGTTCCTTCTTGTACTGTAATTGGCGATAGTGAACTGTGCATGCTATCAATACGTTTTACACAGTCGAATTTTCAAGGCTGTCAGTGAGAATTCGGAAGGCCAAGCGCCTCTCACACTCCTTTAGACAGAGGAGAAAGGAACCCAATCCTATGGCTCCCCGCAGGCTAGATCGCTACCACTCCAGGTTCCCGTAGGCAATTAACTCATGCAGCGCTACCCCAGAAACGTGAGTCAAGACCCAGCCACTCGTAAATTTTAATCAAATCTTTTGAAGGGGCTTCTGCTGTTAGTATTGGTAGTGCTGTTGCTCCCTATTCGAGAACCGGAATTTTTGAAGTCTTAGCGTGAGGTTCAATTACTCCCGTAAATACAGCACTAATTTCTAGTATATACTCTACTATGTATTTACGTTTTATATCTTTTTTTTTTGATGTTCATGACAGCAGGGTTAAGCGGGAGCGCAGTTTTCATGACCAAGGTTTTTTCACGTGGGTTGGTGTACAGTAGAGTAACTTTATAGTTAATTTTGTTAAGGCGCAACACGATCGTCCTCTCACTAAATTGGCTTACAAATAGCTTTCAAATCTCACTATCCCAGTTGGTAAAAAAAAATGTAGCAAATAAAAAAATAAAGGAAAAAAGGTCTTAAATAAAGAAGCAGAAGAAAAAAAGAGAATAAGAATTAAAAAGAAGGAAAATAGCGAATAAAAGCAAAGAAAATAAAATATTGAAAGAAAAGGCATGTAAATATATATGGGTGCAGATAGATCCTATTGTACTGTAGGGAGCCTCCTTGTGTAGGGTAGTGAGAGGTGTCGTTTGTGATATGGGCCGATATACAGTAGTTGGGGACAATGTTATGAGAAAAATTGAAAAATTGTAAAGAGCAGTTCCGTGGCTCTAGCATAAAGACGGGATTCTTTAGTTGTGATAACAGAGGAAAAATTAATACAACATGGCTGGCAGCGTGGCTGGTGAGACTGCAGCGAGTTGGGTGTAGTTGTTCTCATTGCTCTTTATCCGCTTTCCCTCCTATCTCTACCTCTCCCTCTAACTTTACAATCATCTATACCTGAACTGCAGTCTTTCGAGTGATAAGATGTGATTATGAAACGAAACGCCAAGACTAAGGCCAGTTGGAAACAATGACCTTGTCGTTGTTGACGGCAGTAGGGTACTCGAGTACATGCAGCCTCCCTAGCTACGTTATAGGTTTCACTTGCGAGAAAGGGCCATTTTCTTTATAAAATTCTATTTAAAAACGACAATTGTAAATTAAATGTGTGACGAAACGATTAGAAGATATAGTTTAAGATAGAGATAGCGTCTACATTCCGTGATAAAGGATGGATTAAAGGAGGAAGTTAACAAAATTAAGGATACTACGAATGTACCTTCGTAATTAATGAGATTTAGTGGCTCAACTTAAATAGGCTATGCCCCACATCATTCATCAGACTGCGTATGCGAGGCGCCCGACCGCCAACCACGGATCTACATAGCGAGTTCTTGCGCAATTTACCCGCCCCGCTTGAGGTTTGACAATTGAAGTAAACCCTAACCCTATCAAAAACTCATCTCGCAGAACTCTAGACGCGCCTGACTGTTTGTTCAACATTTCACCCGCCCCAGGATGGCACCATAGTTCCTCAGCGCTACCGATATCATACTCCAACACACCACCTACCCCACATTCAACAAACTTGGCTATTTGTCGACGGTAGTGGCCTTTTGCTATCTCAGGATGGCTTTCCGTGTACGTTTGAATAATATCGATTCGTATCAAGCCTATCCTGCCTTTCTTGACCCCAAATTCCCTCATATTCCTGATGATGAGCGCCCACCCAAGATTCCGATAGTCCGAGTCTTTGGAGCCGCTGATACCGGTCAGAAAGTATGTGCGTACATCCATGGGGCCTTCCGATATCTCTATGTTGAATATTCTGGGAAAGGTTTGATGCCAGAAGACCGTAAGAATTTACTCTAGTTGCCGAGGGGCTTGTCGGAACTGACCTTTCTATCCTAGTCCATAATTTTTCTTCACACGTTTTCTACGGGGAATAGATCGAGCTATGGAGTTATCCGCTAGCTGCTCTATCCAGCCACGAGAGAGACCTCACCGCTTTGTTGTATCCCTTGTCAAAGGCATATCATTTTACGGCCTTCATGTTGGATGGAAGTTTTATTGCAAGATATATCTGTTCAACCCACATATGAGGAGTCGGCTTCCGAAGATTTTACAGAACGGAGGTGTTTTAAGCAGGGTTTTCCAACCACATGAAGCTCACATTTAGCGTCTCAGGTTTGTGTGCAATTTTCTTATTTTGTCGGAGAAGCAATGCTGAAGAGCTTTCATTTTCGTGTCAAGTGTAGATTCAGGGGCCTACACAGAAGAATAAATATGGTTTCAAATTTTCTCGGAATGCAAAGTCAGATAATGTACAGCATGAGTTACAGCATATGAGTATTATGGGTTTGGAGCTTCATGGTGAGTGCTCGGGTATCTGTGGTCCAAAGACATATCAGTCTAATACTTGTGGTGCAGCAAACACCGTCAGAGACTTTGTTCCGAACGCGGAGCGGGACCATATCGAGTGCATATTCTGGTCTCTGAAGGGAATGGAAGAGGGTGAGGGTGGTGAGGTTCAGGAAATGTTCGTATCATCTAGGCTTAGGATGTCATACCCCATGCTTGTGCAATTATTGACGGGCTTAGAACTTGTATCGGTATTATTGCCTTGGTGGATGAATACGATAACGATCCCAACCCGATGGGGTTCATCATTGGGTCGTGGAAAGCAGCTGACTTGTGATTAGTGAGCATGCGAGCGCGCCTCCTCGGTAATCGGTATTGACTTCGCCTCTGTCGATGGACGCGGTCCTCAGTTTAAGGTTGAATCTATGATGTTCGGAATAGCAAAACCAGAGTCCTTCATACTGGTTTCCCCGAGTAAAGCACAGGTAATTACGCTTAGGCATCCGAAGTTACCAAGTATACTGAACGGCTTTTAGGTTGGACAACAGAATGCACTTGAATGCCTTCCTCTGGTTATGGCGCCTTTCTCGAGGTTCTACGCTAGCCTAGTAGTCGTTCTGGACTTTCAACCCCTATATCCATCCATGATAATTGCACACAATTACTGCTACTCTACATTCTTGGGCAGAATAACCCCCGCAGCGCAGCGAGAATAAGATGCGCTTCACAAGACTTCATTGCCCTCCCCAACCTCCCGAACCTTGCGAGAAGGATATTAATAGTAAGCCTCCCCCTCCCCCCCTCCCCTCTACAGCTCAAGGTTAATATCCGACAACGCACTAGTCACCCCAAGGGGAATAATGTACATCAGCCAAACCATCCGCAAATCCCTCCTGGCAAAAATGTTGACGGAAGTCCTCGACACCCAGGTTATGGTCAAGAATGGCATGAAGCATGACAAGAACGACAAAGCCCTCCAAAAGCCGCTAAACAGCCGTCAGCTCGCGCTAAAACTCATCGCGAACGTGACGTACAGGTACACCTCGGCCTCCCACACCGGGCGCATCCCATGCACTGAGATTGCCGACAGCATCGTCCAGACAGGCCGCGAAATCTTACAAAAAGTCGTCCGCCTAATCCAAGAAGACCCAACACAGACAGTCTCTTCATCCACCAGGAAGGCCGCACAAAAGATGAAGCCTTCCGCATCGGGGAAGAAATCGCCGCGAGGGTGACGGAGGCGAACCCGCAGTCCATCAAGCTAAAGTTCGAAAAGGTCCATCACCCATGCATGCTCTTGGCTAAGAAGCGCTGTGTAGAGTTCAAGTACGAGTATCGCCAGCAGGTGGAGCCCGACTGTGATGCAAAGGGTATTGAGACGGTCAGGAGGGATGAGATGCCCGCCGAGCGGATGATTGAAGAGGCTGCGCTCAAGATCCTGTTCAGAACCAAGGACTTGTCACATGTCAGGGCTTATTGCCAGAGGGAGTGGACAAAGATCGTGAGGGGGGAGGGGTCCATTCAACATTTCTGCTTCGCGGATTCTATTGGGTTGGGGACTTATGCGTATGTTCACCCTCAGGAAACAATTATTTGAAGCTTAGAAATCTAATGATTGTAAACAGCGAGGGAGCATCCCTCCCCCCTAGTGCCCAACTCGCCGCAAAGCGAATAGAAAAAGATCCCGAAAACACTCCCCAATACTTTGAACATATCCCGTAAGCCCCCCCCCCCTCTCTCTCCCCCCCTTCCCCAAACCTAAAATTAACATACATTATCATCCAAAAAGCTATATAGTGATAGCCGACTCCCCAGACCAAACTCTAGCAGACCGCACAATCGAAGTCAACGATCTCCTAAAATTGCCAGAGCAAAGCCTAGACTCACAATACTACATCTGCAACAATATAATCCCACCGCTGGAACGCATTTTCAACCTTGTCGGCACGAATGTGAGGCAAAGTATAAGCACTTGGGGAAGTTGGTAAAATCCATTGGCGGCCCTGCTGCCCTGCTGGGGGCGTCGGCGTTGGTGGTGGTGGTTTCCAGAAGGAGAGATCCAGAGCAATAATATAATTATACCTGACCAAGTCCTCAAATATTTGCTCAGTATGCAGGTGTAAAGTTGCTAGAATCAAGAATAGTTAGTACCTACTTCCTCCCCTCCCCCTCCACCCCATTTCTAACCGGGCCCCCCAAGACATGCAGAGGCTATATCCAACACCGCGACACCTCCATCATCCATGTGCGCCCAACTTGCGCAGGCCGAGAGGCAGGTGCTAGACTTGCAAGCCGTGTGTAAGCCGTGTGAGGGCAGCCCTCCGAGAGAGCAGGTGGCATGCACGTCGTAGGACCGTGCAGTCTATTATTCGCCCAAGAGGCAGGGCGGTGCATTTACTTGGAAGAGGTAGAATATGAGGACTGTGCTAGGTGTATTGGAAGTGGCGGGGGAGCTGGAGTGCTAAGATGGGGGGGTGTGGTGGCGGCGGTGGTGGGCCTCAATTCTGCATGTACACACTCATACAAGACTATCAAGGAATAAACACTAGTCTTTACACTACTCTCAATTCGAGATAGTTGCAACTAGCGCCGGGTCGAATTTGACCAGTAAATGCGGTATGTCCCGACGGGAGGCAAGCGCATCTAATGCAGGATAATCTCCCACTGATATGAGACATTTACTATTTTTGTATTATAGGTAATTATAAAATTGTTGCCTAACACCTTTATACTCCCCCACCACTGAATATCTTTTTATTGGTATGGTACATGCCAAACAGGGCCTAAGTTGCAAGGTGTGAGAAGTTGCATCATGTATCGATTTACCATATGCGAAATCCCAACATACGGTACCATTCCTATTGTAAATACTGGCATTGTTGTAATACTTTACTTGAGTACAAGTACATACTATTGTTCTATCCAGTAACCCTAAGTGGGCACGTCACACGACAGGATTTCTCTGCCAGTTCCTAATGCAACCCTCATCCTCAGATACATTAGCCAATAAAATCCATCACATGATGACTGTTGTGTCAATGGTGAAATGGGAATCTGTCTCTTAAAGCAAAATCATGACTCGGGTTACATGTATTATATTTATACTTTGGCTCGCTTGTTAACTTTGATCGCTATGACATCAAAACAAAGCCTGACATGCGAATTCAATGCTGGGCTCATCAGCACTCAGGCCAGGCCAATCTGCTGTAGGTTCTTAAGGTTCCGAGCTTTCTACGCTAGGACGCAATGATTTCTTCCCAACATATTTTATTGGCTTAAATACCTGAGGAGGAGGAGCGCTTCCATAATAGGAACTGGCAGAGGAATCCGGCAACGGGACTATACTGATTGGGGACATGGTGAGTTGTCCCCATGTGACTGGTTTCTGGTTGTATGGCTTGTGCACGAGTATATATAGTGGACTATCTCCCCTCCTCGAAATGAACGAACACTTCTTTTTTAGTTATCGCACTTCTTCCTCACAACACCTCTTTCGCCTTTGCCCAGTTGACGACCCATCAACTATGACTGGCAACAATCAATACTCAACAAGCACCATGAGCGAGCCAGTAGCCAGAAACAGCGTATCAGCACCGCTACTACAGCGAAAACGAAAGGATAGTTTTGTCGTATATGATGGCAAATCTAGAAAACTTCCGAAACGAAACCAGACTTGTGACCCACAAGAGACCTTGTCCCTAAAGGGCTTTGGCGGCCTTGATGACATCATCAACGATCTTTGGAAGCTCATTGGAAGGCCTCTAACCGACCCCGAGTTTTACTTGCATACCAGAGTACAACCGCTGCGTGGTATAGTTCTCCATGGGCCACCTGGCTGTGGTAAAACTGCCCTAGTAAAATCCATTGCCCGGGAAGTTGGGATACCAGTTCTCTCTCTTTCTGCACGATTAATTAAACTGTTTAGAGAACCAGAAAAGAAGCTTCGTGAGCTTTTTGAGGAAGCTCATGAAAAGGCCCCTTGCTTAATATTTATGGATACGATAGAGGCTATAACACCAGATAGAGAGTGTGCCGAGGGTGGAATGGAGAGAAGAATTCTTGCCCAGATGGTGGCCTGTATTGATGATCTCACATTGGAGAAAACCGATGGGAAACCTGTCATAATTATTGGTGAGACAAACCAACCCGACAGCCTAGATCCAGCATTGCGAACAGCTGGAAGATTTGATAAGGAAATTTGCATTCACATGCCAGATGAAGTTGGAAGAGAGAAGTATTACACCTAATTACCCTTCGTGCTAATTTCCTAAGTATGGACAGATTTGCTAATTATTCCTTATGACTTACAGGATCCTGAGGGTTCTATGCGAGAAGTTTAGGTTATCCGAGGATTTTGACTTCAAAATATTGGCCAAAAAAACCCGCGGGCTCGTTAGAAGTGATCTACTTGATTTGACCTCATCGGCCTACTTCATGGCCGCAGAACGATCTTTGGAAACCACTCTAGAATCAACTAATTCTTTGGAGAAAGCTGTGGTTACCCAATCAGATGACTTAGGGACAATGAAGGTCGGTCAGGGTCAATTCGCCTCTCCTCCAACGCAAGTAGCAGTTACCCTAAGGTCAGGGTCAAGGGATTCAATCAAACGCTTCGATAAAGCCTACGCAGATGGACTATTCAAAATGCCGCTAGATCAAATCTCCATAACCGTTCCAGATTTTTTAACCGCCCTTCCGAAAATTCTACCGATATGCCAGCGAACGGGTTTCGCCACTGCCCCTGATGTTACATGGGCAGATATTGGGGCTCTTGGGTCATTGAAGGTTGCAATGCAGAAGGCAATCGTGCAGCCAATTAAGGAGCCGGAACCTTTGACTAGCCTTGGGCATGTTACTATGACTGGAACACTCCTTTGGGGCCCCCGCGGGTGCGGTAAGACCATGTTAGCAAAAGCTTTTGCAAGTGAAATTGGTGCAAATTTCCTAAGAGTCAAAAGTACAGGTTGTGTTTATCAGGTTCGAATTCTACTTCCAATATTCGAAATTCCCAAGCTGCTGACTGACCAGCACAGTACTCCAGGGAACCAGAGCGGGTTGTTCGTCAAATTTTCTCTCGAGCCCGAGCTTGTGCCCCGTGTGTTATCTTTTTTGATCAACTGGATGCCATAGCACCCTGTCACAAGAACACCCGTTTGGAATTTTTTTCCCATGTCATCAATACCCTTCTCACAGAATTGGACACTCTTAATGACCACCAAGGAGTCTATGTCATTGGGGCAACAACCAAACTCGATCTCATTGATCCAGCATTGCTTAGACCAGGGAGATTGGGTAAGACTTTCTTTATAGACCGTCCAAATGCAGATGGGAGAGTAGAGATTTTGAAATCCATCACCAAAAGGACAGGCTTCTCAAGTCTAGATCTCCGGGCCGTTGCAGTGGATCCCCGGTGTACAGATTTCAGGTCAGTCTTGCCCAATTCCCCTTCCGTGTCCCATCCTGATATTGTATTAGTGGGGCGGATCTAGAAGAATTGGTGAGAGATGCCTGGGTTGAGGCTCTTATAGAGGCCCTCCAGAAGCGTACCATTGTCCAAAACACAAGCGGCCACGAGGGGGTAGTCACGGTCAGTCTGGAGCATTTCGAGAAGGTGTTGGCATCGGGAAGGAGAAAAATCGGAAGTTTCCCACGAGATTCAGGCCTCGCAGGGGTGAGCGAATAAATATTCCTCTCGAACATTTAATGTAGCATACATAGCCGGGATGTTATCCCCCTCGTGCTTCTCAAATTGCATAAATTAGTCTATATCTGCCCTAAATATATAAATCCCGGTAACAACCGACCCCCCTAGAATTGATATGGAAAACCAATCACTGATACTCTTGTCCCTTTGTATTTAAATTCCCCTCGTGATTCAGATCCTCCCAGAGTGGCTCTTTGGCGGCTCCATCGCTACTATGGTATGGTGGGAGTGGGGCTGGTAACTGGTCAGTTGGAAGGCTGTTTACATGTCATGATTGTGAAATTTGGGCTACAAACCCTGGCTGCACAACCATGGTTGAAAGAACCCCTACCCAATGGCAGAAACAGTTCAAATACCGTACCCGGCTGGTTGCTGAAAACCACGGTTGGTAACTCACGTGTACCAAACAATCCTGTGATCAGCGAAATCTTTATTTTTTAAGTTGACTTGTTGGAGTATGGTAGTACTAGTGCTTATCCCCCTTGGAGCTTCCCCAGCCCCCATCGTCCACCAGAGTTGGAAAGACAAAGGCAGAAGGATATGACTCTTCAAGGAGGCAACGGCGAGGAGCTTAGGGGTCGGGTGTTCCAGACGCTGCAGCCTTTGGATTATGAGGCGGATGCGTTACTGGCACGGGGCTAGTGTTAGTAGGGTATTACAGCGGGGGAAGGTCGTGCTTCTGGGGCGGGAATATAGGGATATCACGACTCATCTTCAGGGGTTGGAAAAGCAGCGGAAGGAGCCCAAGGGGGTCAAGGAAGCTGCTGCAGGAATGTCAAAAAACCCGCCGCTGGTGTTGTTTCCAGGCAACCAAGCGAAATCATCTCTATCAATACCCGAAGCAAAGTCGACACAGGGTGTTGAGGAACTTGACCTAAGCGCGGTCAACAATAGGGGCAACAGATACCCTCTCGGCCCTCGATGCCGTTATTTTTTACTGGCAAGGGTGTGCGTCGGAAAAGAAAGAGTGGGGACTATCATGGGTAGAATCCGGCAATGCAATTCTACTCTGCCCTAGCAGTATTTACATCATAAGCAAGCCCGCTCTGAATCAGCGGATAGAACCCACTCTTGTGAGGAGTACGAGCAGGCTCTCACATCACTATGGAGCTAGTCACCGGCCCAATCTGCAGCGCCAAAACAGGATCCTCGTGAAAAGCCTATCTTTGCTCCCCCCCAGAGTTGACAAGGAGTCTTTTACTCGAGTAATCCCCGAGTCAGCAGCCCTATATACTCGACTCAAGAACTAGTCAACGCAATCGGGTTTGAGATGGTGTGGATGGTTATCCACACACCGCTAATTTATCCTAGTCAATCCAAAATCGCTGAATCAGTCCTTTTCGTCAACGAATTGACCGATGCTCCCTACAGGCACAATTCCCTCACCTAAGGCATGATGCCCATGCCAGGCAATGAGCGATTGTCGAGGCTCGACACAGCGACCCATAAGAAGGCTCCTATCGCTATTCTTTCGATATTGAGCCCTGTTATCCCGTACCCGAGAAATTTGATTGACTCACTCTCGCATTTTGCGCCATTAGCTGCTACTGTATTTTCTTTGGCACAAAGCCACGCGAATGTTCTTAATCAACTCACTTTCATCACGTGAGGCCTTTGAAGCGGAAGGTAGATGTGGAGTCGATGTTAACCAATTCTTTCAATTACCCCGTCCTACTTCGCCTCATAATTTTGGCGGTGCGAGCGTTACGAGTCCGAGTGAGGTTAGTTCGCTATGGAAGGATAGCTCATAAAGTGCTGCGAGCCTTGGTTGGGAGGGTGTTGTGTTAGGTGCGGCAGCTACCCGCAGTGACAGCTACCCGCAGTGACAGCTACCCGCAGTGACAGCTACCCGCAGTGACAGCTACCCGCAGTGACAGCTACCCACAGTGACAGCTACCCACTGTGGGGGGGTCAAGTAGCAGATAGTGGAATAACAGCGCCCCCAGCACACCTGCTAACCCGGTGATCGAACAACAAGAAGGGCACTTTGGACCACCATTAAGAGGAGGGAAGATATTTAATAGGCAGAATAGTGGTAATCAGTGTTCCCAACGGGCCAGGTAGGCCAGGCTTTGGTAAAGCCGGGCCTGGCCTATCATAATTCCCGGTGATCTAGCCTAGCCCGAGCCTGCAGGCCTGGCTAAGCCTCGGCCGGGCCCGCCTATAGGCCATATAGGCTTTTTCGCGGCCTATATATAGCATCGGCGGACCGGCTCATAGCTCAGTCACGCTATTTCAACAGCAACTATTCATGGTAAATATTTTCCAAATACTCAATGAGATTAAAAATAAAGGAACAATTTGGCTTTATTAAGAAAAGGTACTACAAAAAGGTACGATACTAGAGATAGTGAATTCGGTAATTGAATTAATGTAGAAAAAGAGCTGCGGTTGTGGTCAACCGTGCGCACTATGCACTAATACCGGGGGATTATCTGTAAATAGTCTACGGAACAACATTAAAAATACAACAATTTCGCTTCGCCAGCTTGGGGATTGAATTTAATTTGGCAGAAGGTAAATGGGAAGGGGTGGTGATAGGATAGGACTGTGCTTGTGGCTCTGGAGGTGAATCTTTAAGACTTTATTGAGTTGGTATCACTCGTTTTATGATCAATTAAGAAAGCAATACCCATGGCCAAAGGTAAAGAGAGAAAAATATCAAAGAGGAGAAACTTGAAAGAAGGGAGAGGGTTGGGATACCCTTAAAGCGATCGGTTCTTAACATTAATTACCAAGCCTATAGGCGCCTAGCAGGCCTGATAGGTTTCGTAGGCTGATCGAATTCGGCCTAGATCGGCCTACCAGCGGCCTGGCCCGTTAGGAACACTGATTCTGGACTCAATCTCCCTCCTGATTTTTGTGGTAGCAGTGTTTGCGTGAGGGCTGAGGCTTAGTCCCTGAGCTTGAGGGGTATCGTGAAGGAGGAGGCAGGGAGAGAATAGGGATAGGAGGTGGCTGAGAAATCCATTATTTTGAGATTTAGGTCCCTTCTCGATCTCTGGGGACTTTGGGATTTGGGGATTGTGGAAGGTTTGGTGGTTTTTAGCACCCTGGGCGTGGATGCTTGCTCCAGGTTGCCGTTCTGCAATCTCCCCTGTAGATAAACACTAGTATGATACCCACTACTACAAACAAAGGTATAGCCCACACCCCTTCCACGCGGCACCACTACTAGCACCGTAAGGAAGCAGCAATGAAGAGAGTATATTACCCTATATTCTCCTCCTAAAAGTGATTGAGGTATGATATAATAACGGGGAGGGATGTCAAGGCGGAGGAGGACTTTGCATTTATTCAGGAATGGCCGAAAACGCGAGCACAGGCCCGGAATGGAAAACAAGTTAAAAAATAAATACATCCGCACTTCCACCCCAACTGCATGGACACGTCGCTCCTTCTTTACTATCCTAGTCGTCTTCTCTTGCTTTGCGCCCAGGTTTCCCTCTCCTGCCACACCCCAGCTGCACTAAGAAGCTTCACTGCCCGGGTATATGATCTGTCCTTCTCGGTTTGTGGCAGTGAAGTTCTGACGAATTCTTCAAGCTTCTTTAAACTAAACATGACCTTATTTTTAGGGTCGTGACTCTTTGGAACATTGTCTCCTAAGAGATCCACCAATTCTACCCCAAATCCAGATATTTCTTCTTCCTCCCAGCCCCCTTCCGGTGGTGGCAGTAGGGTGGCCATAAACGACTCCTTAATCTCTTTCCCGTCCTCGCACACTTTGTAAACGTGCACTGTGGCTCCAAGAGTGCCAACCAAGGGCTCCTTCAACTTCCCCTGGCGGTTCAAGTCCAGTAATCTTGCCACTAGGGCGTGGTATCCGGTGGTTTCATCGATGCTCTCCACGACCATCTGTTCCTCACTTAAGGGCTCCGGTTCCTGAGCATCTTTCTCACCACCACCCCCCTGCTCCTCATCCTCCACCCCTATCACGGTCTTCCCTTCTCCCACCTCCGGTATATCTCTCTCTACTTCCGGCCCGTTGATTCCCACCTCCGGTGAACTCCCGGCATAGTTTTCTGTAAATGAAACTAAAATCACAGCCCTTGTCTGTCCATTGGTATGTAACAGCCATAACCGTGCATCATCCAGCAAAGCTTAAAAATTTTCGCTCCATCCAGCCTCGCATACGACTGTTGGAAAATCTGCACCAGGCAGCATAGCATAGGCATCGGGAATCTTCGTTGATTTCCCACAAAAATCTCCGCTGAAACCTTTAAAGCCTAGATACCATTAGATATATAATAATAAGAAGAGTGATTAGATAACATACTCATTCCGGAACCAACCCTCATTAAGTCTCCTCCCTCCTCCGCCCCAAACCGTTCAAACAGGGACCCGAGAAGGCTCTTGGTGAAAAACTGGGCCAGTGCCTCATGGGTCGGGAGTGGAGAACATTTAATAATAAACGTTTCATTGAGGAAGTTGTATTCCTGCCGGATCATCTTGTTTTCCATTACTCCAGGATGCTCCCTTTCCCATTTGCTCACTTCCTCTGAGGAAATTCCGTTCAAGTTCAGCTGACCCTCAAATGTATCTTGAAGCCTTAAGATTTCATATGGGCTTAGGGCACTCAAAGGGCGTGGTTGCTTAACCAAACGCCTGGGATACCCTGAGGACTGGATCGGTTGGGAGAGTTTATTAACCTCTATGGGGTCTTTTGCTCGGTGATGGATTGGGATAGGAGGAGATTTTGGGATGGATAGTTTTGGACGTGGAGGTTTGGTTTCGGGGGTGGGTCGCTTCCCAAGCAATTCCGGTGGAACACTCTGGCTGATTGCAGAAGAATGACGGGTTCTGTATATAGACCTAGGTAATGAGAAGCTAGTACAACCTCTATCTCCACCGACCCGAATCCCTCCTTGTGTCCCAAGCCCTATGTCATAATCACCACCTAATATACTCATTCTGTATTCTTAGAGACTCGGGAGTGAAAATAGAATCAGAATGACTAGTGAGAAAAGAAAAGCGTAAATAATAATAGAGCAAAGTTGGTAGCGATGGTGAAATTGTGGGGTGAGACGAGACAGGAGGAAAAGGAGAAATTGTCGGGAGAGACGAGGGACGGGGGAGTGAGGAGAGTGGGGTGGAAGACTATTACACATAGAAAGACACGTATATGGCCACGATAGTACCCATAATACACTACGACTATCAGCTATGACGATATCAATATCGTATCTTATCTGACATCGGTTTTTGGGAAAGTCTGTCCTCGTTGAAAGATACCGAGTGACTGGCCATGATGCTTAAATATGGTTAGAAGATCACCTGACTGGTGGAATCAAATCAGTGTTAATATATACTCGTGTTCGCAAAGTTCTCATACCCTCAGACGAGATATTAGTGCCATATAAAGCCCGAGGGGAACAAATTTTGATAAAAAGAAGTTCTTATATCATACCTTTCCTTATACCTGAAGAGCAATACCTATTCACAACAACTGGCCAGCTAGACTTGATAACTCTATTTTGGATATGGCTCTAGGGACATTGTAAGCTCTTATCACAATTTGTTCTACTAAATAATAGAAGGAGAGTGTTGGAAAATTGTTTCCAATGTCTAGTGGTACTCGGGATAGCATGAGAACTTTGCGAATGCGGCTGTATATCATAAAATTATTATAGGATTAAGAATTAACAGAGAAATAAGTATTTTCACATTCTTAGCCTAAATAACTGACTATCATATCATGCAATTTTCAATTTTAAGGAAAGGGGCTAGGGATTCGGAGGGGAATTACTGGTTATTATAGGGCAGTAATTGGTAACAATGAATCACGCAGGAGTAAAGGAAAAAATAGCTAGTGTAATACAATGAGGACGCAGCGGGAGGAACTAAGTTTTCCAAGTATTTAGTTTTTGTTATTTTATTAAATCTTTCTAATAAAATAAGTAAAAGAAGGAGCACTATAGGGATCTCTATAAAGCGGGGACTATGGTGTGAAAAGGGTTGCTTAGTTAATATGGTATTGCTTGGTGGTAGTGGCGAGAAGGAGATTAGTTAAATTGGTCTTAAGCGACGTAATGCTTCAATGAGAGAGATGGTCGTTTATTACCGGGAGTGAAAAAGCAGGGGTCCGGAAATTTTCTCTGTGCTCTAGAAATAAGCCTTATCGTGACAAGTCCTTGGTTCTGAACAGGATCTTGAGCAGAGGCTCTTCAAACATCTTCTCGGCGGGCATCTCATCCCTCCTGACCGTCTCAATCCCCTTTGTATCATAGTCGGGCTCCACCTGCTGGCGATACTCGTACTAGAACATTACATAGCGCTTCTTAGCCAAGAGCATGCACGGGTGATAGACCTTTTCGAACTTTAGCTTGATGGGCTGCAGGTTCGCCTCCGTCACCCTCGTGGCGATTTCTTCCCCGATGCGGAAGGCTTCGTCTTTTGTGCGGCCTTCCAGGTGGATGAAGAGACTATCTGTGTTGGGTCTTCTTGGATTAGGCGGACGGCTTTTTGTAAGATTTCGCGGCCTGTCTGGACGATGCTGTCGGCAATCTCAGTGCATGGGATGCGCCCGGTGTGGGAGGCCGAGGTGTACCTGTACGTCACGTTCGCGATGAGTTTTAGCGCGAGCTGACGGCTGTTTAGCAGCTTTTGGAGGCTTTGTTGTTCTTCTCATGCTTCATGCCATTCTTCATCATAATGCGGGTGTCGAGGATGTCCGTCAACATTTTTGCAAGGAGGGATTTGCGGATGGTTTGGCTGATGTACATTATTCCGCTCGGGGTGACTGGTGCGTTGTCGGATATTAACCTTGAGCTGTAGAGGGGAGGGGGGGAGGGGGAGGCTTACTATTAATATGGTTCTCGCAAAGTTCGAGAAGTCGGGGAGGGCGATGAAGTCTTGTGAAGCTCTTATTCTCGCTGCGCTGCGGGGGTTATTCTGCCCAAGAATGTAGAGTAGCAGTGGTTGTGTGCAATCTACACGGATGGGTATAGGGATTGAAAGCCCGGAACGACTACTGGGCTGGCTGGCGTAGAACCTCGAGAAAGACTCCATAACCAGAGGAAGGCATTCAAGTGCATTCTGTTGTCCAACCTGAAAGCCGTTCAGTATACTTGGTAACTTCGGATGCCTAAGCGTAATTACCTGTGCTTTACTCGGGGAAACCAGTATGAAGGACTCTGGTTTTGCTGTTCGGAACATCGTAGATCCAACCTTAAACTGAGAACCGCATCCATCGATAGAGGCGAAGTCAATACCGAGAAGGCGCACTCGCTTGCTCCAGTCAGCTGCTTTCCACAACCCAATGATGAGCCCCATCCCGAAACTCACCTCGTCCGCGTAATAAGCTCCTGCCGATCTAAAATATCCGAGTCGAATTACACCTTCCTTGCCATATGATGGATGACCTTCCCAAACAGTAACGGTGACCTACTGGTATACCACCCAGTCAAGACTTTAAATGAATAGTGCGAAATCCTGCGGTTTTGTTAGCTATTAGGGAGAGATGTAACGACAGCTTCACTGGATATCACTAACCTCTAATGCAATAAGTGAAACACGACATTTTCCATGGAGTAACCCAGCAAGTTAAGCTCTGCGGTCACGGCTCGCCATATGTTTACCATGTGTCTTCCGGTAATCTTGATAGTGGAGTCAGTATAAAGACTCCAGAGATTGGACTCTTTGCCGAATCTGCTGTGGGTTTCCATCTTAAAATGGGAGAGGTCGTCGAAGACATGCTTGATAATGTAGCCCCAAGAGCTGGAGTTAACCTCCCATCCAGTGAAGGTATCCATCGAGGGTCTGCACAGTATCGATCAGTGCGTTTATCATGTCGAGCTCCGAATCCTCCGTTTGGACGTCGGCCCTTCACTCGCGGCGGAATCTCCGGCAAGGGTTGGGATCGTTATGGTATTCATCCGCCAAGGCAATAATACCGATACGAGTTCTAAGCCCGTCAATAATTGCACAAGTGTGGGGTATGATATCCTAAGGCTAGATGATGATACGAACATTTCCTGAGCCTCACCACCCTCATCCTCCTCTTCCATTCCCTTCAGAGACCAGAATATGCACTCGATCTGGTCCCGCTCCGCATTCGGAACAAAGTCCCCGACGGTGTTTACTACACCACAAGTATTAGATTGATATGTCTTTGGGCCACAGATACTAGAGCACTCACCATGAAGATCCTAACCCATAATACTCATATGCTGTAACTCATGCTGTATATTATCTGGCTTTGCATTCCGAGAAAACTTGAAACCATATTTATTCTTCGGCGTAGGCCCTTGAATCTACAATTGACACGAAAATGAAAGCTCTTCAGCATTGCTTCTCCAACAAAATAAGCAAATTGCACACAAACCTGAGATGCTAAATGTGAACCTCATGTGGTTGGAAAACCCTGCTTAAAACGCCCCCGTTCGGTAAAATCTTCGGAAGCCGACTCCTCATATGTGGGTTGAATAGATATATCTTGCAATAAAACATCCATCCATCCAACACGAAGGCCGTAGAACGGTACGCCTTTGACGAGGGATATATGAGCGACAAAGCGGGGGGGTCTCTCTCGTGGCCGAATAGAGCGGCTAGCGGATAACCCATAGCTCGATCAATACCCCGTCGAAAACGTGTGAAGAAATTATGGACTAGGATAGAAAGGTCAGCTCCCACAAGCTCCTCGGCAACTAGAGTAAATTTTTACCGTCTCTTGGCATCAAACCTTTCTCAGAATATTCAACATAGGGATATGGGAAGGCACCATGGATGTGCACACATACTTTCTAACCGGTATCAGTGGCTCCAAAGACTCGGACTATCGGAATCTTGGGTGGGCGCTCATCATCAGGAGTATGAGGGAATGTGGGGTTAAGAAAGGTGGGATAAGCTTGATACAAACCGATGTTATTCGAACATATGATACACGGTAAGCCATTCTGAGATAGCAAAAGGCCACTACCGTCGACAAATAGCCAAGTTTGTTGAATGTGGTAGGTGGTGTGTTGGAGTATGATATCGGTAGCGCTGAGGAACACCATCCTAGGGTGGGTGAAATGTTGAACAAACAGTCAGGCGCGTCTAGAGTTCTGCGAGTTGCGTTTTTGATAGGGTCAGGGTTTATCTCAATAGTCAAACTTCAAGCGGGTAAATGCGCAAGAACTCGCTAGATCTACGATCGGCGGTCGGGCGCCTCGCATACGCAATTGGATGTTTTCTACTCGTAGGTATATCATAGACTAACCTATTTAAGTTGGGCCCACTGAATCTCATTAACTGGTATCTGTAATTTTGTTAACTTCCTCCGTTAATCCATCCTTTATCACGGAATATAGACGTTATCTCTATCTTAAACTGTATCTTCTACTATAATCTGGAATTCTATCCTCAGACTTTACTTGCATTTAAAATCTTATTATAATATAAACCCTCTTCTCGCCGGGTCCCCAACCACAAGGACTGATTCAGCAAAAGTTTATTTTAATTAGCGTTTTGGACATAATAATATATAGCTCTGTGGCACTCTCGTGTCCTTTTATAGTTCAAAACAAAAATAATAATCGCAGCCAGTATGCTCGTTTGCCTCCTCTGCTTTGAAGACCGATTTTGGATGACACCCTGAGTGCGCTCTTGTGCGGTGAGTGCACCGGGTAGTGTACGTGTCGATGGGAAGGGGTGATCAAAAAATTGTATGGCAGATTGTCTAAGCACGCGCATCTTAGCCCCTACTGTGAATTTGGGATTAGGTTCTTAGGCAGTTTTCCCGGGTTGAAGTGTGAGAGTCATACTAAGTAATTCAGTCCGTTGACAGGACATTGGAGCTGTTTCCTCCCAGTATATATATAAATCTATTTTTTCTTTTCTATTTCGTCAACCGAGGAATGGAAGATAATCTCCCCGCTGCGCCTCTACCTCCCAGAGCCCACAATTCGCTGAGCTCGAGCCACTAAGTTCATGGGAGACGTGCTCTAACTGCAACTCCTTGTCTTGCTAATTCACATAATCCCAAGTGTTCGGTGAGGGCGCCAGGCTAATAAATTTGATTGAAACCCACAAGAA
>Ga0307509_10002009_pt1 | contig 33629 bp, 35 predicted proteins | sample 10_EM_MG_FD_202245 | JGI IMG/M metagenome (GOLD analysis project Ga0307509, IMG submission 202245) | Populus trichocarpa ectomycorrhiza microbial communities from riparian zone in the Pacific Northwest, United States - 10_EM | ecosystem: Host-associated > Plants > Roots > Unclassified | place...
CGATCGTCCCGCTGGGCATCTACGCGTTCGGCTGGGCGCTGATGGTGCCGGTCGTCACGCTGATGGTGCTGGACCTCGTGCCCGAGCGGCGCGGCATGGCCTCGTCGTTCCAGGCCTGCGTCGGCAGCCTCGCCAACGGCCTGGTGGCGGGCGTGATCGCGCCGCTGGTGATGCACTCGACCATCGGGCTGGCGACCGCCTCGCTGCTGATGATGAGCGTGGGCGTGCTGGCCTGGATCTGGGTCAAGCCGCGGGTGACCTGAGCCCGGCGCTGCCTCAAGTCGCGTGGCGGCCGGTCGATATGGACGCGAGACCTTTCGTTCTCGCGTCGGAGACCCCTCATGCCTGCTCGTTGTTCGGTGCCGCGACTTGCCGCGGCCGCATTGCTCGCGCTGAGCGTCGGTGCGGCGGCCGCCGCCGAGCACGCGGCGGCGCCGAAGGCCGCTGCCTCGGCACCCGCCGGTGCGGCGGAGCCCCCGGCGGCGCACGCCAAGACCGCGCCGCGCGTGGTCCAGGACCCGATGGACATGCTGCGCGAAAAGCTCGCCGCCAAGCTCGGCGCGAGCCGGCCGCCCGGCGTCGACAACCCGGACGTCGTGCGCGTCGTGTCGAAAGCGAGCGCGCCGACGATCGACGAGCATGTGCCCGGCACCATGTCGCTGCGACCGGCACGGCACAAGCCCGCCGCGGCCGAGAAGCCGCACGATGCACATCCCACGCACTGGGACTACGCCGGCAGTGGCGGGCCGGAGAGCTGGGGCCAGATGAAGCCCGAGTTCGCGAAGTGCTCGAGCGGCACGCGCCAGAGCCCGATCGACATTCGCGACGGCATCAAGGTCAACCTCGATCCGGTGCAGTTCGACTACAAGCCAAGCGCCTTCCGCGTCATCGACAACGGCCACACGGTGCAGGTCAACGTCGCGGCGGGCAGCTCGATCGAGGTGATGGGGAAGCGCTACGAGCTGGTGCAGTTCCACTTCCATCGGCCGTCCGAAGAACGCATCGACGGGCGCCAGTTCGACATGGTCGTGCACCTGGTGCACAAGGACATCGACGGCCGCCTTGCGGTCGTCGCCGTGCTGCTCGAGCGCGGCAGCGCGCAGCCGATCGTGCAAAGCGTTTGGAACAACCTGCCGCTCGAAAAGGGCGACGAGGTCACTGCGCGCGGCACGCTGAATCTGAACGACTTGCTGCCCGCCGAGCGCAACTACTTCACCTACATGGGCTCGCTGACGACACCGCCCTGCAGCGAGGGCGTGCTGTGGATGGTGATGAAGGCGCCGGTGCAGATCTCGGCCGACCAGATCGGCATCTTCGCGCGGCTGTACCCGATGAACGCGCGGCCGATTCAATCGGTCGCGGGGCGCTTGATCAAAGAGTCGAACTAGGCTGATCGGGCGGCCCTAGACTGCGCGCTTCGACAAGGAGCGCGTCATGGGGCTGTTCATCGCCGGGCTGGTGATCTTTCTGGGCATCCATTCGGTCGGCATCGTCGCGCCCGCCTGGCGCGAGGCGCAGATCGCGCAACGCGGCGCGCTCGCGTGGCGAGGCTTGTATTCCGTGGTCTCGATCATCGGCTTCGCGCTGCTGATCTACGGCTATGGCGTGGCGCGTCAATCGCCGCTGCTGCTCTACACCCCGCCGCTGTGGCTGCGGCACATCGCGCTGCTGTTGATGCTGCCGGTGTTCCCGCTGCTGCTCGCGGCCTACCTGCCGGGGCGCATCAAGACCGCCGCGAAGCAGCACCCGATGCTGCTGGCCATAAAGATCTGGGCCACGGCGCACCTGCTCGCCAACGGCACGCTGGTCGACGTGCTGTTGTTCGGCTCCTTCCTCGCGTGGGCCGTGCTCGACCGCATCTCGACCAAGCGCCGCATGGTGCCGCGTGTGGTGCCGGGCGCGCCGCCGTCGCGCTTCAACGATGCGATCGCGCTGCTGGTGGGCCTGGGGCTTTATGCAGCGTTTTTGATGGGCGGGCACCGGTGGTTGATCGGGGTGTCGCCGTTGGGCTGAGCACCGTCCGACAAGTCCTACAGCTGGTTCGCCACGCGCCCGACAGACCTCGGCAGCCGCTGTCGGCACAGTCGTGGCCTCCACTTTCTGCAAAGGAGCAGCGATGAACAAGGACCAAGTCAAGGGCCGCATGGAGCAGGCCAAGGGCAGCGTCAAGGAAGCCACCGGCAAGATGGTGCGCAGCAAGAAGCTGGAAGCCGAAGGCCAGATCGACAAGGCCACCGGCAAGGCGCAGGCGACCTACGGCGACATCAAGGAAGACGTGAAGGACGCGAGCAAGCATCGCAGCGATCCCGACGATCCGGGCCGCGATCGATAAACCGTTGACGCTGTCCGCGGCCGCGGGGCAGGCGCTCCGGCGGCCGTCTTCTTCTTCAATAGGCGCTGGCGCGCTCGGTCGGCGTGATCGGCGAGCCGAACTGCTCGACCCCGCGCCCCATCGCGACCCAGGCGTCGAAGCCACCTGCCAGCGGCCGCACGTTGCTGAAGCCGCGCTCGAGCAGCTTGCGCGCCGCGACGACCGCGGATGCATCGTTCGGACAGGCGCAGTAGACGATGATCAGCGCGTCCTTCGGGTGCGCGGCGAACTCGGGTGCTTCGCCGTGATCGCCCAGCAGCGCGATCGCGCCGGGGATGCGGCCCTCGTCGCGCGAGGCCGCAGAGCGCACGTCGACGATCAGCGGCCGCTCGCCCTTGTCGAGCAACTCGGCCAGCGTGGCCGGCGACACGCGCGCCATGCGCAGCTGCCGATTGAAGCGGTAGCGCTGCCACCACTTGAACGCGATGAACAGCGTGAGCGCGAACACGACCAGCATCAGGCCCCAGCGGCCAAGCCGACCGAGCGTGTCGACGATGTCGTCGATCGCCGGCGAGAACAACCAGCCGAGCGCCAGCGCGACACCCACCCACAAGGTCGCGCCGACCGCGTCGAACAGCAGGAACGGCGCGCGCCGGATGTGCATCGCACCGGCGAGCGCGGTCGCGACCGAGGCGAAGCCGGGCACGAACTTGGCCACCATCAGCGAGGCCGGACCGAAGCGCGTGAACACCGACTCGGTCTGGCGCACGCAGCTGTCGGGCGACAGCGAGATGCGGCACAGGACCCGCAACACGCGCCGGCCCGACGCCCGGCCGATCAGGTACCAGACGTGGTCGGCGATCAGGCAGGCCAGCACCGCCGTGACACCCAGCGCGACCACGTTGAACTGGCCGCGCGCCGCGAGCGCGCTGGTGAGCATCAACAGGGGGTAAGCAGGCAGCGGCACGCCGAGCTGCTCGACGAGAACGCAGGCGAACACGAGCAGCAACCCGTATTCGGTGATCAGGCTCAGCAGCAGGTGCATTTATTTCTCGACGAAGGCGCGTTCGATCACATAGTGCCCGGCCTGGCCGATGCCCTTCGAGATCTCGAAGCCCTGCGCGTCGAGCACGACGCGCAGGTCCTTCAGCATTGCCGGGCTGCCGCAGATCATCGCGCGGTCGGTGGCCGGGGCTAGCGGCGGCAGGCCGATGTCGTTGCAGAGCTTGCCGTTCTCGATCAAGGTCGTGAGCCGCCCCTGGTTGCGGAAGGCCTCGCGCGTCACGGTCGGGTAGTAGATGAGCTTGTCGCGCACCTGCTCGCCGAGGTAGTCGTGGTGCGGCAGTTCGGATTCGATGAACTTCGCATACGCCAGCTCGCTGCCGATGCGCACGCCGTGCACCAGCACCACCTTTTCGAAGCGTTCATAGGTGTCCGGGTCGCGGATGATGCTCATGAACGGCGCCAGGCCGGTGCCGGTGGCGAACAGGTACAGATGCCGCCCGGGCAGCAGGTCCGACAGCACCAGCGTGCCGGTCGGCTTGCGGCCGATCAGCACGTCGTCGCCGACGTTCAGGTGTTGCAGCTTCGACGTCAGCGGGCCGTTCGGCACCTTGATGCTGAAGAACTCGAGCGTCTCCTCGTAGTGCGCGCTGGCGATGCTGTAGGCCCGCATCAGCGGCTTGCCGTCGACCATCAGCCCGACCATCACGAAATGGCCGCTCTCGAAGCGCAGGCTGGCCGCACGGGTGCAGGTGAAGGTGAACAGCGACTCGTTCCAGTGGTGAACGCTGAGTACGCGCTCGGTTTCGAAGGCGGCCATGGGGGCGGGAATCCGTGGGTGTGTTGACTGGCGTGCATTTTCGCCGCATTGTCGAAAGACCGGCGGCGACCGGGTGATCAACAACAAAGGAGCGCGTCATGAAAGTCCTGCTACCGGTCGACGGGTCTGAAGGGGCGTTGGCCGCGGTGCGCCACGCGCTGCGCCTGCTGCACAGCGGGATGCGCGGGAGCTTCGTGCTCGCCAACGTGCAGGAGCCGGCCTCGCTGTACGAGGTCGTCGTCGCGCACGACGCGCAGGTGATCGAGAACGTCAGCACCGCCGCTGCCGCGCATTCGCTCGAGGCGGCGCAGGCGCTGCTGCGGGCCGGCGGTGCCGAGTTCGAGACCGAGATCGCGCTGGGCGACCCGGGCCACGCGCTGATCGACATCGCCGAGCGCTTCGACTGCGACATGATCGTGATCGGCGCCCACGGCGTCGGTGCGCCGCTGCGCAACACCCACCTCGGCTCGGTCGCGAACGCGGTGCTGCACGCGGCGAGCGTGCCGGTGACGATCGTGCGCGCCGAGCCGTTGCGAAATTAACGCAGGCTCCGTTTGGCGTATGGGAGCCCCGGGGAATTTCGATTACGCTGCGAGTCGCCCTCAGGATCAATCCATGCAAGGCCGCGCGCGCGTCATGAAGTCGGCAGAGAAGATCGTCTTTCCGTCGCCGAAGCCGCTCCACCCATCGGCCGCGCAGCCATGGCCGGCGGACGAGCTGCTGGACATGCTGACGCGCAACATGGGCGCCACCGTGTCGGTCATCGGGCGCGACCTGCGCTTCATCTACGCGTCTGCCAGCTTCGCGAGCTGGTTCGGCCTGGAGCCGCAGCAACTGATCGGCGTGCCGATCCGCGAGATCTACGGCGAGCACAACCATGCGCGCTACATGCCGTTCGTCGAGCGGGCGATGGCCGGCGAGACCTTGAACTACCAGCGCCAGGTGCGCAACCCGGCCGGCCTGGAAGAGTGGCACACGGTCTGTCTCTCACCCTGCCGCGACGCCCAAGGCGAGATCATCGGCATCGCGACCTCGGCGCTCGACGTGCATGCGCTGCGGGTGACGACCGAGGCTTTGCGCACGGCCAATCAGCGCCTGTCGTTCCACATCGACAACAGCCCGCTCGCGGTCATCGAGATGGACAGCAGCTTCAGCCTGATCCATTGCTCGAGTCGCGCCAGCGAGCTGTTCGGCTGGCAAGAGCACGAGGTGCGCGGCCGCTCCGTGCTGGACCTGCTCTGCTCGAGCGACGACACGCAGGTGCGGCTGCGCCTGGCGCTGGATCGTCTAGGTCGGCGCGAAGAAGCCCGCAACCGCAGCGAGACCACGCATCGCCGCGCCGATGGCTCGGTGGTGCACTGCGACTGGTTCAACTCGGCACTGACCGACGCGCACGGCGCCGTGATGTCGATCATGGCGTTGGTCGAAGATGTCTCGGCGCGCGTCCAGGCCGCATTGCAGCTGCGCGAGCTGGCGGAGCGCGACGGCCTGACCGGCTTGTACAACCGCAGCGTCTTCCAGGTGCGGCTGGACGCCGCGCTGGCGCGGGCACAGCGCGCGGGCACGAGCGTGGCGCTGCTGTTCATCGACCTGGACGGCTTCAAGGGCATCAACGACAGCCTGGGGCACCGGGCCGGCGACAGCGTGCTGCGCGGCGTAGCGCAGCGCCTGCTCGGCGTGGTGCGCGAATCCGACACGCTCGCGCGCCTGGGCGGCGACGAGTTCGTGATCCTGCTCGACACCGACGTCCACGAAGACGCCGTCGACTTGCTGAGCCAGCGCATCTTGGCGGCGCTCGCGCCGCCGTTTGCCGTCGGCGATGGCCAGGCGATGGTCGGCGCCAGCATCGGCGTGGCGATGCATCCGCCTTTGGACTGCCACCCCGACCGCTTGCTCAGCCTGGCCGACGAAGCCATGTACGCGGCCAAGCGCGCCGGCAAAGGCTGCGTGCGCCGCGCTGTCGCCCACTGAGCCAGCGCAGCGCATCAGGTTCTCAAGGCCCGACCGGGCTGATGCTTTGCTGGAAGTGGAAGAAATTCTGCGGATCGACCGTCTGCTTGACCGTCAGCAAGCGATCGAAGGCCTCGCCCCAGTACGCGTGGCGGAAGTCCGTCAGGCTGCTGTCGGCGTAGTTCTGGTAGACGTGGCCGTTCGTGAACGGCTGCAGCAGCTGCATGAAGCCGGCCAGCCAGGCCTCCATCGTGGCGCGCTCTGCCGCGTCGCACCAGAACACGTCGACGACGATATCCATGTCTGCCGCGCGGTGGATGAACGCGCTGTCGGCGACCGGGTAGCGGTTGATCGCGCCGCCGTACGGCTCGAGGTAGGCCAGCGACCAGGCATTCGGCGAGGTGTCGAAGTAGTCGATCAGCATCTGCCAGTCGGCCTGCGTCAGCGGCGTGGCGATGTAGGCGCTGGCCTTGGTCTCGCACGCGTTGTCGGGCAGCTGGTCGGGCAGCGAATAGGGGTGGTCCTCGAGGTACTTGTCCATCTGCGGATACGTGCCGACCTGGTCGACCAGCAGCTGCGCCCCGGGGATCGCCAGCAGCGGCGCGAGCACCGCCTTGCCGGCCGCGGGCGTGCCGCAGTACATGCCTTGCACCATGTAGACCGGCTGCCCCGACACATAGCCCAGGTTCATCATGTAGCCGAGCGCGTCGGGCGCGCCGGTCTTCATGTAGTCGGCCTGCATCATGGTCAGCACCTCGGCCGCCTGCGGTTCGTTCCAGGCGATCGCGAAGGCCCAGACCTGGTCGAGCGGGACCATGCGGTAGCTCACCTGCAGCACCACGCCGAAGTTGCCGCCGGTGCCGCCGCGCAAGGCCCAGAAGAGATCGGCGTTCTCGGTCGCGCTCGCGGTGTAGACCAGGCCGTCCGCCAGGACGATGCGAAACGATTCGACGCAGTCGCTCTGGATGCCGAAGGCGCGCGAGGTGTAGCCGTAGCCGCCGCCCTGCACGAAGCCGGCGACGCACACGCTGCCGCACGCGCCGGTGGGCACGTGCCAGCCGGTGCCGTCCATCGCCGCGTTGAAGCTGTCAAAATCGGTGCCGGCCAGCACGTGGACCAGCGCGTTCGGCGGGTCCAGCACGACGCCGCTCAGCTCGCTGGTGTCGATCACGAGCCCATCGTTGACGGAATAGCCCGCGGTGCTGTGGCCGCCCGAGCGCAGCGCGACCCACAGCCCCTGCGTGCGCGCCACGGCCAGGCACAGCTGCACATCGGCCTGCGACACGCAGTACGCGATCGCCTGCGGATAGGCCTGAAACGCGGGGTTCGACTCCTGGCGCGCCTCGTTGTAGTCCGGGTCGCTCGGCAGCACCACCCGCCCGCTGAGCCGGGATTCGAGATCGGCCAGATCGGCCCACGACAGTTTGGACGAAGGGGGCGCTGCCTTGGCGGCGGCGAGCTGCGCGTAGTGCGCAACCCGGCGGGCTTTGGCGATGCGGCGGGCGCTTTTGCGATGGGCCATGGGGGGACGACTCCTTGCGTGCGGGTTGGAATTCGAGTGCCCGGGTTGTAGCACGCGGCGCTCGACGCGCCAGCCAGTGTGACCCGACAGTTGACTTAGGAAACGATCGATTCCAAAATCGACGCGTGCTGAAAACCGCTTCGTCTTCAAGCGTCGCCCCGAGCCGGGGCCGACCCCGCGAGTTCGACATGGACGACGTGCTCGACAAGGCCGTGCGGGTCTTCTGCGAGCGCGGCTATCACGCCGCCTCGATCGGCGATCTGACGCTGGCGATGGAGCTCGCCTCGGGCAGCGTCTACAAGGCGTTCAAGGACAAGCGAAGTGTCTTTCTGGCGGCCCTCGACCGATACAAGACCGTGCGCGATGCCAAGCTGCGCGAGGCGGTCGATCTCGCCGAGACGGGGCGCGACCGGGTCCAGCGCGCGCTGACCTTCTATGCCGACTCCTCGTACGGCGCACTCGGCCGCCAGGGCTGTCTGGTCGCCCGAAGCGCCGCGGAGCTTGCCGCATTGGACCCCGACGTGGCGCGCTGGGTGACTGCGGCGCTGGTCCGGAACGAGGCGTTGCTCGGAGAGCTGATCCGGCAGGGCCAGGCCGACGGCTCGATCCCGGCGCATGTCGACGCCGAAGCGACGGCCCGGCTGATGCTCTGCCTGATTCAAGGCATGCGCCTGGTCGGCAAGACCGGCCGGACCCGCAAGGAGATGGCTGCCGTCGTCGATGTCGCAATGAAAACGCTCGCCTGACTTTTGCCCGAGTTGGACACATTGATTTCCGTTATCAAGGACGACGAATGACCACCGCCACAGTTGCCGCGAGCGTTCGGCCCGCAGCGCAAGCCGTCTCGACTCGGTTGACGCTGCTGCTGGCCTTCGCCTGCGGGCTCATCGCCGCCAACCTCTACTACGCGCAACCGCTGGCCGGGCCGATCGGCGTGGCGCTGGGGCTGTCGCCGGGCGCGACCGGGCTCATCGTCACGTTGACGCAGATCGGCTACGGCATCGGCCTGCTGTTCGTCGTGCCGCTCGGCGATCTGCTCGAGACGCGGCGTCTCGTGCTGACGCTGATCGGCCTGGCGATGCTGGCGCTGCTGGGTGCGGCACTGGCGACGCACCCGCTGCCTTTCTTCGCGGCGACGCTGGGCATCGGCGTGGCCTCGGTCGCGGTGCAGGTGCTGGTGCCCTATGCCGCGCACCTGGCACCAGAGGCCGTGCGCGGCCGCGTCGTCGGCAACGTCATGAGCGGCTTGATGCTGGGCATCATGCTGGCGCGGCCGGTGTCGAGCTTCATCGCGCAGATGGCCTCGTGGCACGCCGTGTTCTTCATGTCGTCCGCTGCGATGGGCCTGCTGGCCTTGATGCTCGCCCTGGCCTTGCCGCCGCGCACACCGGCCGCGACGCTCTCATATCGCGCGCTGCTGGCCTCGATGGCGCGCCTGGCCCGCACGACGCCTGCGTTACAGCGCCGCGCGCTCTACCAGGCCGGCCTGTTCGCGGCCTTCAGCCTGTTCTGGACCACGGTGCCGCTGCTGCTCGCGGGGCCGCAGTTTCAGTTGTCGCAAGGCGGGATCGCGCTGTTCGCGTTGGCGGGCGTGGCCGGTGCGGTCGCATCGCCGATTGCCGGCCGCCTCGCTGACAAGGGCTGGACCAGACCGGCGACCGCGTTCGCGATGCTCGCCGTGGCGGCCGCGTTCCTGATGACGCATCTCGGCGCGTACGGTTCGCCCTTCGCGCTCGGCCTGCTCGTCGCGGCCGGCATCCTGCTGGACTTCGGCGTGACCACGAATCTGGTGCTCGGTCAGCGCGTCATCTTCGTGCTCGGCGCCGAATACCGAAGCCGCCTCAACGGTCTCTACATGGCGACCTTCTTTGCCGGTGGCGCGATCGGCTCGGCACTCGGCGGCTGGGCCTTCGCGCACGGAGGCTGGGCCCTGGCGTCCTGGCTGGGCTTTGCACTTCCCGTCGCCGCACTGCTTTATTTCGCGACCGAGAAGCGATAGCGCGAGGCGATTCAGCCCGCGAGCGCCTGCAGCAGTTTCGTGCCGTTCGGTGAACCCCAGCCAGTGCAGGGGTCCCAGCCCGACTTCGCCGCATAGCTGCCGTTGTTGCCGCTGGTGATGTCGTTCAACAAGCCTTGGCCGGACAGCGAGCCGTACAGCAGCGGGTTCAGAAAACCCACCGGCTGGCCCAACTTCTGGTTCATCAACGCGATCAGGCCCGCCCACAGCGGGGCGACGGCACTGGTGCCGCCGATCACGAAGCTTTGCCCGTCGACCCGCACCTCGTAGCCGGTCGCCGGATCGGCGTTGCCGGCCACATCCGGCACGCCGCGGCCCTTTTGCCCGCCGCCACCGGCGATCGCCGGCACATGGGCATTCTTCTGGTAGCTGGGCAGCGCGAAGAAGCCGCTCACGCCGCCGCCGGTGGCGCTGCTGGTGCCTTCGTTCCAGACCACCTCGGAGACTATGGTGTCGGCGTCAGCTGCCACCAGCTTCGTGCCGCCGCAGCCCAGCGCGTGCGGGCTCGAGGCCGGGAAGTCCACGTGCACCTTGCCATCCGTGACGCCATCGGCCGAGCCGTTGTCGCCGGCCGCGCAGCAGATGGTCACACCCATCGCAGCCGCGGCCTCGAAGGCCTGATCGAACTGCGTCATGCCTTGACCGGTCCAGTTGGCTTCGGCCGAGCCCCAGCTGATCGAGATGACCGACGGTTTGTTGACGCTGTCGTGCACCGCCGTCGTGATCGCGTCGAGAAAGCCCTGGTTCGTGTTGGGCGCGAAGTACACCGCGATCAAGGCCTTCGGCGCGACCGCGGCCGCCACCTCGATGTCGAGCATCACCTCGGCATCGGCGCTGCTCGCGTTGGTGGGGCGGTTGCGCGCGTGGTCGACGAGCACGGCCTTGACCTTCGGTGTCGCCAGCCCCAAGGCGCTGAAGTAGGCCTTCAGATCCTTGGGCCGGTAGCCGCCGCCCAACTCGATGATCGCGATGCACTGCCCGCTGCCGTCCAGGCCGGTCGGGAAGTCGTACAGCTTGGCCAACGCGGGCGGCGTGAACGAGCTTGCGGCACGCGGCTTCAAACCGCGAACCTCTTCGTAGCGCTGGAAGTGCGGATCGGCCTGCGGCCGATCGTCCAGGCCGAACACGCCTTCGACCACGCCGGCCAGATCCGCAGGCACGCTGATCGGCCCGATGCGGCCGCGGTAGGTGCCGCCATCGTGCTCGAACTGCTCCAGGCCGACACTGAACGCATCGCAGAGCGCCTTCGCGTCACCGGACAGCACGACGCTGCGGCGCGCTGCATCCGACTCCACGACCACCAGCCCATGGGCCTTGGCAAACTCGCCGACCTTGGCGATGTCCTGCGGATCGGCGCCCTTGGCGGCGGCGTACTCTTCACGGCTCAGGTACTTGCGCTGGCTGGGGTGCTTGTCGTCAGCGACGGCGGCCGCCGCGAAGGCCTTCTGCGGTGCGGTCTTGGGGCGCAGGCGCAAGGTCACCTCGATGCGCTCGTCGGGTCTGACGGGCCCGATCGGCTTGGCGCCTGGCAGCGGCGGCTTCTCGCTCCCGGGGATGGTGTGTCTCTGGTTCGCCATGATGGGTTCCTCCTTGCGCGACTCGAGCCTGCGCCCGTCGTGAGCGCACAAGTGCCGCATGCTCCGCGCGTCCGCACAGGCGGTCCACCCCTAAGCATCGGGAAGTCGTGTGCGAGCGTTACGGCTGTCGACCCGCGACAGATCGGCGCGGCCAGTGCGATTGATCGCCTCGTGCACCATCGGCATACTGGTTCGTTCGAGGCCGGCTTGGTCGTGCCACTTCCTTTCTGAATTTTTGACGATCGCCATGCCCGCTCTCACCCGACGCAGCCTGCTCGCTTCATCTGGTTGCGCCTTGCTCGGTTCAGTGACGGGTTGCGCAGAGGATTTCCTGCGCGGCCCGGTCTACGACAGCCCCACCGCGGCGGACGACGTGTCACGCGCCGCGGCGCCGGTCGAGCCGCCGGCCCCGGGCGCACGCACGGCGTTGCCGCCCTTGTTCGACGACATTGAGCGGCGTACCTTCGACTTCTTCTGGCGCACCGCCAACCCCGCCAACGGCCTGGTGCCGGACCGCTACCCGAGCGCGTCGCCGGCCAGCGTCGCCGCGGTCGGGTTCGGGCTGACCGCCTGCGCGATCGGCGCCGATCGCGGCTTCGTCACGCGCGAGCAGGCGCGCCAACGCACGCTGATGACCGTGCGCTTTTTTCGCGATGCGCCGCAAGGGCCGCAGCCGCGCGGCATGGCCGGGCACAAGGGGTTTTTCTATCACTTCCTCGACATGAAGACCGGCGCGCGTGCCGGGGGCAGCGAGGTCTCGACCATCGACACCGCGCTGCTCGTGGCCGGCCTGCTGCATGTCCAGTGCTACTTCAACGGGCCTCATCCGGACGAGGACGAGATCCGCACCGGCGTCGACGCGATCTACCACCGCATCGACTGGACCTGGGCCCAGGTGCGCGGCCAGTTGATCAGCCTGAGCTGGAGCCCCGAGAAAGGCCTCGCGCCCTACGACTGGGGCGGCTACAACGAGGCGATGCTGCTGGTGCTGCTCGCGCTCGGCTCGCCCACCCACCCGGTCAAGGAGAGCGCCTGGCGCGAGTGGAGCGAGAACCACGGGGCCACTCACCCCCGCTTCATGGGCTACGAGTACCTGGGGTTTGCGTCGATGTTCGGCCACCAGTATTCGCACGCCTGGATCGACTTTCGCGGCATCCAGGACGCACCGATGCGCCAGCGCGGCAGCGACTACTTCGAGAACAGCCGCCGCGCCACCTATGCGCAGCGCGCCTACGCGATCGCGAACCCCAAGGGCTGGTTCGAATACGGGCCCAACGTCTGGGGCTTCACCGCCTGCGACGGCCCGGGCTGGTTCCACGACAGCGACCGCAGCGGGCGCGGGCGCTTCTTTCTCGACTACCGCGCGCGCGGCGCCGGCCAGGCCACGACCCTCGACGACGGCACGATCGCGCCGACCGCTGCGCTGTCGTCGCTGCCGTTCGCGCCCGAGATCGTGATCCCTGCGACGCTGGAGATGCATGCGCGCTACGGTCGATTCATCTACTCGACCTACGGCTTTCTCGATTCGTTCAACCGCAGCTTCACCTCCACCGATCTCAAACTCAGCATGGGGCGTGTCGACCCCGGCTTCGGCTGGATCGCCAGCGACTACCTCGGCATCGACCAGGGGCCGATCCTCGCGATGATCAGCAACTACCGCAACGAACTCGTCTGGAACGACATGCGGCGCTGCGAGCCGCTGCGGCGCGGGCTCGAGCGCGCCGGCTTTCGCGGCGGGTGGCTCGCCAAAACCGGCTGATGCCGGCGGCACAGGGGCCTGCCGCACCCGCGCCGCCGCGCCGATTTCGCATCCAGAAATCGACCCGACAGACACGCGCGGCGCTGTCCTACAACCAAGCGCAACGATGCGTTAGAAACTGTTGCCAGATCAGCATGGGAGATCGCGATGCCCATACCCGAGTTCATGCCGCAGCACGCCAAGCGCATCTGGCTCAACCGCTTCAGCGCGCACCTCGAGATGCTTCAGCCTTCGATGAACTGCCTCACGGCAGTCAAGCACGCGCTGGCCGTCTTCCCCGACGCGGCCCACCTCGAGCCCGAGGACGCGGCCGCGGCCTTCGCCGCGGAGCATGACCCGAGGGGCTTTGGCGTGGCCCCCCTCAAACCGCAGGCGCGGCGAGAGGCCGGGCACCTACAGGTCTGACCGTTTGTGCCGATATGCAGTTGCGGCGCTGCGACTTCGGGCGGGCCGCATCACTGCTCGACAGGCCGCCATGGTTGCCGGCCCCCACTCGGATGAACGCCGCAACAATGAACGTCGCCGTTGAAACGCAGCGCATCTGCGCCATGCTCGAACATGGGGCGATCGACCAGCGCGCGTTCCTCGACCGGTCGGCTCGGCTCGTCGCCGAGGCCATCGGGTGTTCGCGCGCCGGCATCTGGGTCTTCGTCGGCACGATGAACGGGCGGATGATGCATTGTCTTGCGATGTACGACGGCGTCGGGAACCGCATGACCACGGTCGCGGACCACCAGCCGGGCGATCATGTCGGCGTCTATTTCCAGACCCTCGAACAAGTCGGCTACGTGATTGCCACCGATGCCCGCACCCATTTCGCCACGGCGGGCTTCTTCGTCGAACACCTGGAGCCGCGCGGAGTCGAGTCGATGATGGCCGCGAGCTTTTCGGTGAACGGCAAGCTGTACGGCGCATTCACCTGCTCGCAAGTGGGCAGCCAGATCGAGTGGGCGCGTCCGCAGCTCAACGTGCTGCGCCAGATCGGCGCCCGGGTCAGTCTCGCGCTGGCGACCCACGCGGCGCGCACCGCGCTGGACACGAGGCCTGCGCCGTTCATCAGCTGAACCGGCGGCCGGCGCCAGCGGCGCTTCTGAAACACCTCTTGCGCCTTGCATCGTCGATGCGCAGTACGCTTGTGGTCAATCGGCTGTCGACAGGCGGAGGACGTGATGAACAGGCGTCTTTTCTTGAGTGGTGGCGGGCTCTCGCTGGCCGGGTGTGCCGCGCCTTGGCCCGCTGCCGCCGCCGACCGGCGCGCCGACCTGGCGCCGGCCGAATCGGCGTCTGAACCTTTCGCCAGCCTGCGTGGCGGCGGCCCGCACCACCTGAGCCCGGACCAGGAGGCGCAGCGCGTCATCGCCAGCACTGCGCTCAAAGGACCCGAGGGGCGCTGGGCCCCGCGCGCCGCGCTGCCCTTGCCGCGCAGCGAAATGGCCTGGGCGACGGCGGCCCAGGGCCGCATGCACGTCGTCGGCGGTTATGGCGAGGGCGCGGTCAACCGGGCGTATCACCACATCTACGATCCCGCGGTCAACCGGTGGCTGCTCGGCGCGCCGTTGCCGCGGGGCGCCAATCACGTCGCGGTCGCCGCCGACGCCGGGCGGGTCTACGCGTTCGGCGGGTTCACCGAACAGAATCGCCGCTCCGATGCGAATGCCTACGCCTACGACATCGCGAGCGACCGCTGGCAAGCGATCGCGCCGATGCCACGGCCGCGCGGTGCCGCTGCCGCCGTCGTGCTCGATGGCCGCATCCACCTGATCGGCGGCGCCTCCGAGCCGGCGGCGGAACGCGCCAGCGTGGGCTGGCACGAGGTCTACGATCCGAGAGACGACCGCTGGAGCGTGCGCAAGGCACTGCCAGGCGCGCGTGACCACGTCGGGTGCGTGGCCGACGCGGGCCGCATTCATGTGATCGGCGGGCGTTTCAACACCTTCGAATACAACACCGGTCTGCACCATGCGTACTTGCCGGGCGCGGACACCTGGGAGCTTCGTGCACCGTTGCCGACCGAGCGTTCGGGGCACGGGCTCGTGGTCTATCAGGGGCGCTACTTTGCGATGGGCGGCGAGGGCGGCGCGCTCGTCGGCGGTGTGCCGCGGCAGGCTCGGGTCTTCGGCCAGATGGAAAGCTACGACCCGGTGACCGACACCTGGCAACAGCACGCGCCGATGCCGACGCCGCGGCACGCGGTCGGCGCGACCAGCATCGGCGAGTGGATCTACGTCGCCGGTGGCGGCGCCGTGGTCGGCGGTGCGGTGCAATCGGCGGTTCACGAGGCCTTCACCTTGCGCCAGGTGTGACGCACGCGCGCTCGATCCTCAGGAGGTCGGGCGTTGATAGCCGGTCTTCGAGCCGAAGACCTTCTCGCGCTGGGACCAGTCGTGCGCCTGGTCCCACAGCGCCAGCACCTCGGGCGCCTCGGCCTCGAACTCGGCGTAGCGGGACGCCGGGCAGGTGCGCACGGTCAGCTCGAGACGATGGCCCGACGGGTCGAAGAAATAGATCGAGGTGATGAAGTCGTCGTGGTTCGTCGGGCCGACCACCTCCAGCCCCTTGGACTCGAGGTCCGCCTTGGCTGCCGTGAGCACGTCCATGCTCGCCACCTCGAAGGCGAAGTGCTGGATCCAGAGGGGCGTCTTCGGGTCTCGGCCCGAAGGCTCGCCCTCATCTTGCGGCACTTCGAAGAACGCGATGTTGCTGCCATCTTCCATCTCGAAGAAGATGTGCACGTGAGGGCTGTACCGGCCGGTCGACGGCACGTGGTCCTCGCCCATGGCGTGCGCGAACTTCAGCCCGAGCACGCGGGTGTAGAAGTCGACGGTCTCGCGCGCATCGCGGCAGCGGAAGGCCGCGTGGTGAAGTTTCTTGATGAGCATGGGTACCTCCAAGTCGGTGATGTACGGCAATCACGGCGCTCAGGCCCGCTTGATGCGCTGTTCGATCGCGCCGAAGATGCTTCGACCCTTGGCGTCGAGCATCTCGATGCGCACGCTGTCACCGAAGCGCAGCCATGGCGTTGATGCCGTGCCGGTGGCCAGCTCCTCGTCGGCGCGCAGCTCGGCCAGGCAGGCGTGGCCGGTGGCAGCGTCCTTGTTGGCAACCGCGCCGGCACCCAGGATCGTGCCGGCCGACAACGAGCGCGTGCGCGCGGCGTGTGCGATCAGCTGCGGGTAGTCGAAGAACATGTCGTGGCCGGCATTCGCGCGCCCCATGACCTGACCGTTGACCGACGAGAGCAGGGGCAGCGAGAGCCGCGTGCCATCCCAGCTGTCGCCCAGCTCGTCGGGCGTGACCGCCACCGGCGAGAACGAGCTGGTGGGCTTGGCCTGCAGGAAGCCGAAGCCCTTGGGCAACTCGGTGCGCGTCAGCGTGCGAAGCGTGAAGTCGTTCATCAGCATCACGAGGCGAATGTGCTCGCTGGCCTTGGCGGCCGGCAGACCCATCGGGACGTCGTCCAGCACGACCGCGACCTCGGGTTCGTAGTCGAGGCCCAGGCTTTCGTCCGGGATGCGCATCGGGTCGCGGGGGCCGTCGAAGCGATCCGACAGGCCCTGGTACATCAAGGGCTCGGTCTGGTAGTTGGGGGGCATCTCCGCGCCGCGCGCGCGGCGCGCTTTCTCCATGTGGTGCAGGTAGACCGAGCCGTCGAGGAACTGGAACGCCCGCGGCAGCGGGCTGGCCAGCGCGGCGGCATCGAGATCGAAGGCGTCGGGCATGCGGCCGGCATTCAGCGTGCGCGAGATCTCTTCCAGCGCGGGGCTGCAGTGGGGCCAGCGCTCGAGCGCATCCTGCAGCGTCGCGGCGATGTGCGGCACGCGGACGGCGCGGGTCAGCGTGGTGTCGACCACGATCAGCGTGCCGTCGCGGCCGCCTTGTTTGAGACTGGCGAGCTTCAAGAGGCTTTCTCCGAGGTGGGTGAGGGCGGCGTTGTCACTGGCGCTCGATGCCGGCGTCCAGCACGACCTTCTGCCATTTGTCGATCTGCCCTGCGATGAAGCGCTGCGCTGCGGCAGGCGACCCCTCGGTGACCGGCACGCCACCGGTGGCCTCGAGGCGCTGGCGAAGGGCCGGCTGCGCGAGGCTCTTGTGCAACGCGTCTGCCAACCGGTCCAGGACCGGTGCCGGCAGGCCTTTCGGTGCGGCCAGTGCGGTCCAGGACAAGACCTCGTAGCCGGGCACCGTGGCGGCCACCGGCTCGGCATCCGGCAACAGCGGATTGCGCTCCTTCGAGGTGATCCCCAGCACGCGGAGGCGCCCGCCTTGGACTTGGCTGCGTGCCACGGTGACGCTGTCGAAGAGCACGTCCACCTGGCCGCCGATCACGTCCTGCAGCGGTGCGGTGCCGCCGCGGTAAGGGATGTGGTTCAGCTTGATCTTGGCCATCGACTGCAGCAGTTCGCCGGCCAGATGCTGCGTCGACCCCAGGCCCACGGAGCTGAAGCTGATCTTGCCCGGCTGCTTGCGCGCCATCGCGATCAGGTCGGGCATCGACTTGATCGGGCTGTCGGCGCGCGTGGCGACGACGAACGGGAACGTGGTGACGAGGCCGACCCACGAGAAGTCGCGCAGCGAATCGAAGGGCAGCTTCTCGTAGACGGCGGCCGACGCGGCATGGCCGCCGGTCAACAGGATCAAGGTGTGGCCATCCGGCGCGGCCTTCGCCACCTGTGTCGACGCGAGCCTGCCGCCGGCGCCGGTGCGCCCTTCGACGATGATGGGTTGCCCCAACTCCCGGGCCAGCCCGTCGGCGACGATGCGGGCGATCGTGTCGGCGTTGCCGCCCGCGGCGAAGCCCTGCACGAGCGTGATGGGTTTGGTCGGCCAGGGTTGCGCGGCCGCGTGCAGCGCAAGCGACAAGCCGGCAATGAGCGTTGCGCAACGCGCGAGCATGTTGGAGCGGGTCATATCATCTGTCTCCGAGACTGTTCTATGGACGTGGGCATGTCCTGCTCGGATTCTTGTTCGACCCTCCGACTTCGCCATCTCAAATTCCGCTGAATGGAAACGTCTTCGCAACGTCCGCCGGTCGGTCAGATCGAACGCGCGATGCTGGTGATCCGGCTGCTGGCCAGTGCCGGCACGCGCGGCATGCCCTTGTCGGGGCTGGCGGACGTCACCCGGCTCGCGCCGTCCACGGTGCACCGGCTGCTCACCAAGCTGATCCGGGAGCGCGTCGTTCGCCAGGTTGCCGATTCACGCTGCTATGCGCTCGGGCCGGTGGTGTATGAACTCGGGCTGGCCGCGGCCCGCCAGTTCGACATGCGGGCGATCTGCCGGCCGGCGGTGGAGCGCCTCGCGCACGAAGCCGGCGACACCGTCTACGTGGTGATTCGCAGCGGCGACGAGGCCGTGTGCATCGACCGGCAAGAAGGCCCGTCGCCGATCCGTGTGCTGACGCTCCAGCCCGGCAGCCGCCGCCCGCTCGGGCTAGGCGCGGGCGGCCTGGCGATCCTGGCGCACCTGCCCGACGACGAGCGGGCAGCGGTGCTGGCGGTGGTCGCGCCGCTCATCGTGCAGCAGCATCAGTTCCCGGCGCGCGCACTGCGCGACTCGCTCGAGGTCACAAAGCGCCACGGCGTGGCGCTGATCCGCAACCGGGTGACGGCCGGCGTGACGGCCATCGGCATGCCGTTTCGCGACACGCTGGGCCACTGCCTCGGTGCGGTCAGCGTTGCGGGCATCAATGCCCGCATGACGCAGCCGCGTGTCGACGCGATCAAGCCTTTGCTCGCGACCGCCGTGCGCGAGATCGAGCGTGCGATCGCACGCCGGGTCGATTGATTTTGTCCGGAACATGGCGGGAATCGCTGATGCAAGAAGATCTCTTTCGGCTCCCTCCCTTCGTCGTCGACGTTCTGAAACTGGCAGGCGTCGACCTCGACGAGGTGCTTCGTCGCTGCGACAGCCCTGGCGCCGCGCAGGCAGGGAGCAACCGCATTCATCTGCGCACGGACCGCTACTTCGCGTTCTGGCGAGCGCTGGAGGCTGCCGGCGTTCCCGCTGACTTTGGCTTGCGTCTGACCGAAGCGCCGGTGCTCTACCAGATGGATGTCGCGTCGACGGCGGCGTTGTTGTCGGAGAACTTCGGCGAGGCGTTGTCGACGCTTGCCAGGTACAAGCGGCTGACGTGCCCCGAGGAGATCGACGTCGAGCTCATCGGGGAAGAAGCGCGCATCGGCCCGCGCTGGGTGCATGGTCCCGGCATCGCGCCGCCGATGCTCATCGACACCACGCTGGCCTGGCTGTGCAGGCTCGCGAACCTCGGCTCCGAAGGTGCAATCCGACCCATTCGCATCGAGCTCACGCGCATGGAAGCGCGAAGCAAGCTCGTGAGCGAGTACTTCGGCTGCCACGTCAAGTTCAACATGGCCAGAGACATGATTGTGTTTCCGAAGTCGGCGCTCGACACGCCGTTCGCGAGTCATCACCCCGAGATGCGGGAGCTCATGACGCCCGGGCTGGAGGCCGCGCTCCAGGCGCGCACGGCGGCGGAGTCGCTGGCGCAGCAGGTGCGCAATCTTCTCGTGAAAGGCATGGGCGGCAAACGTCCGAGCGTGGATCTCGTCGCCAGGGAACTGCGCATCGGCGTGCGGACACTTCAGCGGCGCCTGGAGGACGAGGGAACGAGCTATCAGAGGCTGCTCGACGAGGTGCGGCAAAGCACCGCGCGGCACTTGCTGTCCGCCACGGATCTCGACACGGGAGAAATTGCCTTCGTGCTCGGCTTCGAGGAGCTGAACTCCTTCACCCGGGCCTTTCAAAGCTGGGAAGGGACCAGCCCCGGCCGTTGGCGCATGCTGAACGCAGACCGCAAGTCGAGCGACCTCATGCAGTGACGCAGTGACGACGCTGTCGCGATCGGAGGATGAATTGACGTGATCGGATTGGCCGATTCGCCGGCCGGTCGCGAGACTTGATGGACATCATCATCAAGTGATTCGCACGTATGAGAGTGGTTCTGTTCGGCGCGACCGGGATGGTCGGCCAAGGTGTGCTGCGCGAATGCCTGCGGGACGACGCCGTCTCGCAGATCGTCTGCGTCGGGCGCAGCTCGCTCGGCATGACGCATCCGAAGATCGAGGAACTCGTCACGGCCGATCTCTTCGGGCTGGAGCGGGCCGAAAGCCAGCTGCGCGGTCTCGATGCGTGCTTCTTCTGCCTGGGGGTTTCCTCGGGCGGCATGTCCGAAGCGGACTACCGCCGCCTGACCTACGACCTGACCCTCTCCGTCGCCGGCGTGCTGGCCCGGGTCAACCCCGGCATGACCTTCGTGTATGTGTCCGGGGACGGCACCGACAGCTCCGAGCAAGGCAGAAGCATGTGGGCGCGCGTGAAGGGCGCGACCGAGAACGCGCTCCTGCGCTTGCCGTTCAAGGCGGCCTACATGTTCAGGCCCGGGGTCATCGCACCCCTCGACGGCATCCAGTCGAAGACGCCGAGCTACCGAGTCTTCTACGCCGTGCTCGGTGTGTTGCTGCCACCGCTGCAGCGGCTCTTCCCTCGCTCCATCAGCACGACTCGAACCATCGGACTCGCGATGCTCGAAGTGGCTCGGCATGGAGCGAAGACATCGATCCTGGGGCCTGCGGACATCCACGCCGCCGCGGGCATGGGAGAAGCACGATGAAGACAATCACGACCCACTACCTTGAACCGAGAGCCATCATTGAAGTAGTTTCAACCGCCGCGTGAGCGGTGCCAAAAGGAAGCTTGCCCCATGAGCCAACACGTCGCCATATCGCCCAGCGAGGCCGCCGATCGTCTTGCGATCAGGGAACTCGTCGAGGCCTACGCCCACTGCGCCGATCGGCGCGACGCCGAAGGCCAGATGTCTCTGTTCACCGCGGACACTCGCTTCGTCGTCTACATGGATGCCAAGAGCCCGACGCCATCACAGGAGCTGCATTCCCGCGCCGCCCTCGCACCGGTCTTCGCAGATCTGAACCAGTACGACGCCACCATGCACTTCATCGGGCAGAGCACGGTCTTCACGCTGTCGGCGAACCAAGGCTCGGGGCAGACCTATTGCTTGGCGCATCACCTCACCATCGAGGGCGAGCGACGCCGGCTCATGATCGCGGCCCTGCGCTACCTCGACCGATTCGTGAAGGTCGACGGCGCGTGGCTGTTTGCCGAGCGCTTGCTCTATGTCGACTGGGCCGAGGAGCGCGCGCTGTCGTGACGCACGTCAGCGGGGCTGCCGCGCCGTTCGCTTCGAGCCCTTGGCCTCGACTTGCCTGGACTTTGTCTCGGCAATGAACCAGCGCACGAAATCGTCGCCGATCCGGGGTCGGCCTCGACGGGTCATGATCACATAGCCCTTGTCGTCGTTGGTCGCGATCTCGGACGCCACGACGAGATCGCCGCGCCGGATTTCTGCGGAGAACACGTTGACCGGGCACAAGCCGATGCCGTGCCCCGCAATGACAGCCGTCGCCAGCAGATTGAAGTCCTGGTAGATGGGCCCGCTGAGTGCTTTCGTCGGCTTCAGCCCCGCGGCGGCTGACCATTCCTTCCAGCCCTCGCGAGAGGCGTCGTGCAGCAGGTCGGATGCAATGATCTGCTCCGGCCCGTCGAATGGCCCGCGTTGAGCCATGAAGTGCGGGCTGCACACCGGCTTGTTGATCCTCGAGAACAGCTGCTCGGTCAGTACGTCCTTCGAGTGGTCCTCGCCGTAGGTGATCAGGACATCGAGGTTCGAACTCGCCAGCTTCTCGTCGGCGTGCGCATAGACCACCCGAATGTCCACCTCGGGGTACTCGCTGGAAAACTTGCCGAGATTGGGCACGAGCCAGCGGGTCGCGATCGAGGGGATGCACCCGACGCTGAGGCTGGCGCCGGTGCAGGTCTTCTTCACGCTGCCGCAGGCGTCGGTGATGCCGGACAACAGCGGCGCGATGCGCGCGAACAACTGCTCGCCGGGGGTGGTCAGGCGCACGCCGCGCCCGTGCCGCTGGAACAGCGGCGCGCCGAACCAGTCTTCGAGCTTGCGCAGCTGGTGGCTGACGGCCGCATGGGTCACGTGGAGCTCGTCTCCGGCCCGCGACAGACTCATGTGCCGTGCCGCGGATTCGAACGCGCGAAGTGCGCCGAGTGGTGGAACTGTCATGTGAATAATTCTTACATGAGTTCGCAGAAATGATCAATTGTCGGGCCGCGCCTCTGCTCAGACACTGGCGTCATTGCGCTAGACCTTGCGTACCCGAGGCTCTGCCGCCGAGCGCCTGAGCCGTAAGTAATATTGAAGAGTAGGAGCTGTCGTGTTTGTCAGATCTTTGAAGGACGTGGAGCCCACCGAACGCTTCGTCAACTGGGGCAACGGCACCAGCCACCGGCTCTTGACCGCCGTCGACGAGATGGGGTTCACCGTCTGCCACACCGTCGTGCGCGCGGGCACGGAGTCGCTGCTGGAGTACCGTAACCACCTGGAAGCCTGCTACTGCATCGGCGGCGAAGGCGAGGTGGAAGACATGAACGGGAACATCTACCCCATCGCTGTCGGCGACATCTACGTGCTGAATAAAAACGACAAACATTACCTGCGTGGCGGCAAGCACACCGACCTGATCCTGGTCAGCGTCTTCAACCCGCCGCTGCAGGGTACCGAGAGACACAGCTTGGGCAGCGCCAACGGCTCTGCGTATTGAGCGTCTGCTACGAAACCAACCGAGGGACCACCGAATGAACAGCTTCCGCACGAAGACATTTGCAGCTGCAGCCGTGGCTGTGCTGGCAACGATGGCCGCACCCGCTGGGGCGCAGGGCACGATCGACAAAGGTGTTCTGAAGGTCGGCTCCGACCTGACCTACCCGCCGTACAACTACATGGCCGACGGCAACAAGCCCGCCGGGTTCGACGTGGAGCTGATGGCGGCGCTGTCCAAGGCGGCGGGCATGAAGGTCGAGATCCTCGACACCCGTTTCGAGAACCTCATCATCGGCGTGCGCGGCGGGCAGTTCGACGTCATCGCCTCCACCCTGTATGTCAAGCCGGAGCGCGCCAAGCAGATCGACTACATCGCCTACATGAAGACGGGCGTGTCGATCGCGGTGGCCACGGCGAGCAAGAAGCGCTTTGCCAAGCCCGAAGACCTGTGCGGGCAAAAGGTCGGCTCGATCAAGGGCGCGGCCTGGCTGGAAAAGCTCGCGGCGATGAACCAGGGCGTGTGCAAGGCCAACCCGATCGACTCGCGCGAGTTCCCGACCTCGCCGGAGACCACGCAGGCCGTGCTGTCGGGCGGCGTGGACGCGCAGATCGAAGACTCCGCCGTGTTGCAGGACGCAGTGACCAAGCTGGGCGGTCGCATCCAGATCACGACGAAGGAAAACTTCTACCCGGTGATCGTGGGCCTGGGCGTGCGCAAGGGCAACGACGATCTGGCCGGCGCGCTTCGCAAGGCGCTGGCAACGCTGCAGGCCAACGGAAGCTACGACGCGCTGATGAAGAAGTACAACGTGTCCAAGCCCAGCGACGCGGAGTTCAAGGCCGCGGTCGGCAGCTAGCGTCCCGTATTGTCCGTGGCATATGTCTTGCGTCGGCGTTCGGATCTTTGGCCGGGGCGCCGATCCCCGGCCTTGGTTTGGAATGAGCGACTGCGGACGTGAACCTGGACCTGACCTACCTCGCCAGCCTGGCCACCAACCGCGACTTCTGGAACGCCTCGGCGCTGGTCGCCTGGCTCAGCGTGCTCACCTGGACGCTGGGTACCAGCCTGGGGTTCCTGGTGGCGATGGCCCGCTTGAACGGCCCGGCCTGGCTGCGGCAGGTGTCGAGAACCTACGTCTGGTTCTTTCGCAGCCTGCCGCTGATGGTCTTGCTGATCTTTGTCTACAACCTGCCGCAGGCGCTGCCCAGCCTGCGGCCGCTGTTGTCGAATCCATTCTGGGCTGGCTTGATCGCGCTGGTGGCCAGCGAAACCGCGTACCTGGCGGAGATCCATCGCGGCGGCCTGTTGGCCGTTGACATCGGGCAGCACGAGGCCGCGCGTGCACTGGGCATCCGTGCCTTCGGGAAGTACCGGCACATCGTCATGCCGCAGTCGATGCGCGTGGCCTTGCCCTCGCTGGGCAACGAGTTCATCACGATCGTCAAGCTGACCTCGCTGGTCTCGGTGATCTCGCTGGCCGAGGTGCTTCTGGTCGGGCAGCGCCTGTACACCCGCAACTTCATGGTCATCGAGACGCTGCTGGCGGTGTCGTGCTACTACGTGCTCATCGTCACCCTCTTCAGCGGCGTGCTCAATCAGATCGAGCGCCGCCTGGACGTGACGCGCCGCGGAGGCGCCGAGACCGCGGCGGCCACCGGTGACGCTGGCAAAGCGCCGCCGCGAGCCGAACGCGATCGCGTCATCGGCGAGCCGGTGATCGAGATGCGCGCCGTCAGCAAGTCGTTCGGAGCCAAGGCCGTGCTGAAAGGCGTGGATCTGACGGTGCGATCGGGCGAGGTGCTGAGCATCATCGGCCCTTCCGGCTCCGGCAAGACGACGCTGATCCGCACCATCAACTCGCTGCAGGACATCGACGCGGGCGAGATCCGGTTCAAGGGCGCGGCGTGGATCAGCCATCAGGGCAGGTACACCGTGTCGCCGAATTTCTCCGAAGAGGTCACCGGCGTCGGCATGGTGTTCCAGTCGTTCAACCTCTTCCCGCATCTCACGGTCTTGGGCAATGTGACCCTCGGGCCGCGCTACCACCGGCTGGGCACCGACACGCAGACGCGCGAGACGGCGCTGCGCAATCTCGAGAAGGTCGGCATGGCCGCGCACGCGATGAAGTACCCGCACCAGCTGTCCGGTGGGCAGAAGCAGCGCGTGGCCATTGCGCGCGCGCTGGCCATGCAACCCAAGGTGATGCTGTTCGACGAGCCCACCTCGGCACTCGACCCGGAGCTGGTCGGCGAGGTGCTGCAGTCCATCGAGCTGCTGGCCGCCGAGGGCATGACGATGCTCATCGTCACGCATGAAATGCGCTTCGCCACCCGCATCAGCGATCGCATCGTGATGATGGAAGACGGCAGGGTGATTGCCGACGTGAGCCGGCAGGAGCTCGATGCGGCGCCCGGCAGCAGCCGCATTCGCGCCTTCATCGCGAAGGCCGAAGGCGGCCATTGAGTTTGGACCGGCGGGCGCGGGTGCGCGTCAGGCGGTCAAACCCAGCATGTGGCCCATGAGGACCTGCTTGGCTTTCAGGTACGCCGCGTTCTCGTCGTGAAGCGGTGAAACCAGCGGCACGCGCTCGACGATGCGCAAGCCGTAGTCGGCGATCCCGTCGTACTTCTTCTGGTTGTTGGTCATGAGGCGCATGGCATGCACACCGAGGTCGCGCAGGATCTGCGCGCCGACGGCGTAGTCTCGGCCGTCGACCGGCAGGCCGAGCCGCACATTGGCTTCCACGGTGTCTGCGCCCTGGTCCTGAAGCGCATAGGCACGAAGCTTGTCCAGCAGACCGATGCCGCGGCCTTCGTGCCCGCGCAGATAGACCACGACGCCGCGGCCTTCGGCAGCGACGCGCCGCATCGCGTCATCCAGCTGCGGCTTGCAGTCGCAACGCATGGAGCCGAAGACCTCGCTCGTCATGCACTCCGAGTGCACTCGCACGAGCACATCGCGTCCGTCGGCCACGTCGCCCATCACGAGCGCCAGCTGTTCGCGTCCGTTCGCCAGCTCGCGGTAACCGTGCAGCGTGAACACGCCGAAGGGCGTCGGCATGCGGACGCTGGAGACTCTTTCAACGATGCGCTCGGTGCGCCGCCGATAGGCGATGAGGTCCTTAATCGTGATGAGCGGTAGCCCGTGCGCGCGAGCGAAGCGCTCAAGCTCCGGCCGGCGCGCCATCGTCCCATCGTCGTTGACGATCTCCACCAGCGCGCCGCCGGGGCGCAACCCGGCCAGGCGCGTCAGGTCCACCGCCGCTTCGGTGTGGCCGGCCCGGGTCAATACGCCGCCAGGGACGGCGCGCAACGGAAACACATGCCCGGGTCTGTTGAAGTCGCCAGGCTCGGCCTTGGGGTCGACCAGGGCGCGCAGCGTCGCAGCACGATCGGAGGCCGAGATGCCAGTGGACGTGCCGTGCCGATAGTCCACGGTCACCGTGTAGGCCGTGGACATGGACTCGGTGTTTCGCGAGACCATGAGCGGCAGATTGAGGCTGTCCAAGCGGTCGCCGGGCAGGCCCGCGCAGATCACGCCGCTGCTGTAGCGGACCATGAACGCCAGTCGCTCGGGCGTGGCGTGCTCGGCGGCGAGGATGAGGTCGCCCTCGTTCTCGCGATCCTCGTCGTCCACGACGACGACCATGGAACCCTGCGTCATCGCTGCCAGCGCGTCTTCGATGCGGTCTGCCTTCATGTGCGTTCTCCTGAGTCTCATCGCGAATGGCCAGACTCTATGGGGATACCCGGCAGGCGACTAGCTGGCGGCGCTGGATTTCAGTCCTCCACAGCGTTGATCAATCGCGGTCATTGCCTCTGTGCGCGGACGACTGAAATCCATCGCTGCCGACTACTCGGCGCGGAGATCGCTTCCTACTATGACCTCACTGCTGCGCGACGCAGACCGTCCCGCAATAGCCTGTTCAACTACTGTCCATCAATGCCATGAAACTTCTTCACATCGACTCCAGCATTCTTGGTGAGGGCTCCGTGAGCCGCCAACTGACCACCAAGCTCGTCGCCGCGGCGCGATCCAAGCACCGCGACGTGCAGGTCACCTATCGCGACCTCATCGCGCAACCCGTCGGCCACCTGACGAGCGCCCACCTCGCGGCCGCACAAGGCGCCACGCCTGAATCGTCTGCGCTGCAGCAAGACGTCAGCGCCGGGCTGAACGACCTCGAGACATTCATCGCCGCGGATACCGTGGTCGTCGGCGCGCCGATGTACAACTTCGGCATCTCCAGCCAACTCAAGGCCTGGATCGATCGCATCGCCGTGGCCGGCAAGACGTTTCGCTACACCGAGAAGGGACCGGAAGGCCTCGTGGGCGGCAAGAAGGTGCTCATCGTGTCCTCGCGCGGCGGCTTCTACAGCGAAGGCACGCCGACGGCATTCCTGGATCACCAGGAGACCTACCTCAAGAACGTGTTCAGCTTCCTCGGCATCACCGACATCCAGTTCATCCGCGCGGAAGGCCTGGCCACGGGCGATGACAACCGCGCCAAAGCGCTCGCGAGTGCCAACGGCGCGATCACCGCAGTGTTCGCCTGAGCGCCTGGCAAGCGGTGGGCGTTGCTATCGAACGCTCACCGGTTCCGGGCCGCCGGCCGTCATGATCAGCCCTGCCGAGACGATCTTGGTCTTTGCGAATTCGATGAACACGCTGACGGCGCGCGGGAGCTGGCGCCGGCTCAGATAGACCAGGTAGACGTCCAGACCCTTCACGCCATAGCCTGGCAACACCTCCACCAGCTGGCCGCTGCGCAAGTGCGGCGCGGTCATCATCTCCGGCAGCAGCACGATGCCGAGTCCGGCCAACGACGCCTTCAGCAGCACATGCGCGGCATTCGCATAGAAGCGCCCATTGACCTGAGCCTCGACCGGCCCATCGGGGCCATCGAAACGCCAGACAGTTCGGCCCGTGGCCGGGGGCACCGCGAGGCATTCATGCAAGCTCAGTTCGTCCACCGACTTCGGCGAACCGTGAGCTTGCAGGTACGCAGGACTCGCGACCATGAACGCACGGTTGCTGCCGATTCGGCGCGCCACGAGGGAAGGCTCGGTCACCTTGCCGGCGCGAAGCGCGACATCGATCCCCTCGGCGACGAGGTCGGCGCGCGCATCGTTGAGCACGAATTCGAGGCGAACCTTCGGATAGGTCTCGAGGAACTCGGTGACCCAGTCCATCTGGAACCAGTTGAAGAAGTCAGCCGCGGCAGCGACGCGTACCTTGCCGCTGGGCATCTGGCTGCCGTCGGAGAGCTCGACCGCGGCAGCAGACAGCGCCTCCACCTCGTCGGCGCATCGCGCATAGAACCCCTCGCCTGCATCGGTCAAGGTCAGCTTGCGCGTCGACCGGTGGAGAAGACGCAGCCCGAGTTGCTCCTCGAGCTGCTGAATGCGGCGGCTCGCCGTGTTGGACGGCATGCCTGCGCGTCGCGCGGCCTCCGCAAAGCTCCCGGCCTTGACCACCTGCACGAACAGGGCAACGTCGTTCAGATCGACCATGTTTTTCTCATTGGGCTGCCTTTGGTTCAAGCGTGATCGTCACTGCGCAATGGCGTCGGGTCGGCCGCCCGCCTCCAGCTCCTGGTAGCCGAAGGCCAGCGCGTCGATGAGGGCGCGCACCGCCGGGATCAGCCCGCGCCGAGATGCGAACACCGCATGCACGATGCCCGGCTCGACCTTGAGCTCAGGGAGCACCTCCAGCAGGGACCCGTCGGCCAGATCCTTTCTGACCATCGAGTCCGGCAACAGCGCAACGCCGATGCCTTCGAGTGCCGCGGCGCGCAGCGTTGCGAGGTCGTCGGTGACCAGCCTGGGGACGTGGGGCACCTCGAGTGTCGACCCGTCCTCGGACGTGAACGTCCAGATGAACTTGTTGCCTGGGCGGGCCATGCTCAGCGTCGGCAGCTTGCCCAGGTCATCCGCGGATGCCGGCTTGCCATGCTGAGCGATGAACCAGCGGCTGCACACGAGAAACATGCGCGACCTCTTCAGCGGGCGCGCCGCCAATTCGGAGTCATCGAGTGGCGGTTGGCGCACTCGCACGGCAATGTCGAAGCCTTCCTCGACCACATCCACTCGCCGGTTGGTGGCCTCGAGCGCCAGCCGCACGGCCGGGTTGTCTGCCAAGAATCGAGCGAGGATAGGCCCGACGTCGTTCAGCAACAGCCCGACGGGGCAGCTGATGCGCACAAGTCCCTGGGGAGCAGAGCGGGTCCTCTCGATCGCCTCGCGGGCGGCGTCGGCTTCTGCCACCATGGCCAGGCAGTGCCGATAGAAGGTCTCGCCGGTGTCTGACAGCGAGATGCTGCGCGTCGTGCGGTTCACCAGGTGCACGCCCAGCCGCCGTTCGAGTTCGGACACCCGCCGGCTCAGCTTCGAGGTGGCAATGCCGAGGGCTCGTGATGCCGCCGAGTACCCGCCATGCTCGATCACCTTGGCGAACAGGTACATGTCGTTCAGGTCGTGCATCTCATCCATCGGCGCTCCTTACCGCTACGGGTTGGAGCAGATGCTAGTCCCACATCGGCGCAAGCCCCGGGGGATCGACGATTCGGCTGCCTGGCTCGGCGAGCGCGAAGATCGCAGCCATGTCTTCCGGCGGGAGTTCGAAGTCGAAGATCAACGTGTTCTCGGCCAATCGGTCTCGATTGCTCGTGCGCGATAAGGCGACCGTGCCGCCTTGCTGGACCAACCAGCGCAGGACGATCTGCGACACCGTCCGGCCGTTGCGCGCGGCGATCTGCAGGAGGTTCGGATCGGCAAAGACGCGCCCCACGGCCATCGCGCAGTACGCGGTGACGGCGAGGCCGGCGCCGCGCGTTGCAGACACAAGGGCGCGCTGCTCGAGATAAGGGTGGTATTCGAACTGATTGGTCACCAGCGGCAGGTCGGACACATCCATCGCCTTCGCCAGCAGCGCGCGGCTGTAGTTGCTCACGCCGATGTGCCGCGCCTTTCCGGCACGCACGACATCGTTCAGCGCGCCGATCTGATCCTCAAGAGGAACAGCGCCGTTCGGCCAGTGAAGCAACAGCAAGTCGACATGGTCGCTGCCCAGCTTGCGCAGACTCTCGTCGACGGATTGCGCCATGAGTCGGGGCGCGCAGTTAGGCGCCCAGACCTTGGTCGTGATGAAGATCTCGCGCCGAGGCACGCCGGACTGCGCGATGCCGCGGCCCACATCGGCTTCGTTCGCGTACACCTGCGCCGTGTCGATGTGCCGGAACCCCGCCTGCAGCGCGGCGGGGATGATGCTCGACAGCGCGTCGCCGCGCATGCCGTAGGTCCCGAAGCCGAGCGCAGGGATGCGGGCGCCGTTTGCGGCAACGAATCGCATGGTCAGCTCTTGGTTGTCGGCCAAGGCCTCAGGCACTGGCGGCAACCCGGCTGTCCAGTGCGATCCTGCCCGGGCCGAACGCGACGAGCTGGAGCAGGCCGCCGGCCATGGCGAAATTCTTCAGGAAATGGATCATCTGGTTCTGATCCGCCAGCGCGTGGTGGAAGACGAACGCGGTGACGACGCAGAACGCCGCCAGCGCCGCAGCGACGACCTTGGTGCGATACCCCGCGAGAAGCAGCAGGCCGCCGCCCAGCTCGACGGCGATGGCGCCAACATAGGCGAGCAGCGGCGCAGGCATGCCCATCGCGGCGATGTAGCCCTGGGTTGCGGCGGGAGCGGCGAGTTTGCTGAGGCCGCTCATGACGAAGATGGTCGCCAGGAGAACCCGGCCGATGAGAGGCAGGGCGCCTTGATTGCCGTTCGAATTGAAGGTGGTCATGGTGGTGGTCCTTGGGTTGGTTGATCTCAAAGTGACACGGAGCGATCGACAGCGATTCATTCCGGTACGACCAACTCTAGGTATCCGGTCCGGGCCGAACAACCATCGCGCCCGCAACGGATCTTTCTACGGCACAGAAAGATGAACGCGGACCGGCCCTCCACCGTTGCAGGCATAGAAAGGTGATTTGCCGCCAAGCCGCTAGGCGCGGGCCGCGCGCCGCCGTACCTTGCGGGCTCACCCACTCATGACCGACGAGGAAAGAACATGATCGACCATCGCCCCTTCTCGGAGCTTCCGAGCGCCAATATCGGATGGCTCAGCGCGCGTCACCACTTCCCGGTGGACGGACGCCCGGACCCGAAACACACGCCGGTGAAATCGCTCTACGTGTGGAACGACGACACCTTCGCGCCACGCCATGGCTTCCCGCTGCACCACCACCAGAACGTAGAGATCATCACCTATGTTCGAAGCGGCGCGGTGACGCACCAGGACACGCTGGGCAACTCCTACGAGATCGGAGCCGGCGATGTGCAGGTCATGAGTGCCGGCTCCGGCCTGCGTCACGCCGAGTTCAATGCGGGACCCGAGTCGCTGAAGATCTTCCAGATCTGGCTCGCGCCCAACCAGGTCGGCGGCACGCCTGCATACGCCGCACGCCGCTTCCCGGGTGCGGACAGATCCAACCAGCTCGTGGTCCTCGCCAGCGGTCTGCCGCAGGACGCCCCCATCGATGTGCTGCCGTTGCGCGCCCATGCCCGGCTTCTCGCCGGACGCCTGCAGGCGGGCCAATCGCTCAGGCATGCCATCGATGCCGGCCACGACTTGTATCTCGTGCCGTCCACCGGCGCAGTTCATGTCGACGGCGTCGAGGTCGAGGCGGGCGACGGCGTCGCGGTGATCAACCAGACAAGCGTCGAGTTCGTGGCTGTACAGGACACAGACCTGGTCATTGTGGAACTCGCCTAAACGGCATTCCTGCGATCCGTGGAGGACTGAGATACGCGCGCGCCGGCTACCCGTCCGGCCGCTGGTCCCATAGATTGGGGCCATGAACTCACTGACCATCGAACACCCACCCCAAGAGGCCGCCACTGCGCGTGCCATCGTGCACCGCACCCGAGGTCGCGCGCATGGGCCCGTCACGCGGCTGATGAGCCCCTCCGACCTGGGCGAGATGCTGAAGCCTTTCGTGTTCCTCGACGGAATCGACGCCGCTGACCTGTCGAGCCAAAAAGTCGAAGGCTACGGGCTGCATCCTCACTCGGGCATCGCGACGCTGACATGGTTGTTTGAAGGCGCTGCCAACTACGAGGACAACATGGGTCGGCGCGGCAAGCTCAAGCACGGCTGGATGGAATGGATGCACGCAGGCAGAGGCGCCTGGCACGGCGGCAGCTTCGGCGACTCCGACCGGCTGCGCGGCTTCCAACTGTGGGTCGCGCTCCCCGCCGCGTCTGAATTGGGTACTGCATACAGCACATACCTGGGCCCGAACGAGCTGCCCATCGACGGCCCCGTGACGGTTCTGCTGGGCCAGTACGGGAAGGCGATGAGCCCGATCGAAGCGCCGTCGCCCATCGATTACTTCTCGGTCAGGCTCAAGGCCGGCGAGCGCTGGAGCCACAAGCCGTCGCCGGGCCATACGGTGGCCTGGGCCGCCGTCAGCGCGGGCAGGCTTCGCGCATCGCAAACCATCGATGCCGGCGAGCTGGTGGCCTTCGAGGAAGGCGAGAAGCCCATCCACGTTCTTGCCACGGACGACACCGAGTTCGTGTTCGGCTCCGCCGCCAAGCACCCGCACGATCTGACACTGGGCTACTACTCCGTGCATACCAGCGAACAAGCCCTGAGAGAAGGCGAAGGCCGGATCCAGGCGCTCGGGCTGAGCCTTCGAGCGCAAGGCCGGATCTGACGTGACTGGGAGAATCACGGGATACGAGGGGCGCAAGTCGCCCTGCTCCTGGCGTCCGACGACAGCTCGTACGTGACCGGCACCGACATCGTCGTCGACGGCGGAATGAAGGTCTGGTGAGGGCGGCCTTGCTTTTTTGATGGCTCCCCAAGCGAGTGCTTACCTACCGTCACACAGCGCCTTTAGCTCACGCACTACTTTCAGTGCCTTCCGCAAGTCCTTATTTTTGAACGAATTTTCTCGAAAGTTTGCGTTCAAAATCGTCGCTAAGTCTTTGATTCCATTGATTTTTCTTTCGAAATCCGATTGACCCGGCCTGAATTTCCGTTAAAGTGGCGCAAAGTGCACTTTTTTAGGTATTCGTGGCAAACATCGTATTCCAGGGGCCCGCGGCTCTGACGTTGGACGGCAAGGGGCGACTCGCCGTGCCGGCGCGTCATCGCGAGCTGCTGACGGCGATGGGGGTGAGCCAGCTGACGGTCACCAAGCAGCCGGGAGGCTCGCTGCTGATCTTTCCGCGTCCGGCGTGGGAGGCGTTCCGCGACCGCGTCGCCGCGCTGCCGATGGAGGCCGCGGGCTGGAAGCGTGTGTTCCTCGGCAACGCGATGGATGTCGAGATCGACGCGTCCTCGCGCGTGCTGATCGCGCCCGAGCTGCGCCTGTCGGCCGGCCTGGTGCGCGACGTGATGCTGCTCGGCATGGGCAGCCACTTCGAGCTGTGGGATGCAAAGGCGTATGCCGAGCACGAAGCCGCCGTGATGCAATCGGACATGCCCGAGTCGCTGAAGAACTTCAGCTTCTGAGCCCCGGCACAGCCCTCTCTTCGCGCGCCCCTCTCATGGATTCCTGGCAGCACACGACCGTCCTGCTCAATGAAGCGGTGGACGCGCTCGTGACCTCGCCGGACGGCACCTACCTCGACGGCACGTATGGCCGCGGCGGGCATTCGCGGCTGCTGTTGCAGCGGCTGTCGCCTCACGGAAGGCTGGTGGCCATCGACCGGGATGTGCAGGCCGTTGCGGCCGCCTCCACCAACGATGCAACGCGGGTCACCGACCCGCGTTTTTCCATTCATCACACCAGCTTTGCGCACATGGCGGACACGCTGGCGTCACAAGGCGTGAGCAAGGTCCATGGCCTGCTGCTGGATCTGGGCGTCTCGTCGCCGCAGATCGACGACCCCACGCGCGGGTTCAGCTTCCGTTTCGACGGGCCGCTGGACATGCGCATGGACACGACCCGCGGCGAGAGCGCGGCGGACTTTCTGGCCCGCGCCGACGAGCGCCAATTGACGGAGGTGATTCGTGACTA